>ERZ773186.675-NODE-675-length-31438-cov-7.322245_pt1 | contig 31438 bp, 24 predicted proteins | sample MGYA00581000_ERZ773186 | MGnify/ENA primary metagenome ERZ773186 (study PRJEB29015, sample SAMEA2737752) | human gut metagenome | biome: human gut; feature: human-associated habitat; material: faeces | place: China | collected 2012 ...
AAGAACTGCTCAGCCTGCGGAATCGGGTGCGGTGTACATGGCTTCGCCATGAATCCCTACGTTTCGTGACAACTCTCAACCGCGCCTTACTATCGTGAGGCGCGAGTGACGTTTGCTCGGCGGCAGACTGCGTGCGGAATGCGGCATTGCTGGCGCTCGCCGCATTGATGAGTGCTCCGGTAGACGGAAATTAGGCTGTACTTCTACAAGATGGGCAGAGCGGCAGCGGATAATAGAAGCAGAGGCAAATCGTATAGTAAAACCAATGGCGGCGAGCGTTAGCAATGCCGCCACGCAGGCACTTTCACTCCGGAGGCATGAAAGTTGTTCGAGCTCCAGATTGCCAATCAAAGCCTTTCTCTTGGGGGTCAAAGGGGGATATTCTCTTTCCGTGGAAAGAGAATATCCCCCTTGATCGCCCCCCCTGCACGGTGCAGGGGAATAAGAACCAGCGCTGCCGCGCTGTAAACCCTCAGACGATAGGATCGTCAATATCTCTCGTCGCATACGCGTTCAGCGCCCAATCCGCTCGCGCGCCGGCGAGATACTCATAATACCCTTGTGCGCCGATCATCGCGCCGTTGTCACCACAGAGCTTGAGCGGCGGCATGTAGAGCCGGCAGCCGTGCTTTCGGCACTCCTTTTCGAGCTCTGCGCGGATGAACGAGTTCGCGGCGACACCGCCTGCGGCGACGAGTACCTTGCGCCCGCTTTGCTGCATGGCGAGCATCGCGCGCGGGACGAGCTCATCGACAACGGCCTGCGTGAAGTCGCGCGCAAGCGCCGCACGGTCGAGCTGCTTTCCCGTCTGCTCGGCGTTGTGGGCAAGGTTTACGACGGCGGTCTTGAGGCCCGAAAAGCTCATATCGAGAGGGCACCCGTCAATCTTCGCGCGCGGCAGCTCGTAGACGCCGCCCTCACTCTCGTGGGCGAGCTTGTCCATCGCCGCGCCGCCGGGGTAGGGAAGGCCGAGCACGCGCGCGGCCTTGTCAAAGCACTCGCCCGCCGCATCGTCACGCGTCGCGCCGAGGAGCGCAAAGTCCGTGTAGCCGCGCACGTCGACGATGAGCGTGTTGCCGCCGGACATGCACAGCGCCAGAAACGGCGGCTCAAGCTCTGGGAACGCTAAGTAATTCGCGGCGATGTGGCCGCGGATGTGGTGCACAGGGATGAGCGGCACATTCAGCGCGTAGGCCGCGCTCTTGGCAAAGTTCAGCCCCACGAGCACCGCGCCGATGAGACCCGGCGCGTAGGTCGCGGCCACGGCGTCGATGTCTTTTTTCTCGACGCCCGCCTCCTTGAGCGCCTGATCGGTCAGCGCGGCGATGGCCTCGATGTGCTTGCGCGACGCGATCTCCGGCACGACGCCGCCGTAGAGTGCGTGCAGGTCGGCCTGCGACGCGATGGCGTCGGAGAGAATTTTTCGTCCGTCCTCGACGACCGCGACGGCGGTTTCGTCGCAGGAGGACTCAAAAGCGAGAATTTTCATTGCTGCGCCTCCGCTTCTGCCGCGCCGAATTCCTTCGTCATGATGATGGCGTCCTCTTTCGGGTGGTCGTAGTAGTTTTTGCGGCGGCCCTCGCCGCGGAAGCCGCGGCTGCCGTACAGCGCGATGGCGGCATAGTTGCTCTCACGTACCTCAAGCGTCAAGAACGCAAGGCCGCTGCCCTCGGCGAAGCGGATAAACACGTCGAGAAGCTGCCCCGCCACACCGCCGCGGCGGCAGTCGGGGCGGACAGCCATCTTGGTGATGCAGCCCTCGTCCGCGACGGCGAGCAGCCCCGCGTAGCCGACGACGCTGCCGTTTTCTGCATCCAGCGCGACTAAGAAGGCCGAGCACGCGTTTTCAAGCTCCTCTGCGAGCATGTTGCGCGACCAGGGGTTCGAGAAGCATGTGCGCTCAAGCTCGGCAACGTCATTCAAATATTCGTTCGTCATCGGCACGATGCGGACTTTTTTCTTTAACTGTTCCATTGGTTTCCTCCGGTCATTTGGCTTCCAGCCAGTTTATGCCCCAGTGGGCCTCGGCGGTCAGGGGAACGGAGAGGTGCACTGCGCCCTCCATCTCCTCGGTGAGGAGCCGTGCGACCGCCTCCTTTTCCTCCTCCGGGCACTCGACGATGAGTTCGTCGTGCACCTGCAAAATGAGCTTTGCCTTTAAGTTTTCCTTGTGCAGCCGCTCGTCGACGCGCACCATTGCGAGCTTGATGACGTCCGCGGCTGTGCCCTGGATGGGCATGTTGCGCGCGACACGCTCGCCGAACGAACGGGTATTGAAGTTGCTCGCCGCCAGCTCGGGCAGCGCGCGGCGGCGGTGCATCAGTGTTTCGACATAGCCGCGCTCCTTCGCCTGCGCAACGACCTCATCCATATAGCGACGGATGCCGGGGAAGCGCTCAAAGTACGTCTCGATATATTCCTTCGCCTCGTACACCGGCACGCCGATGTCCTGCGCGAGCGAGAAGGCGGAAATGCCGTATACGATGCCGAAATTCACGGCCTTCGCGTGCGAGCGCATCTGCTTGGTGACCTGATCAGTCGGCACGCCGAAGACCTGCGCGGCCGTGACGGTGTGGATGTCCTCGCCGGTCAGAAACGCCTGCTTCATCGCCTCGTCGTCCGCGATGTGCGCGAGCAGCCGCAGCTCGATCTGGCTGTAGTCCGCGTCGACGAGCACGCAGCCGCTTGCTGGGACGAACATGCGGCGGAATTCGCTGCCGAGCTGCGTGCGCGTGGGGATATTCTGCAAATTCGGCTCGGTCGAGCTCAAACGGCCCGTCGCCGTGACGGTCATCTGGAAGCTCGTGTGGATGCGCCCGTCGGGCGCGATGACCTTCAAAAGACCGTCGCAGTAGGTCGAGCGGAATTTTGCGTACTGGCGGTACTGCAAAACCTCTTCGACGATGGGATTCTCCCACCGCAGTTTTTCGAGCACGTCCGCGTTCGTCGACCAGCCGGTCTTCGTTTTTTTGCCGTGCGGGAGCTGCAAGCGTTCAAAGAGCACCTCGCCGAGCTGCTTGGGGGAATTGATGTTGAACGGCCCGCCCGCCTCTTCATAGATGTGCTGCTCGAGCGTCTTGAGCTGCACTTCCATCTCGCTGCCGAAGGCCGCGAGAGCGTTCGCGTCCACGCGCATGCCCGCGTGCTCCATGCGCGCGAGTACGGCGCAGAGGGGCAGCTCAACCTCATAATAGAGCTCGTGCAGCTCGCGCTTCTCAAGTTCGGGGGCAAAGGTCTCATACAGTGCATCGACGGCGCTGGTATAGACGTGGAACGCCGTCTCGGCCTCGGCCGTGTCGCCGAGCGTCGAGAAAGCGTCTGGATCTAAGTGCTTCGGCTCGGCAAGCGTCTGGTGGAAGTAGGCGGCGAAGAGCGACGCGATATCGTACTTGCCCGCCGTCGCGTCGAGCAGGTACCCTGCGAGCGCGGTGTCAAAAATGAACCCTTCGATGGGAAGGCCGTTTTCGAGCAGCGCGCGCTGGAGGTCCTTGACGTTGTGGCTGACTTTCTTGATATCATCCGAGAACAGGGCGCGCAGCAGCGCGTTCCAGTCGCCCTCGTAGCGGCTGAAGCAGAACTCGGCAGAGACGGCGGTCGATTCGCCTGCAACGAAGTCGACGATCACGCCGGAAAGGTCCGGCAGCGCCAGCAGCGTCACATGCTCCGCCTTGCGGAAGAGCGAGAGATATTCCTTGGCCTTTTCCACCGTGGTCACGGCCTCGGCGGTCACGGTGAGGTCGACCGGCTCCTCGGCGGCGGGGACGTCGGCGGGCGGCTTGAGACCGTATTTGTCGATGAGCTTGGTAAATTCCAGCTTCATAAAGAGCGGATAGAGCGCGTCTGACGGCGCCTTGCGCAGATTGTCCTGCGGAGAAAATTCGAGTGGTGCGTCCGTCACGATGGTCGCGAGGTGGAAGCTCTGGCGTGAGCTCTCCTCGCCCTCGGTGAGCTTTTTGATGACGTTCGGCTTGGCCTCGATATCGGGGAGCAGCCGGTAAATTTCGTCAATGCTCTGGTATTTCTGGATGAGCGCCATCGCCGTCTTTTCGCCAACGCCCGGCACGCCGGGGATATTGTCGCTCGCGTCGCCCATCAGGGCTTTGAGGTCGACAATGTGGATGGGCGCAAAGCCGTAGACCTCACGAAAGCTCTCGGGCGTCATGTCCTTCGTCGTGGTCTGGCCCATGCGCGTGGAAATGAGCTTGACGGTCGTGTGCTCGGTCACGAGCTGCAAAGAATCCTTGTCTCCCGTGGCGACGACACAGTCCCAGCCTGCGCTTTCGCACTTGCGCGAGATCGTGCCGATCAGATCGTCGGCTTCAAAGCCCGCGAGCTCGTAGCGGGGGATGTTCATCGCGTCGAGCACGTCCTTGAGCACCGGCATCTGCATGGCGAGCTCTTCGGGCATGGCGTGGCGCGTGGCCTTGTAGCCCTCGTACTCGAGGTGGCGGAACGTCGGCTCGCGGCGGTCGAAGGCGACGCACAGCGCCTCGGGCTTTTCCTCGTCGAGTAAGCGGCCGAGCATCGTCAGAAAGCCGAAGATCGCGTGGGTGAAAAATCCGTCGCGCGTGGTGAGCGGACGGACACCGTAATAGGCGCGGTTGATGATGGAGTTGCCATCTAAAACCATCAGCTTCACGGCATGCACCTCCCAAAATGCAAATTTTTACTAAATATAGTATAGCGCAAAGCAAACAAAAACACAACAGAAACCGGCGGAACTCTCGGCGCGGAGTGAGAAAGTGTGGTAAAAATAAACAGAACACTTGCAATTTCTTGTCGGGATGTTTATAATATTGACTGAAAATCTGTTTTGCTTCCTAATTTTTTGTTAGGAAGAGGGCGGAAAAACAAAAAAGAAAGGGAGAAAATCATGGAAAAGCTATTTAAGCTGAAGGCCAACGGTACTACGGTACGCACCGAGATCCTTGCCGGTCTTACCACGTTTATGACCATGGCCTACATCATCGCGCTCAACCCGAACCTGCTGACCAACTTTGCAGTGGGTACGCCGCTGTGGAACGGTGTGTTCCTTGCCACCTGCATCGCCTCGGCGATCGGCACGATTTGCATGGCGTTTTTCGCCAACAAGCCGTTCGTCATGGCACCCGGCATGGGACTCAACAGCTTCTTCGCGGTGGTCGTCGCCAACATCGCGGTCATCAACGAGTGCGAGTACGAGTCCGCGTTCCAGGCGGCGCTCGTCATCATCCTTGTCGAGGGTATCGTGTTCCTCATCCTCACGCTCTTAAAGGTGCGTGAGAAGATCGTGGAGGCCATTCCTCTCGGCGTGCGCTACGGCATCGCTCCCGCCATCGGCCTGATGCTGATGAACGTGGGCCTTGGCTCCAACGTCGGTATCTACTCTGAAAACGGCGGCCCGTTCTACATGATGCGTGACTTCTTCGGCGCGCTGACGCCCAGCATCATCAAGGGCAACATGGGCTCGGGCTACGATGCGATGGTCCTGACCGTCGCGACCGCGTTCCTCGGCGTTTTCGTCATGGTCGTCCTCGCCAAGAAGGGCGTGAAGGCGGCAGTGCTGCTCGGCATGCTGTTCTCGTCCGTCATCTACTGGGCGGGCAGCGCCATCTTCCTGCATGTCAATCCGTTTGCGAGCCTTGCGACTGCGAGCTTTGTCCCGCCTTTTGCCGACATGGTCTCCACCACGCTTTTCAAGTTTGACTTTGCGGGCTTTGTGAACATCGGCTGGTTCACCGCCATCACGCTTGTCATCACCTTCTGTATGATCGATATGTTCGATACCATCGGCACGCTCGTCGGTACGGCCTCCCGCGCCGGCATGGTCGATCAGGACGGCAACATGCCCCAGATGAAGGAAGCCCTGCTGTCCGATGCCATCGGTACGGTCGCGGGCGCCTGCACCGGTACCTCCACCGTCACCACGTTCATCGAGTCCGCCTCCGGCGTGGAAGCGGGCGGCCGCACGGGCCTGACCGCGCTCACCTCGGGCATCCTGTTCCTCGCCTGCATGTTCCTCGCCCCCATCGCCGCCGTCATCCCCGGCGCTGCGACCTCCGCCGCGCTGATCTATGTCGGCGTTCTGATGCTCCAGGGCCTCAAGAATGTGGACTTCAGCGACATGGACCAAATGCTGCCGGTGTCAATCATGCTCATCGGTATGCCGATCTCCGGCTCCATCGGCCACGCCATCGGCCTGGGCCTCATCTCCTACACCTTTGTCAAGGTGCTCTCCGGCAAGGCTAAGGACGTCAGCGTTCTGACCTACGTGATCTCCGCTCTGTTCCTTGTCAAGTTCTTCGCCGTCGTGTAAGTGTGTGAAAAAACCTTAAAAAGAGCGTCCCGAACGGGACGCTCTTTTTTTCTGCGCCGAGGTATGATATCATGACGAAGATACATAGGGTAATAGGAGCGCACGGCGAAAAAACCTTGAAAAATCAAGGATTGCAACTGCCGGTTGACAAATTTGACAGTGCGCTTTCTTTCCCGCAACCGCGAAATAGGCTATGATAACGCCATCCAGACGGCGCGGGACCGCGCCTTAGAATTCAGGAGGAAGACGATATGATCTTAGCGGATAAAATCATCACGCTGCGCAAAAAGGCGGGCTGGTCGCAGGAGGAGCTGGCAAGTCAGCTCGGGGTGACGCGCCAGTCGGTATCCAAGTGGGAGGGCGCGCAGTCCGTGCCCGACCTTGACAAGGTGGTGCAGATGAGCCGGCTGTTTGGCGTGAGCACCGACTATTTATTGAAGGACGAACTCGAAGAAGAGGAGTTCGTCGAATCCGAGGCGGACGAAGCGCCGCTGCGGAGAGTGACGATGGAGCAGGCGGCGCGATACCTTGCGCTGCGCAAGGCCTGCGCGCCGAAGATCGCACTGGCGGTGGCGATGTGCATCATCTCGCCGGTCGTGATCATTTTTCTCTCCGCCATGGCGGACGCGGGCCTGGGCGGTATTTCGGAGGATCTGGCCGCAGGTCTCGGCGTGAGCGTCATTTTGGTGCTGGTCGCCATTGCGGTGGGGATGTTCCTCTCGTGCGGGGCGAAGACGAAGGAATTCGACTTTCTTGAAAAAGAGCCGTTTGAGACCGAGTACGGCGTGAGCGGCATGGTGCGCGAGCGGCGCAAGGCCTATGAGCCGACCGCCTCGCGCTGTACGATCCTCGGCGTGGTGCTGTGCATCCTTGCTGTCGTGCCGCTGATGCTCGGGGTCGGTCTCGCGTCGTCCGATGTCGCCGCGCTGCTCGTGCGCGTCGCTCCGGCGGATGTTTACGCCGCGGCGGCGGTGGATGCGCTGCTGCTTCTGGTCGCCTGCGGCGTGGGCGTGCTCGTCTGGAGCGGAACGTACACCGGCGCGATGGACCAGCTGCTCGAGGAGGGCGACTACACGCGCAAAAAGAAGGCGCGCAGCGGCGTAATGAGCACAGTGTCGCTCATCTACTGGCTGAGCGTGACGGCGATCTTCCTGTTCTACACTTTCGGACCCAAGGGGAACGGCCAGCCGCAGTATAGCTGGTTTATCTGGGCCGTTGGCGGCGTACTGTATGCGGCGGTGATGGGTATTGTGTCGCTCGTGCTGTATCACAAGGATAAAATGTAAAGCATACTTGACAAATCGGAGCAGTAGTGCTATCCTGCGAGTAAAGCGAACTTGACACTTTTGAATTTTCTCTTGACAGTTTCAAATTAGATGATATGATTTTGATATCACAAAGATATTCGAAACGGCTGCAAGAAGAAAAGAGGGAGAACCTTATGCTCTATATTGAACACCTGACCAAGACCTTCGGCGAAAAGAAAGCCGTGGATGATCTGTCGCTCCACATCGCGCCAGGAGAGATCTACGGCTTCATCGGCCACAACGGCGCGGGCAAGACCACGACGCTCAAGTCGGTCGTCGGCATCCAGCAGTTCGATTCCGGCAGGATCACGATCGGCGGGCACTCCATTCAGGACGATCCCATCGCCTGCAAGAAGATGCTCGCCTACATCCCGGATAACCCCGACCTCTACGAGTTTATGACGGGCATCCAGTACCTCAATTTTATCGCCGATATCTTCGGTGTGGAGGAAAGCGCGCGGCAGGAGCGCATCCGCAAGTATGCAGACCTCTTCGAACTGACGACCGACCTGGCCCAGCCCGTCGCGGCCTATTCCCACGGCATGAAGCAGAAGCTTGCCCTCATTTCGGCGTGGCTGCACGAGCCGAAGCTCATTTTGATGGATGAGCCGTTCGTCGGCCTCGACCCGAAGGCTTCACATATCTTAAAGGGCATGATGCGCGAGGTGTGCGACGCGGGCGGCGCGATCTTCTTCTCGACTCACGTGCTCGAGGTGGCCGAAAAACTCTGCGACAAGGTCGCCATCATCAAGGGCGGCAAGCTCATCCGCTCCGGCACGATGGAGGAGGTCAAGGGCGACGACTCGCTCGAGGAGGTCTTCCTTGAGCTGGAGGGCGAATCATGCTGAAAACGCTCGTCAAGAAGCAGCTGATGGAAATTTTCCGCAGCTACTTTTATAATGCCAAAACCAATAAAAAACGTTCGACGGCGGGGATTATCGCTTATATCCTGCTCTTTGCCGCGTTGATGATCGGCCTCGGCGGGATGTTCACGGGGCTTTCCGTTTCGCTCTGTGCGCCGCTTACGCAGGCGGGGATGGGCTGGCTCTATTTTGCACTCATGTCGCTGCTCGCCATCTTTCTCGGCGCGTTCGGCAGCGTGTTCAACACGTATTCGGGCCTGTACTTCGCTAAGGACAACGACCTGCTGCTGTCTCTACCCATCCCGGTGCGGACGCTGATGGCCTCGCGGCTGCTGACGGTCTATCTCATGGGCCTCATGTACTCCGCGGTCGTCATCCTGCCCGCGGTCATCGTCTACTGGGTCACGGTCTCGACGGCGCCGATGGCGCTCCTCGGCGGCGTGCTGCTGACGGCGCTCATCTCAATCTTCGTGCTCACGCTCTCGTGCGCGCTGGGCTGGGTCGTGGCGAAGGTGAGCCGTAAGCTCAAGCACAAGAGCTTCATCACGGTCATCGTCTCGCTCGCGGGGCTTGCCATCTACTATTTCTTCGTCTTCAAGGCGCAGACGGCCATCGAGCAGCTCGTCGCCAACGCAGCGGTCTACGGTGAGAAGATCAAGGGTGCGGCGCACCCGCTCTACGTCTTTGGCCTGACCGGTACGGGCGATGTGACAGCGATGCTGCTGAGCGCGGCGGTCATCCTCGCGCTGTTTGCGCTGACGTGGACGCTGCTCTCGCGCAGCTTTTTGCAGATCACGACTGCGTCGGGCGCATCGGGCAAGGCTGTGTACCGCGAAAAGGCCGTCAAGCGCCGGAGCATCGATGGGGCACTTTTCGGCAAGGAGCTCGCGCGCTTCACCGCGAGCCCGAACTACATGCTCAACAGCGGCCTCGGTATCCTGCTGCTGCCGATCTCGGGCATCCTGCTTTTGTGGAAGGGCGGAACGGTCGTGTCGCTGCTGAACGAGGTCTTCACCTCGCAGAGCGGCTGCGTGGAGGTGCTGCTCTGCACCGGCGTGTGCGCCATTGCGTCGATGAACGACATGGCGACGCCGTCGGTCTCGCTCGAGGGGAAGTCCCTCTGGCTCGCGCAATCGCTGCCCGTCAAGCCCTGGCAGGTGCTTCGCGCAAAGCTCAAGGTACAGCTTGCGCTCACGGCCCTTCCAGCACTCGTGCCGCTTGCCTGCATGGCGTTTATCCTGCCTGTGACGGCGGCGCTGCCGCTCGTTTTTGCCGAGGCACTCGCGTACATCGCGTTTTCCGCGTGCATGGGGCTGACGCTCGGCGTCGCGCGGGCAAACCTGACGTGGACGAGCGAGCTCATGCCCATCAAGCAAAGTCTGGCCGTGACGATCGCGCTGTTCGGCGGCTGGCTCTACGCCATCGTGTTCGCGGGGCTCTACCTCTGGCAGGGGTGGAAGCTCGGCGCGGCTGCGTATCTCGCCATCGCGGCGGCGGTGACGCTCGCGGTGACAGCGCTGCTTCTTCGCTGGCTCAAAACGAGGGGCGCACAGCGCTTTGCGATGCTGTAAAGGAAAATAAAATGAGAGAGTGCGGCGGTCGAAGGACCGCCGCACTTCTTTTATATAGGCAGGAGCAAAAATTTACACAGTTCGTTCTTGCGGAAAGCGGCGGACCATGCTGTTATGTGACTACACTCACAAGTAGACTTTGAGGAGCGTGATCGATATGCTGTTGCGCGGCAAGCAGGCGAGCGGATTTTTGACGCAGCAGAAGATGCTGCGCGCCGCCGTAAAGCTGTTTTTGGAAAAGAGATATGAGGGCACGACGACCGCGGAGATCGCCCGCGCCGCGGGCATGCCGCCAAGCTCGTTTTTCCGGGCCTTTCCCAGTAAGGAGGCGCTGCTGCTCGAGCTTGACAAGCGGATGTTCAGCGGGCAGTTCACGCTGGCCGAGCAGCACAGCGCGGCACGTGCTCTACGCGGTGGGGACGGCTGTCCAGCTCCACATCGCCGAGCTGACCGAGCCGCTGCGCGAGCTGTACGTGACGGCCTACACGCTGCCGTCAACCTCGGCATACCTGTATCGCAGCACGGCGAAGCGGCTGGAGGGCATCTTCGGGGACGATCTTCCGGACTCGGAGGCCAAGGACTTTTACGAGATGGAGATCGCCTCGACGGGTATGATGCGCTCGTTCGTGGCCGTGCCGTGCGACATGTACTTTACCGTGGAGCGCAAGATCGCGCGCTTTTTGAAGTGCGCGCTTAAGCTCTGCAATGTGCCGTCAGAGCGGCGGTGCGGGCGGAGAACAATTGGGAGAGTTGGACGATATTTGATGGCACCAATTTGAACCTGTCGGACGGTAGTTACTATTTAGGTGGCAATGTTACTATTAGCGGCGAAATTACAATCAGCGGAGCCGTCACATTTGATTTGAATGGGTATACCTTGACCTGTAATGCTGCAGACAAGGATATGTTTTGTGTGTACGATGGTAAAACACTAACGATAAAGGACAGCGGCACTGACGGCACCATTGATGGTCAAAATAAGAACTGCGGTTTTTCTGTGTCTAGCGGCACACTGATCTTGGAGAGCGGTATCATTGCGAATTGCAGAGATGACGATGGTGATGGCGGTGCTGTGGATATTGGAAAGGACTGCGTATTCACGATGAGAGGTGGTACGATCAGTAATTGCAATGCACAACACGAAGGCGGTGCTATATAGGAAAAGAGGACGGCTAAAGCCGTCCTCTTTTTTCAGCTCTCCATGTGCTTGCCGAGAAAGCCTGCGATGGCCTGCGCGAGCTTGTACTCCGTCTCGCCTGCGGCCGACTCGCCCTCGGTGCCGATGAAGACCACGAGCCCGAGTGCGTCGCCCTCGGAGATGATGGGCGCGGCGATGGTCGCGCAGTAGCGGTCGAGCGACTCGGTGACGAACACGCTGCGCTCGCTCGGCACGGCGCGGTAGATACCACGGTCCTCCATGATCTGCTCGAGCTGCGGGCTGATGCGCTTGCCGATGAGGTCGCGGCGCGCGCTGCCTGCCGCGGCGATGACGCTGTCGCGGTCGGTCACGGCCACGCTCGTGCCGGTCGACTTGCTCAGCGTGTCGCACAGCTGCGCGGCAAACTCATCTACGCCGCCCATGAGCGAATACTTCTTAAAAATGACCTCCCCGTCCTTGCTCGTGTAGATCTCCAACGGGTCGCCGTTACTGATAACATTGACACGGAAAACCTTATCCTCGCGGCCTTTTGAGGACTGGATCAGCGTGTTTTCGATATTTTCCGTGCCTTCACTAAAATTTGCGGCGTCCTCCGTTTCCGCGGGGAGCTTCCCGCAGCGCAGCAGCGTGTCGATGTCGGCTTTGAGCTTAATTTCCAGGTGATCTTCATAGACGAGAATCCTGTCAATCAGCAGCTCTAAGTCGTTCCGCTCCAGCTTGTCCTTTTCCGGAATGTCGCGGAACACGTCGATGGCGGTCTTGGCCACGCGGTTCACCTGAATGATGGTGTTGCGCTTGTCGCTCAGCAGGTCGATCTGGTGGTGGATGCCGTCGATCTTCTTCTGGAGGTCGGCTTCCATCTCGTCATACAGCGCCTCGATGGAAGCTTCCTGCTCCGGCTTTTTCATGATCTCCCGGATGCGCTGGCGCTTTGTGACCTTCAATTCTTCGGTGAGATCGGCCAGCACCTCGGCGAGATTGTCAGCGGACTGTTCCGTTTCCGCCACCTGCTCGGTCTCGCGCTTTAATTCCTCGTTGAGCTGCGTCAGCATGGCGGCGGAGCTGTCCGCCAGCTTCCGCACATAGCTTTTCAGCAGCTCGTCCAGCCGGTCAACGCGGATGTGGTGGCTGGTGCAGCCCTTGAGACCGCGCCGGTGATACGTCCCGCAGGTGTAGGCAGGGGCTAAGTCGCTGCGGCTCATGGCGAACAGCGGGCTGCCGCAGTCGCCGCACTGCAAAAAGCCGGAGTACACATTGTCGTTGATCTTCACGCCGCGATAGTTGCTGCGGCTGCGCTTTTCCCGCAGCGCGCGGGTGATGGCAAAGGTGCGGTAGTCGATGATGGCCTGATGGTGCTTCTCAATGACGATGTGCTCGTCGTCGTTGCACTTGATCTCTTTGCCGTTGATCTTGGCGCGGGTGTACTTGCCCTGACGGAGCGTGCCGATATAAAAATCGTTGTCGAGAATGCCCTGCACCGTGGCGATGGCCCACGCGTTCTTGGCCTCGCGCTTCGTCTTCTTGCCCGCCGCCTCCTTGCGCATCCGCTCGGACATGCGCGGCGTGGGAATGCCCTGATCGGTGAGATAGTTGGCGATTTTCTTGTAGCCCCAACCGGCGTTGCTGTAGAGGTCAAAAATCCTGCGGACGGTCTCGGCCTCCGTGGGGATGATCTCAAACTGCTTGCCCTCGGTGACGAGATAGCCGTAGGGCGCGGCGCAGATCCACTCGCCGTCGTTCTGCCGCCGCTTCACAACGCTGCGCACCTTGCGGGAGGTGTCCGTGACAGGCATTTCGTTCACGAGGAACTGAAACTGGATTTTCAGCCAGTCGTCGTCATTGGGGAAGTCCACGCCGTCGCCGATGGAAATGATGCGCACGCCCGCGTCGCGCAGGTCTTCCAGCTCCACAAGCCCGCGGCTGTTGCGGCGGGAAAAGCGAGAGAAGTCCTTGATGATGAGGATGTCGTACTTGTGGCGCATCAGCCCCCGGCGCATCTCCTGATAGCCCTCGCGCTGCTCAAACGTGTAGCCGGAGCGGTCACGGTCTTCAAAAAACGTCAGCGTGCTGCCGGGGAAGTGGGTTTTTACATAGTCCTCGATGATGGCCTTCTGGTTCTCGATGGAGATGTTCTTTTGATCCTGCTCATCATCCACGGAAATGCGGGCATAGCCCGCGATGTCAAAGCGTTCGATCAATTTGGCTCACCGCCCTTTAAGTATTTTGCCATCTCCCGGTCGAAGTCAGAGATGTATGCCGCGTCCTGCTTTTTGCGGAACTCATCGTAGATTGCGCCGACCTTTTTGGTCGCCGCTTCCCGCGAGATGTGGCATTTGCCGTCCAGCACCTTGCGGCGGTTGTTGGTCAGAAATCGGTCGGTTTCGTTCAGCCAGTCCTGCATACTCATGAGCTGCTCGTCCTCCGCCATCAGTTCAGCGTAGTCGATGAACATGCTTACCAGCCGGTTCAGACGGGACAGTTCCTTTTCGTTCAGGTAATTCTTCGCCACCAGCGTGTCGCTTTTGAGAATCTTTCCATCCGGCGCGCCCTTCCATGTGGTGAGTCCCATCGTGGGACTGTCCGGCGTTGCCCTCTCGGAAATCAGCTCCGCGGCAGTCTTGCCGGTGACGGCGTAATGTAGCTTGTTCTGCACGAAGGCGTAGAAGGCCTTTGTCGTCTCGCTGTTTTTATCGTAGTCGTAGCTGCACTGCTCGAAGACATCGGCGATTTTTTGATAGGCGCGGCGCTCACTGGCGCGAATCTCGCGGATGCGCTCCAGCAGCTCGTCGAAGTAATCCTTGCCGAAGGGATGGCCATTTTTCATCAGATTGTCGTTGAGGACGAAACCCTTCTGGATGTACTCTTTCAGTGTCTTCGTCGCCCACTGGCGGAAGCGTGTGGCCTTTTTCGAGTTCACTCGGTAACCCACGGCGATGATGGCATCGAGGTTATAGTGCTGTGTCAGATAGTTTTTCCCGTCTGCGGCAGTTGCCGAGAATTTCTCGGTAACTGCATCCTTGTCCAATTCGCCGTCTGCGAAGATGTTCTTCAAGTGCAGAGAGATGTTATCCGCCGTACAGCCGAACAGTTCCGCCATGGCCTTCTGCGTCAGCCAGAATGTCTCGTCCTTGAATACGACGCTGATGTATTCCTTGCCGTTCTCGTCGCTGTACAGCAGGACTTCGCCACGGCCTGTGATCTCATTTCCCATTTGTGATCTCCTTTTTCTCTGGCAGTTTCGCCGCGTCGGTCACGATGTCCGTGACGAGCTGGCGGAAGCTTTCGGCGTTCTTCGCGGTGACGACCGGCTTGCCCGTCTCGGCTTCCAGCACTTTTCTCGCCACGCCCGCGACATTGCCGCCGCGGCGGGCGACCTGCTGGTTTTCGTCAAAGCCCTGCGGCTGCTCGGCCTTGGCAATGTCGGTGGTGGAGGCCTCGGCCAGCATGGTCAGCACCAATTCCAAGTTGCTCATGTTGTCCCGGAGGTTTTCCTTCTTCAAACCCTTGAAGTCCTTGTACTGCCGCGTGCTCATGCCCGACCATGCGCGGGTGATCTCGTCCGTGAGAATGGTATATTCCCTGCCCTTCTGCACGCCGCGCCTGCGCCACTCGTCCGTCAGCTCGTTGCGGATGCGGATAGACAGCAGCCGCTGATGTACCCACTCCTCGGAGTAGCCCTTTTTCAGATATGTCTCCAGCGCACGGTCGATGGCCTGCTCCGGGTCGATGGTTTCCTCAATGCGCTCCCGGCCCACCATCGCCAGCCACGCCTTGAAGGGCTCGGCCTTCTTGGAGGGGATGGACTGGATGATGCGCAGAAGCTGCTCGGTGTCGGCAACATCGGTGAGGCGGTTTTTGCCGTCTGCCGCCCGCATTTTCAACTGGTGACAGTTTGTCACCAGTTCACTGCCTTCTTCTTTCAGACGCTGTTTCAGCTTGTTCCAGTATTTTCGCCCAGTGTTGTAGTCGGGACTGTCTGTCAGCACGCCGACCACATCCACGATGGAGAAGTACCATTCCTCGCGTTCCGCATCCCACGCCACGCGAATCTTCTGATTCTCAAAAAGCTGGATCGCGTTGTTTTCCGGTTCTTTCATCTGATCCCCCGTTCTGCGCAAGTCATACTCTCTTTGCTGTGCTATCACTTGTAACAGACTTTACATTTCGCTTATTGAATAACATTGTACCATGCGGATTGGGGATGTGCAACCGGAAAATGATCTGACAAGGAAAAGCGCTCCACTTTTTTCGCGCGTGTCAGGCATTGCGTTTTTTGTCCATATGTAGTACAATTAAGAAATAAAAATGGTGTAATCCCACGTTTTTCGGGTGGGAGACGGCAATATACATGGATCGATGAACTTGCGCATTTCTGTATGCCGCAGCGGCAAAAAGGAATGGCGCAGATTTGTCGCGCTTTTGAACGCAGCGAATACGCCCGACTGAAGCAAATTTTGGTGTTCGGTGGGCGAAAACATAGGAGAGGAAAATGGATAAACGACTTTTGCTGGCCAGCCCGCATATGTCGGACGAGGGCTATGAACTGGAGTACATCAACGACGCATTTCGGAAGAACTGGATCGCGCCGCTGGGCGAGAATGTCAACGAGTTTGAAAAGGCCATGGGCGAATTTATGGGCGAGGGATATCCCGTCGCCCTCTCTGCCGGTACGGCGGCGCTGCACCTCGCCATGATCCTCGCGGGCGTGAGGGCAGGGGACACGGTCTTTTGCCAGAGCCTGACCTTCTCCGCCTCTGCCAATCCCGTGGTCTACTGCGGCGCGAAGCCGGTGTTTATCGACTCCGAGCGGGAGACGTGGAATATGGACCCCGCCGCTCTGCGCCGCGCCTTTGCGCTGCACGGCACGCCCAAGGCGGTGGTCGTCGTTCACCTGTACGGCAACCCTGCGAAGCTGGACGAAATTACCGCCATCTGCCGCGAGCACAATGTTCCCTTGATTGAGGACGCAGCAGAGGCGTTAGGTTCTACATACAACGGGCAGAAGTGCGGCACCTTTGGTGAGTTCGGCGGTCTGTCCTTCAACGGTAACAAGATCATCACCACCTCCGGCGGCGGGATGCTGCTGTGCCGGACGGAGGATGAGGCGAAGCACGCATTGAAGCTCTCCACGCAGGCGCGCGAGAACGCGCCGTGGTACCAGCACGAGGAAATCGGCTACAACTACCGCATGAGCAACATCTGCGCGGGCATTGGGCGCGGGCAGATGAAGGTGCTGCCGCTGCGCGTGGAGCAGAAGCGGGCTATCTTTGCACGCTACTGCGAAAACCTGAAAGGCCTGCCGCTGACCATGCAGCCAGAGCTCCCCTGTGCGAAATCGAACCGCTGGCTTTCCGTTGCCCTGCTGGACAAGGGATGCAATGTGACGCCCGGTGAAATGCTCACAAAGCTGAACGAAGTGGGCATCGAGGGGCGCTACCTCTGGAAGCCCATGCATTTACAGCCGGTTTTCGCAAACTGCCCCTTTGTCAGCGTCAGCGATGCGCCGGTGGGCGACGACCTCTTTGCGCGCGGCGTATGCCTGCCCAGCGATACGAAGATGAGCACGGACGATGTGGACCGCGTGTGCGATACCATCCGGGGGATGTTCTGATGCGGCATAAGGCTGGGTTTTATGAAAAATACATCAAGCGCCTGCTGGACATTGTGCTGTCCGGGTGTGCGCTGATCGTTCTGTCGCCGCTGCTGCTGGTGACGGCGATTCTTGTGCGCGTGAAGCTGGGCAGCCCCGTGATCTTCTGTCAGGAGCGTCCGGGGAAAGACGAAAAGATATTCAAGCTCCACAAGTTCCGCAGCATGAGCGACGCGCGGGATGAAACCGGCGCGCTGCTGCCGGATGAGGAGCGGCTGACGGGCTTCGGAAAGAAGCTGCGCGCGCTGAGCATCGACGAGCTGCCGGAGCTGTGGGATATCTTCCGCGGCAAGATGAGCATCGTGGGGCCAAGACCGCTGCTGGTGAAGTATCTGCCCCTTTACAGCGAGGAACAGCATCACCGCCATGACGTTCGCCCCGGCCTTACCGGCTGGGCACAGGTGCACGGGCGAAACCTTGCGTCGTGGGAGGAACGGTTTGCCTACGATGTGGACTATGTAGACCATGTTAGCTTCGCGCTGGACGTGAAGATCATCTTCATGACGATCCGCTGCGTCTTCGCCCGCGAGGGGATCAGCGCAGAAGGTAGCGCAACGATGGAAGCATTTACGGGAACGGAGGCTGCGGTTCATGAGTGAGAAGGTTATTGTGATATGAAAGATTTAATTATAGTTGGTGCTGGCGGCTTTGGAAGGGAAGTCGTTTGGCTTGTAGAAAGAATCAACCAAAGCCAACCAACGTGGAAAGTTTTAGGCTTTGTGGATGATGCGGAGGGCCTTCCAGAAATTGACGGATGTTGCGTATTGGGGAACATCAACTGGCTACTTCAATACGACAAACCATCATATGTGGTATGTGCAATTGGAAATAGTAAAGCGCGAGAGGCGATATACAACAGATTGAAGAATAACTATTGTCTTGAACCTGCCACCCTGATAGATCCAACTGTAATTTGCGGGAAGGGAAGCCGAATTGGGGCGGGTAGTATTTGCTGCGCAGGAACTATTTTAACAGTTAACGTGCAAGTAGGTGATGGCTGTATTGTGAATTTGAACTCAACAATAGGCCATGATTCAGTGCTGGGAAATTATAGCACGCTTCATCCTGGAGTAAGTGTTTCAGGAAAAGTGGTTATAGGCCGGAGGAGCCTCTTGGGAACCGGTACGAAAGTAATTCAGGGGTTAAAAATAGAACCGGACACTACTATTGGTGCAGGTGCAGTGGTGATTCATGATATCAAGGAGAGTGGAACCTATGTCGGAATCCCTGCGAGAAAAATCAAATAAGCGGATTCTGGTGCTTGCCAACAACGATGTTGGCCTGTATCGCTTTCGAAAGGACTTGCTTGCAGCGCTTTTGGGTGCAGGACACGAGGTATATATCTCTTTGCCGGACGGCGGTTTCGTTTCGGAGCTTGTGCAGCTTGGCTGCCGCTTTATTGACACGCCTATTGAGCGCCGCGGTATGAACCCTATACATGACAGCAAGCTCTTTCACCAATACCGGGCGATTCTGAAAGAAGTCAAGCCCGACCTTGTTCTGACCTATACCATCAAGCCCAACATCTATGGCGGCCTTGCCTGCCGGATGGCGCACATTCCCTATGCCGTGAACATCACGGGACTTGGCAGCGCCATCGAAAACGGCGGCTGGCTCAAGAAGTTTGTGCTGGCGCTCTACAAACCGGCGTTGAAGGGCGCGAGGGTCGTTTTTTTTGAGAATGCCGGGAATCGGGACACCCTCGCTGCCACCGGCGTTGTGCCGAAGGGGCGCGACGTGGTGCTCAACGGTGCAGGCATCAATTTAGAAGATTATCCCTATCAGTCCTACCCACAGGAGGGGGCGGTGCGCTTTCTCTTTGTGGGCCGCGTCATGCACGAAAAGGGCGTGGACGAGCTGTTTGCCGCCGCAAAGCGAATGAAGCAGGAATACGGCGACGGCGTGGAGTTCCACATCGTCGGCTCATTTGAAGAGGGATATAAGCCCCTCATGGATGAATTGGAGCAGGCCGGTGTGGTCAAGTACCACGGCTATCAGTCGGATATGAAACACTTTTACGCCATGGCAAGCTGTGTGGTGCTGCCGTCGTATCACGAGGGTATGTCCAATGTGCTGCTGGAGGCTGCCGCCTCCGGGCGACCGCTGATCACCAGCGACATCCCCGGCTGCCGTGAGGCGGTGGAGGATGGCAACAGCGGGTATTTGTGCCCTGCGAAGGACGCGAACGCGTTGTATAGGGCTATGCAGCGGTTCATGGAGCTGTCCGTGGAGCAGCGCTCCGAAATGGGCTGTCGAGGCCGGGAGCGCATGGAGCAGCAGTTCAGCAAAACCGCCGTTGTGGCGGAAACCATCAAACACTTGGAGATTTGACATGCGTGATTTAGTCACCCTCATGCTCGCAGCGATCGCCTTAGCGTGGTGCGCGGATCATGTGTCGTTCGGTCCGGCGAAGCATGATCGGCGCCAGAGGCTGATCGTCTGCACTCTGGTGATCATCATCCTGCTCGCCGGTTTTGCCGGACTGAGGACACGTTGCAATGACACTGGCACATATCGATATTCCTATAAGCTCCTGACGGAAAAATTATGGGAAGCATCCGACAAGAGCGTCGGTTCTAACCCTCTGTTCAACTGGGTGAACTATCGCTTGAAGATGCACGGCGTATCTACGCAGAACTTTCTGATGTTCTGGGCATTTCTGACCGTCGGCTGTTATTTCATTTTTGTACATAAGTACTCTGTAAATTATCCGCTGACGATTTTTTTACTGTTTGTCACCGGTTGTTATACCTTTGCTTTTGCGGGTATCAAACAGGCGGCGGCGGTCGGGATATCGGTCATTGCGACGATGTTTGCACTTAAAAAGAAGTGGCTCTTATTTGCTGCTGGGATCCTAATTGCCGCACTGATCCATCCCTATTCTCTGATGTATTTGGCGGTGCCGTTCATGACATTTAAGCCGTGGACGAAAATAACCTATTGGATGCTGGCAGCCTTCATCGCAGCGGGCTTTCTGCTGCGCCCGCTGCTCGGCACGGTGGTCAACATCACGACGCTGCTGGGTGAGGAATACACGGTTTCCTCCTTCACGGGAGACGGTGTCAATATGTTCCGTGTGCTCGTCTGCAATGTGCCGATGGTTTTGTCGTTCCTCTACCGGAAAAAGCTGTTTGCAGACAGCTCCGAGGCGGAAAATCTCGCAATGAATTTGACCATGCTCAACGGCGCGATTATGTTTGATGGACTATTTGGAACGGCGAATTATTTTGCAAGATTGGCAAATTATTTCTTGATTTTTCAGTCGTTGTCACTTCCGTGGATGCTGAAAAAAATAGGTGGCAGAGATGGAAAAGTGCTAACAGCATTGCTGGTGCTGGGCTATGCCGCGTATTTTTACTATGCAAACGCGATCAACCAGCCGTTTGACCACTACTTTGCGCGGTTAAGCTTGGCGGAGTATTTTGCTCAGATTGGGAGATAGACTATGAATCAGCTTCGCGTTTTACAAGTCGTTACCCACATGGAGCGTGGCGGCTTAGAGTCCATGCTCATGAATTACTACCGCTATATCGACAGGGAGAAGATTCAGTTCGATTTTCTGGTACATCGTCAGGAACGTGCAGCATATGACGATGAAATTGAGGCGATGGGCGGAAAAATCTACCGTTTGCCGCGTCTTGTGCCATGGAGCAAGGCGTATCTCACTGCACTGAATCGCTTCTTTGATGAACACCCAGAATACAGAATAGTCCATGTTCATCAGGATTGCCTGAGCTCCGTGATCTTAAAGGCTGCGCAGCAGCACAATATCCCGGTACGAATTGCCCACAGCCACAACGCAAATCAAGACAGGAATCTAAAATATCCCATCAAGCTCTGGTGTCGGCGCAGCATCCCCCGTTGTGCCACACACCTTTTTGCCTGCGGCAAGGATGCTGGGGACTGGATGTTCGGCGGCGCATCGTATCAGATTATCAACAACGCAATTGACGCTACTGCATACACCTATGATACGAACAAGCGCGTCGAGCTGCGGCGACAGCTTGGCCTTGCGGACGAGCTGGTCATTGGCCATGTTGGTCGCTTTAACCCGCAAAAGAATCATCCCTTTCTTATGGATATCTTTGCCGCCTTGCTGAAAAAAGAATCGAACGCAGTTCTTCTTCTGGTCGGTGGCGGCGAGGGAATGTCCAAAATGCGGGAGAAGGTACAAGAGCTTGGCATAGCAGAGCATGTCCGCTTCTTGGGCGTGCGCAGCGATGTTGCAGACTTAATGCAAGCGATGGATATGTTCGTGTTCCCATCATTATACGAGGGCTTAGGAATTGCTTTAATTGAAGCGCAAGCTGCTGGATTACCCTGCGTTGTTTCAGATACAATTCCGCATGAAGCATACTTGACAGACCTTGTCGATTCTGAGAGCTTGTCCGCTCCAGCAGAAAAGTGGGCAGAGAAGATTCTTGCGAAGCGAGCTATCCCCCGCACCGACCGTCGAGCAGAAATCGCCGCGCACGGCTTCGATATCACTACAGAAGCAGTAAAACTACAGGAGTTTTATTTGAAGGCTTATGAACAAAACTGCTGATCTCATCCTCACCATCTTCACCCCAGCCTACAATCGCGCACATACCCTGCCGCGCACCTATGAAAGTCTTTGTTGCCAGAGTTGTAAGGATTTTATCTGGCTGATCGTGGACGACGGCTCTGCGGACAACACCGCCGAGTTGGTGCGCGATTGGCAAAGCCGCGACAACGGGTTTACAATTCAATACATCTATAAGGAAAATGGCGGTATGCACACCGCCCACAACGTGGCCTACGCCAATATCCACACGGAGTTGAACACCTGCATCGATTCTGACGATATGTTGGCAGACGGCGCGGTGGAGAAGATCCTGCGCAAGTGGGACGAGGTCAAAGGAAAGGGCTACGCTGGCATTGTCGGCCTTGATGCGGATTTCGATGGAAAGATCATCGGCAAAGGCTTTTCTGACGGACTATCCGAGACCACCATTTCCGGCTACTACGCGGCGGGCGGGGCTGGTGACAAAAAGCTGGTCTATCGGACAGATGTCATCAACGCCTATCCCGAGTATCCGGTGTTTGAGGGTGAAAAGTATGTCAGTCTGGCCTACAAGTATCTTTTGATCGATCAGGATTACAAGCTTGCGGTGCTGGACGAGGTGCTATGCAATGTGGAGTACCAGCCGGACGGCTCCAGCAACAACATGCTCTGGCAGTATCTGCGAAATCCCAAGGGCTTCGCTTTCTGGCGCACGGTGAAGATGCAATACCCGGAGTCCTTTAAACGACTGGCGATGGATTGCATCCACTACTGCTCCAGCAGCCAGATTGCGGGAAATCGGAACTATATCAAGGAATCCCCACGTAAGCTGCTGACGGTGCTCTGCACCCCAGCGGGTTGGGTGCTGACGGGATATATCAGGAGAAAGGCAAAATGAAACCATCCATTCTCATCTTCTCCCAAGCGATGGAGCTTGGGGGCGTGGAGCGCAGCTTGCTGGGGCTGCTCGACGCCATCGACTACGACCGCTACGACGTTGACCTCTTTCTGATGCGGCACAGCGGCGAGCTGATGCCGTATCTGAACCCCAAGGCGAAGCTTCTGCCGGAGATTCCGCAGTACGCCTCGCTGGCTGTGCCCATGGCGTCGCTCGTCAAGAGCGGACAGCTCGGTGTGCTATGCGGGCGGCTGAAAGGAAAGCTTGCGGCACGGCGCTTTGATAAGCAGCATCCCAGTGACAAGCCGTCCGTCACCGCGCTGACCTACAGCCACAAGTATACGCTGCGGTCTATGCCGCCGATCTCCGGCAAGACCTATGATCTTGCCATCAGCTTCCTGACGCCGCACTATTTTGCGCGGGAACGGGTGAGGGCGAAGAAATACGCGGCGTGGATCCACACGGACTACACGGCGCTGACCTTCGACCGCTCGGCGGAGCTTGCCATGTGGGAGGGCTATGATGCCATCTGCGGCGTGTCCGAGCATACGTCCGAGAGCTTTCAGAACGTCTTCCCGGAGCTGGCGCAGAAGGTCCGAACGGTGGAGAATATCCTGCCCCGGGAGCTGACGTGTAAGCAGGCGGCAATGCCTCAGACCGATATGCTCACGGACGACGGAATATCCCTGCTTTCCGTTGGCCGCTTCTGCGAGGCGAAAAACTTCGACAATGTGCCGGACATCTGCCGCCGTCTGGTGGCGGACGGCCTTGACGTAACGTGGTATCTCATCGGCTATGGCGGCGATGAGCCGCTGCTCCGTCAGAAAATCGACGAGGCCGGGATGCAGGAGCGCGTCATCATCCTCGGCAAAAAGAACAACCCCTATCCCTATATGCACGCCTGCGACCTGTATGTGCAGCCATCCCGCTACGAGGGTAAGGCTGTTACCGTGCGCGAGGCACAGCTTCTTGAAAAGCCCGTCGTTATCACCAACTACGCCACCTCCGGCAGCCAGCTGGAGGACGGGGCGGACGGTGTGATCGTTCCCATGGACAACGAGGGCTGCGCTGCCGAAATTGCCGCGCTGCTGCGCGACCCTGCCCGGATGCAGCAGCTGTCGGAGAACTGCGCAAAGAGAGATTATACGAACGGCGCGGAGGTCGAGAAGATCTACGCGCTGATGGAGGACTGACCTATGATTCCCAAGATCATCCACTACTGCTGGTTTGGCCGCGGCGAAAAGCCGGAGCTTGCCAAGAAGTGTATCGCCAGCTGGAAGAAGTTCTGCCCAGATTTTGAGATCCGCGAGTGGAACGAGGACAACTTTGATATCCATTGCTGCCCGTATGTTGAAGAAGCTTATGCAAGCAAGAAATACGCGTTTGTTACGGACTATGTAAGACTATATGCCCTGTATACGTGCGGTGGAATTTACATGGACACTGATGTTGAAGTTGTGCGCCCGCTGGAAGAGTTTTTGACATGCAAGGCATTCTCTGGCTTTGAGTCTACGCGTTATGTTCCGACAGGAATTATGGCTTCTGAAAAAGGAGTTCCAATCATTCATGAGCTATTAGACTATTATACGGGCAGGCACTTCCTTAATGACGATGGCTCTCAAGATACGACAACGAATTGTGTGTCGATTACAAATATTATGTTGATGCATGGATTGAAACTGAACGGTAAACTCCAGACAGTTGCGGAGTTTACCTTTTATCCATCAGATTTTTTCTGCCCATTTGAAAATGAGACAGGGGTCCTTCGAAGAACCGACAATACTGCGGCAATTCACTGGTTCAATAAATCATGGTTGCCGCAAAATGTTCGGCTGCGCTCCCGAATCACCAGAGTGTTTCATCGAATATTTGGCGTAGATTGCTTTAGATGGCTAAAAAGATGAAACGCTGGACAGCGTAACAGGCAAGCTGACAAAAACGGAGAACACCTACTCGATCCACTGGTATTCGATGAGTTGGCTGCCGAAATATAAGCAGATCAGAGCGAAAGTTGGAAGAATATGGCGGAGAATGTGTAAGGAGAGCAGAAAATAGTATGAAAAAAGCGCTGCTATTAGATACTTCGATAGGCACTAGCAATGTTGGCGATAATATAATTATGGAATGTGTGGAGAAGGAACTCGCTCCGATTTTAGCCAATATGTTTGTATTCCATCTGCCCACGCATGTTCCTGCTTTTCACAGTTATGCGATTTGGCGAAACTCGTTTGCCGTTCAAAACTATGCGACCTGCGATTATAAATTTATTGGCGGCAGCAATATATTGGCAAAGAATATGCTGACGCACTATCCGCAGTGGAATGTGAATATCTTCAACTGCAAGCCGTTGGCAAACTCGGTCTGCATCGGTGTGGGCGCAGGTGCCGGAGAACATACCGATGCTTACACAACTCATCTTTACCGCAAGATACTCAGCCATTCTTATTATCACAGTGTTCGGGATGAGCGCAGCAAGCGCTATGTAGAAGATGTGCTCGGCTTGAAGGCAATCAACACCGGTTGCGCAACTATGTGGGCGCTAACGCCTGACTTTTGCGCACAGATTCCGGCTAAAAAGGCGGATGACGTGGTCTTTACTTTGACCGCAAGAGCAAAAGCAGACCCGCGAGATCAACTGTTGATCGACACACTTAAGCGCGAATACGACCGTGTTTCTTTCTGGGTTCAGGGTGATAAGGACGAGACATATTATAGCATGTTTTCTAATACGGACGGGATTGAAGTGATCCCTCCGCACAAGGCGGCCTATGAAGCGGTTCTCATGCGAAATAACATTGAGTATGTGGGAACACGTCTTCATGGGGGGATTTATGCACTGAGGCACCAAAAAAGGGCGATTATCATTTCAATAGATGAGCGCGCCAAAGGCATTAGCACGGATACAGGGCTTATTACCATTGAAAAGGACGCACTTGATGAACTGCCGTTGCTGATCAACAGTGAATTTGAGACGAGGCTGAATATTCCGTTCAATGAAATTGCCCGTTGGAAAGCGCAATTTGAGGGGTAGTATATGGAAAGCATCTGGATTAAAGAAATTAAAGCCGATAGAAATTGCGTTACATATCATTTAGATGTATCGGAGGGCCTAGTTCGTTATTTTTCCCCCAGCTGCGAAATGTTTGCGGAGTTTGGATTTGATATTTCTAATATCCCTAAAAGTGTTTTGGCAGTCCCTGTCCTTTCTAATATTATGCAGTTTGCGTGGTTGTTCGATTGCCTTGTTTGGATTGAAGAGGTAGATCAACAGTTTTATGAATGCTTGCCGAAGATTAAGCGCGGATTTCAAGAAATGTATCGCAACTATAGTTTCGGCGGTTCTTTGATTGCGGCAAAGGTTGTAAATAATGGTTATCATGCGGAGAAAGAAAGCGCCCTTCTTTTTACTGGTGGTGTTGATGCAACGACATCTTTTTTGAGAATAAGGGACTCCAATCCGGTTTTGATAGACACGTTTGGATGGTGCGTTGATAGGGACGAAGAGAGCCGTGTGTTTGAAGCAGATATCTCTGCAATCAACAAATTTGCAGAAGAAAATCATTTACAAACGGAATACATTAAGTCTAACTTTGCAACATTTATAAGACCTGAAATTGTGAACAAATATCTGAATAAGCGTCTCCATAATTCATGGTGGTTTGGGTTTCAGCATTCGCTGGCATTTTTGGGTGTAGCCTCCATAGTAGCATATTACTTCCGTATAAAAACAATATATATTGGAAGTTCTTATACATTCGGACAGGCTGTTAATTGCGTATCAGACCCAAGAATTGACCGCGAATTCAAAGTAGCCTCATGCAATGTTGTTCATGATGCATACGAATTGAGTAGACAAGAAAAAATCAGGATGATTGTTAAAGCGAAAGAGGACTTTGACTTACCAATCAACCTTAGAGTCTGTTCATTTAAGGAGGAAAACTGTAACCATTGCGAAAAATGCTTTCGCACAATGATAGGGATCGTTGCAGAAGGCGGCAACGTAAACGACTTTGGGTTTCATGTTGAGGGGGATTTTTGCGAAGCATTAGCTGCTTTTTTGAGGGATAATGTTAAAGAACTTGATAAAGACCACATTGTCTTTTGGCGGGATATTATTGCGCGCATGGCTCAAAATTACAACGAGTTACCTGATAAGGAAACAGCGGATTATTTAACACTGTTTAATTTTGAAAAGGAGAAAAGAGAGTGCCTTTGGCGTTACTATCGGGAAAACTTTTTCTCTATCGTTAAAAGAAAGCTGAAAGGTATCATCAGAAGAGGATAACTATGGATACGTCCCGCACATCGAATTCTCTAAAAAATATGGCCTTTGGCGTAGGAAGCCAGATGCTCAGCATCTTAATGGGCTTTTTTACCCGTTGGATGTTTATTGCTCTGTTAGGGAAAGAATACCTTGGCGTATCGGGATTATTTACCAATGTGCTTTCGCTATTGTCCCTTGCAAATCTGGGGTTCGATACGGCCATCATTTACAGCCTGTATAAGCCGCTCGCAGAAGGCGATATGGTTGCTGTAAAGGGCTATATGCGCGTATACAAGCGTGTATACAGTATAGTAGGTGTAACGGTTTTTGTGCTCGGATGCATCTTGATGCCGTTCTTGCCGTATTTGATTAACGGTGAGGTCACGATCCCGGAGAACATAAATATTATTTATATTCTCTTTCTGCTGCAATCCGCAAGCTCATACTTTTTCTCTTACAAGCAGTCTCTTTTGACGGCCAGCCAACAGAACCGGATCAATTCCCTATACCATTCGATCTTTATGGTATTGCGAAATTTGGGCGAGATGGTGGTTCTGTTTTTCTTCCATGCATATATTCCGACGTTGATCTGTATTATCGCTTTTCAGCTTGCCGAAAATGCATGGATTGCAAGAGTAACGGATAAAAAGTTTCCGTTCCTAACAGATTCAAGTGCTGGAAAAATTTCTTCTGAGCAAAAGAATGCGCTGAAGGAAAATGTAAAATCACTGTTTCTTTATAAAATCAGCGGGACGATTATCAGCAGCACGGACAATATCCTGATTTCAAAGTTTCAAGGACTGGCTTCGGTTGGCCTTTATTCCAATTACGTTTACATTGTAGATGTGATTCGGACATTCTTGAGTTACATTTTTTATTCAATGACGGCCAGCATTGGCAATTATAACGCTACAGAGAGCAAAGAAGCGAATGAAAAGATGTACTATAATCTCTTTTTTGCATCTTTTTGGCTGTATGGCTTTACCGGTATTTGTCTGGGCGTATTACTGAACCCGTTCATTGCTCTGTGGATCGGTGAAGACTATTTGCTCCCGAGTTGGACGGTTTTTATTATTATTGCCAATTACTACACTGCGGGCGTTCAGTACGCTTCTACGACTTACAGAGAGGTTACAGGCTTATTTAAGGTGGGGAAATACCGTCCGCTTATTGCGGCTATGATCAACTTGGCAGTATCGATCATATTGGCCTATCCGCTTGGAATTTCCGGTATTTTGCTTGGAACTATCATCAGCAGGATGTGTGTCTATTTTTGGTATGACCCATACATTATTCATAAGACGCTGTTTGGGCAGAAGCTAAGATATTACTTTGCAACATATTTGCTTTATGGCCTATGCACTTTAGCTGTAGGGACACTCTGCTTTGCCATTGCCCGTAGCATTACCTTAAAGAACCCAATTCTTGCATTTGCGATTGAGATGGGTATATGTGCATTACTTCCCAATATTTTCTTTTTTATCCTGTTTAAAAGACGTGCTGAGTTCCAGATTATTCTGGGATACATGAAGCGCATCAGTCGAAAAATCGCACGCAGAAGTTGATTAACATGCTTCACTACGTCTACAGTCGTTCATTCATCAGCGTTATCACCTTTATGGCGCTGGCTCTTGCCGCTTGGGGTGCGCTGCCTGCCCGCGTGGGGGCGAGGCGCTGGCGGTGTGGGAACCTTGTGCTGGTGCTCCTGATAACCGCCGCCATCCTCTACGCAACCTTATTCAGTCGCGCCGAGGGCGGCACCGGTCTGATCCTCGCCCCCTTTGCCTCCCTGACCGCCGCGCGGCAGCAGCCCGAACTCTACCGCGAGATGCTGATGAACGTCTTCCTCTTCTTCCCGCTGGGGCTGACGCTTTCCAACGCCCTGCCGCGAAAGTGGCACCGTTGGGGCAGAATCATCCTCACAACGCTCATCGGCTGTGCGCTCAGCGCGGGAATCGAGTACGCCCAGTACCGCTACGCGCTGGGCCTTGCGGAGACGGACGACGTGATCTGCAACACGCTGGGCGCGTTTCTCGGCGCTGCGTCGCTGCTTGCCGCTCACGCCATCGAAAAACACAAAGAAAGGGCTTGACACACGAACATGACCCTGACCGCCACGGAGAGACAATTTCTGCATATCGCCAAGGCTGCCGTTTCCGGCGGGGAAGTCACCGCTGAAAGCGTGGACTGGCCTGCCGTTTTTGCGCTGGCGGGGCAGCAGAAGCTGCTGCCGGTCCTCTTCGAGGCCGCCCGCAAAGCGCCTGCCGCTGTAGAAAACGCGGCGCTGTTCGCCGCCGTCAAGCAGCAGGTCATCGCGCAGGTGCTGCATCAGACCATGCGCGCATCGGAGTTTGCAGACCTCTACCAGAAGCTCCGCGCGGCGGGGCTGCACCCCATCGTGGTCAAGGGTCAGCTTTGCAGCCGCCTCTACCCGCAGACCGACCACCGCATCAGCGCGGACGATGACCTGTACATTCCCGATGCGGAGTTTATGGCCTGCCACGAACAGCTTCTGGCGAACGGTTTGACCACCGATACGCCCGTTGACGAGTTTGCCACAGCGGACGAGGTATCTTACACAAAAAGCGACAGCCCACTTTACATCGAACTGCATCGGCATTTATTTGATTCTGCCGAAGATGCACATGACGAATTGAACCACTTCTTTGCCGACCTCAACCCCGTTGAAATCGACGGCTTTCTGGCCATGCCGCCCCACGAGCATCTGCTGTACCTGCTTCTGCACGCCTACAAGCACTTCGTCCGCAGCGGCATCGGGGCGCGGCAGTTCTGCGACATCGGCCTGTGGGCGAGGGAGTACCACACCGAAATCGACTGGCAGCGCCTGCGCGAGCAGTGCGAGAGCGTCCACGCGGCGACCTTTGCTGCGGCGGCGTTTCACATCGCGGGAGACTATCTCGGCATCGAATTTGACCGACCTGCCCCGTGGGACGGTAGCATCGATGTGGAGCCGCTGCTGCACGACAGCCTCTGCGGCGGCGTGTACGGCTCCAATGACCTAACGCGCCTCCATTCCTCCACCGTCATGCTGAACGCCGTGAAGGCCAGCCGGACGGGGGAGAAGAGCAGCGTCCTGCGAACAGTGTTCCCCAAGCGCGAGTATCTGGAGCGGCGCTATCCCTACCTCAAAAAGCGCCCGTACCTGCTGCCGGTTGCGTAGATGCAGCGCATTGCGCACTACGCCAGTGAGAAGCAGTCCAATCCAGACAACAGCGCCTCCGGCTCCATCAAGCTGGGAAAAGAGCGGATCGAACTGATGAAGCGGTATGGAATTATGGACTGATAAAAAGACATTGCGGGGCGCTGCAGCGCTCCGCAAACAATTCTATCCTTGCAGTTTTGAAAGGAATTTGGACAGGAAACCGCTGTCACACAGCTTGTATTTTTGCACACCTAATGATAAAATAGTTCTAAACGATCCGGATCGCATTTTGCTGCAGCCGGCAAGGAGGGAGTCCTGTGAAAAAGAGCAATACAGATACCTGCTGCCTGACTTTACCGTTAAAACTGGAAAAGTGGCAGGAGGACCGTCTTGCCAAGCGCTTTGAGATCGCGCGGCAGCTCTATAACACGCTGGTCCATGCAGAGCTGAAACGGCTTGCGCAGGTAAAGCAGACTGCCGAATATCGGGAGAATGAACGGAAAATACGGGCATTGGACTGGAATGATCCCGGTGATCAAGCCAAACTGAAAGGCCTATACAAAGAGCGGCGAAAAAGTTTAAAAACGGCCGGGTTTACGGATTATTCCTTTACTACAGATATGGGAAAATATTACAAGCACTTCCGTGACAACATCGGCTCGAGCGTTGCCGTTCATGGGATCGCACCGCAGGTCTGGGCGGCCTTTGATAAGCTCCTGTTCAAAAAGGGCGGCAAGAAGGTACATTACAAAAAGCCCGGTGAGGTAAATTCTGTGCAGGGCTACTCCAGAACGGGAAAAAGCGGCGGCACGGAGATCATGTTCCGCGGGCCCTACATCGAGTGGAAGGGCCTGAAGCTGCCGCTGAAGCTATCGCCGGACAATGCTTACGAGACCGATATGCTGCAGCGCAGAGTAAAGCTTGTCCGATTGGTCCGCCGGCCCGGAAAGCGCAGAGACCGCTGGTATGCCCAGCTCGTTCTGGAGGCGAAGCCTGCGATCAAGGCCGATCCCGTTACCGGAAAAGCGGTTCACCCTATCGGCAGCGGCCCCGTCGGGCTGGACATCGGGCCGCAAACACTGGCGTATTCCGCCGCCGGGGCGGCCGGACTCGTCGAGCTGGCAGATCGGGTACAGAACATCGAGCAGGAAAAGCGCCGCCTGCAGCGAAAAATGGACCGGAGCAGAAGGGCAACCAACCCGGATAACTATGCCGAGGACGGCACGATCCGGCGCGGTGTCAAGTTAACACATAATAAGTCCAAGCGATATCGGAGGAGCCAACAGGAACTGAAATATCTGCAGCACCGTCAGGCTGAAATACGAAAGCTCCAACACATCCAATTTGCAAACCATCTGCTGTCCTTGGGTGATCATTTCTATGTGGAAAAAATGGAATGGTCTTCCCTGACGCACCGGGCAAAGAAGACCGTGATATCTGAAAAGACCGGAAAGCCCCGAAGCAAAAAGCGGTTTGGAAAGTCCATTGCCAACAAGGCACCCGCCATGCTGATCGAAATATTGCGGCAAAAATGCAAGTCTCTCGGGCTGCCGAATGTTGTAGAGATCAACCCGGCAGACATCAAAGCAAGCCAATATAATCATTTGACCGGTGAATATGTTAAAAAGTCTCTTTCCCGGCGTTGGAACGAAATGCAGGACGGTGAGCATCTCCAACGTGATCTCTATTCCGCCTTCCTGCTGCAGCATTATGACTCTATGTCAAAAGCTCTTGATCTCGATT
>ERZ773186.680-NODE-680-length-31286-cov-4.949825_pt1 | contig 31286 bp, 28 predicted proteins | sample MGYA00581000_ERZ773186 | MGnify/ENA primary metagenome ERZ773186 (study PRJEB29015, sample SAMEA2737752) | human gut metagenome | biome: human gut; feature: human-associated habitat; material: faeces | place: China | collected 2012 ...
ATCCACGCCCAGCGTGATTCTTGCGGTACCGAAGCGGCTTAACCAGTCTGTCATTGCGCCTGAAGCCTGAGAAGAGGCCCATCCACGCGCCATATTTGCCGCTTGCTCGCTGTTCATATCTTCGGCGAGCAGAGACCCGATTTGCTGTGAAGTACTGGCTATCTGTTGCTCGAGGTTGTCACTGCTATTACCCGGCGGCGGGGTTAATTTTTTTTCACTAACTTGTGCCGGGACATCCAGTTCATCACCCTGGCGGACATTATCAAAACCTCGAGCAAACGTACGAAACTGGTTGAGTTTGCGTAACTCAGCCACCGAAATACCGAAACGTTCGGCAACGCTTTGGGCCGATTCCAGCGCTCCAAGGGTGTAGGGCACCGTATTGGCATTTGCAATGGCAATTTGTGCAGGAACTGGTTGTTGGGTTGCGGCGTTTACCACACCTTGTGCTGCCGCAGCCATAGGGAACGCAAGTTGAGTTATCAGACAGATACCCGCAGTTAAGCGGCGTAGTTTAATTCCCATCCCGCATAAGATTTGTCGGTCATTTATTTCTTCTCCACTTCTCTTCTTCGTAGCCATGCTTACCTTCCCTGAACGAGCTAACATAAATGCGCCCTTTCTAGCACAGCGAAAAAATGTAAATCCTGATAGCAATATGATTGAAAATTAATAACTTTTCGTTAGGCAGTTTTGGGTGTGAGTTGCAAGAGGGGAGACTACTGAATAACTCAAGTTTTATAATCGAGGGGAAAATGGTGATGGCGTTCATAGCAAAACGCCCTCAACCATAAAGGTCGAGGGCGCTTAAGATGTTAAAAACCCGCTATCCGTTAAAAAACAATGTTCAACTAAGGTTAGTGACATTGCACTAAGAAGCGAATTTTTAGAATTTGGCTCCTCTGACTGGGATCGCCTTTGCCAGTAGCTGGCTAATAAATAAGCTAAACCTGAAAACTCTCCCTGTCAAGACCACCAGAATGACCACCAATCAAAACTGATTAAATAAAACTGATTAGAGCGGTCTCGTGCATTTGGTGATCGCTACTATTGTCACATCTATAAGGGCTGTCTGTTCTGTGCCAGAAACGGACACCCAATATGCCGTATTGTAATATTTGAATGACGTGATACACAATATTATTTTCAGGTTGTTAAAAATAATTCAATGGAGTTAAACTTTTTCTTCAGTCCATATATTTGGATAGTGACTCTTTATTTTTTCAATACGTATTGATCCAGATAATTTGGAACAAGCATCAATGATCGCATTAAGCAAAGCCTCAAGTTTGGAGGTGTCATATTTACTTTCGATAAGCTTAGCTTCTGATGTATCAAGATATCTTTTTGCGTAATACTCTTTAAATTCAAGTGCGCCTTGATACATCCCGGTCTCTTTTTTATAGTTAGTCCATCTAACAGTGTATGAGTCATATTCACTATATGTTAAATCCAAGTAACACTCTATAGCGGCAGCAGTTCCATTAATATTGGATAAGGTTAGGCCGTCTGGGCCACAAGTAGGGAAACTTTCAAACTCCTTAAGATTCGGAAGACATATGCAACTCATATTATGAGGAAGCTTCATCTTTATGATTTTCTTGAAAGCTTCAACCCCTTCACTATCATTGTCGAGTACAAAAATGATTTGGTTCTGTACATCAATTTTTACTAATCCCTCAGCAAACTTTGATAATCCCCCAGTGCCGGGGAATGGATGGCCAGATGTTACATCGATGAAACGAAAAAATTCACAAACGCTAGGCTTAATTAGCTTAAATGCCTTTTGTAATATATGTGAGTCCGAGGAACCTTCAGTTGCTATGAGAAAAGAATTTTCACGGTTAATTTCAGTTTTTATTTGGTTAATGTGAACCCATCCGTTAGCGACTATTTCCCCATAGTCCCACTCGACATACTCACTAAGATTATGTTTGTTTTCACTTAAAAGTTTGATCATAGAGTATGGATGAAGTATGTTTATGACACTGAAAAACGCTGTTTTTTCTGACCAGTAAAAGTTGTTATAAGGATCATAGAGAGGAATTCTTTTTAAAATGTCGTTAGGGAATAACTTCAAAATGAAATTATCATTCTCTGTTTTTTTTGAATTATCAAAGTCGATATCTTTATCGTTTAACTCCCCCAGATCATAGCTCTTAAGTAAGCCCAGAAACTCATCAAAACTAAAAAGATTTTCTAAAGGTTCCCAATTATCGGGATAGGCTTCAATCATTTCGTTTCTTTGATAAACCTCATGCTTTACAAGATTTTCATATTCCGCACGAATAGCAGTAAGAGAAAAACCAAGTAACTCAACCCGTTCAGCTACTGCTGCAAGAGGCTTCCTGAGTACGGTCCACTGAAGGCGTCTTTCTTCATCAATTTCATCGGTTTCTTCCAGATCATAGCGTTCGTGCTGAGGTATCATTATGTGGTCGGTTGACTGGAACAATGCACCATGATCAACACCTAAGCTATTTTTACTCCAATCTAGCGTTGCACCTGAAACCTTAAGTGAAATTTCCGTGCCCATAATTCCTCTTTTAAACTGTTGGCAATCACTTAATTAAACCATCAGGAATATCATCTGTCATCAACTATGCTATGAAATTACAAGCGGTATAATGTCTTCAAAATTCAAAGTGAATATCAATCATTATAAATTAATCCAAGGGCAGAACCAAGCGATCGGCTCGTTGCAGATTATCGCGCTGTAAGTTACGTATTGCACCATCGGAGGTGAGAACAATTATGAGCTTCCACTTTTTGCTCATAGCGGATCTGACAGCCAACAGGACTGGCCGCTTTGTGCCAGCAGTAGGCGTTGCTAACGGCGTAATGTGTCACTCAACGCGGAGCAGTCAAACTAATTAATAGACTTTGTCTCTTCCCTAAATTTGTTTGGTAAACACAGTCAATCAGTGGGTAGCATCATCTACATATTTTTAGACGGACTTTTGGCTTTCAGATGTTGACACGAGGGGCTTACTTGAGCACTTTGAGTCATTCTTCCATCTCGGCCAGATCCCGCACAACGCATCGTAGCGTCAGATCAAAGCGAGGCGGAAATTCACTTCCGCACCCATCTCGTAGATAGTCGTTTTGGCTACAAGGCCAATCTCAATCTGCCTCAGCTCTTGGCGACGGATTGTGTTAAGAAATAGCAGAACGCCGTTTTTGATTAATTGAGACAGGTCGTTAAGGACACTCGATCCGGAGATTTGTTTTGTGCGCGAGCTACAGTGCTGCTGTCGCGTCCAGTTTACTAATAAGTTATTCTGCATTTCAAACTCCGTGGGCATTTGGCGAAGCAAGGTTTGCCACCAATATTTGGTGCTTTTCATTGGGTAACGGCGGAAATTCACAGGGACGTAGTAAGGTTTACCGAAGACTAATAGCAGCAGAAAAGGAGCGAGTATGGCGACGATAACGGTTTCTCCGGTTCATTTTGAGGACTACAGTGGTATCCAGTTCGAGCGCCTAGTTTTTGCATACCACCTGCGCGCGGGTTGGCATGATCTGATTTGGCACGGTCAATCAGGAGGTGATCAAGGGCGAGATATCTCGGGTATTGAACCATTTGATGACCAGCCAGCACGTAAGACCATCATCCAATGCGCGAACCGAGACACATTGACACTGGCAAAAGCTAAGAGCGACATGAGTAAGTCGATTAAAGCAACTGGCAGTGTCCCAGACGTCTTTAAGTTCGTCTCTCGTGGTGCGGTCTCGGATGCTGGCAGAACGCGCATCGAGCAAGCAGCAGCTTCCTTGGGCGTCAGGCATGTAACGATATGGTCGGGCGTAGAGTTCGAAGAAAACTTGCGTCTTCGTGCTGAATATCTGCTGCACCGTTTTGTCCAGGGCGTCGAGTTTCCTGATGTTGAAGCTGATATTCAAAAATTCACGGATGATTTTCCCGACCTTTCCGACGCCGATGTTCTGCAACTGATGGCTGCCGTATTTGACCGGCCAGCATTTCGCACACCGTTTCAACAAGAAAGTTCTCTCCCTGCTTTTCAGAAGGCAATCGAAGATACCATTGGCGCACTAAATACAGGTTTGTGGAGAACGCGTGAGGGCGTCGAGATCAGGCGCATTCCTTCGATCCACCATCTCAAAAATCAACGCATCCAGACAGTGATGGGAAAAGTGGTTCGTCAGGTCGACCAACTGCGGCGCATCTTCGTAACTCGGCTTAAGGAAGGGGAAATCAGACCTTGTGGATGTGGTCAGCCCGATTGCCCCACGTTTACGCTCACGCAACGCGTGGCTGACGAGCTAGACGACGCGAGACAGAGAATCTTCACGACGTTTCAATCAGTGTATACTTCCTTCAGTGTGAGCCTTAGTTAGGCAATGAAAAATGGAACCTACAGCGTACTCATTCTTCTTGAAAGCCCAATATAATTTCTTAAGTATGCGAATGTGATGATGGCACTGACCCCGGAACAAATTCACTACCTCAACCAATATGCACCAGGCGAAGCTGTGTCACATGCATTATCCGAGCTACTATTCATTGATCATGATCTTCTCGGTATCGATGCTAACGAACGGTCGATTACCTTTCGCTTTGCGATGTACCTCCAACAATGTTTCCCCGGTTGGACTGTAGATTGCGAATACAACCGGGACAGCATTGACCCTAAACGGCTCAGACATTTGGAACTTTATCCAGACAGCGAAGACGTTGAGGCAAAGACAGTATTTCCTGATGTGATCGTGCATCGGCGAGGTACACGACAGAATCATTTGGTCTTGGAGTTCAAAAAATCAACGAGTCGCGTAGATAGAGAGATCGATCTACTAAAACTTCGAGGTTATAAGCAGCAGCTTGGTTACGAGCACGCTCTGTTTGTGGAGGTCGGCACCGAAGGGCAATCGATCATCACGGCGCTCGAGTGGGCCTGAGAGGTGATAGAAAGATAATTCATGATACGTATTCCATCATTCAACTCTCAGCACCTTGAGGCCGCCTGTCGCGTCCTTGCTGATACCGAACGTGGCTTGAGTGGGTCGCAGATCGAGCGACTGCTACAAGAAATTAAAGTTGCGGACACATCGCCAGGAATGACAAAGTGGAAACGTCTGTTTAATGCGCTCGCAGGTGCGCAGAACCAGTATCAGGTCGGCAACCATCTTATTATGTTCATTAACCGTGCGATGAACCCGGTTAATTACGCCCGTGATCCATCGGTGTTTGCCTGGCGACGTGATGAACTCAATGTTGTCCTGGCTTTTTCCGGTTTTTATATCCGTGAGGATGGTAAGGTCGCGAGCGCCGCTAAAGTAACGACTCTGGATTCTGCTCGAGCCCGCGCTGGGCGACTTAAGGCTGCACTCGAAAGCCGTGCTGTGCATGCGGAAGTTTTGAACTATTGCCGTGCCGAACTTCTTGACGAAAACTATTTTCATGCCGTCTTCGAGGCGACGAAGGGGGTTGCGGAACGTATTCGTCAGTTGTCCGGGTTGAGCGGTGATGGTGCTGACTTGGTGAACAAGGCATTTACCGGACAACAACCTGTTCTGACTTTGGGATCGCTTACCACCGACTCAGAAAAGAGCGAACAGAAAGGTTTTGCGAATCTACTGATTGGTCTATTCGGCGCTGTGCGCAATCCACTAGCCCATGCGCCTAAGAAGAATTGGCCCATGTCTGAACTGGATGCGCTGGACATCCTTACGTTGGTTTCGCTTATTCATCGCAAGCTGGATGGCACACACAAAAAAATAGCCTCCCCATAGGAGAGTTGCATGAGCTATACGGACTGGCGAGTTTATCAGGAGGCCATTGTAGAGGTATTTAGACGTCTTGGATGTAATGCTCTGATTGACTATAGAGGCAAAGGCAATCGAGCGGCTCATGATATTGACGTCTTCGCGATCTTTCTTCGACCGGGTAGTGGATGTCGAATCGTGGCGGTGGGAGGGTAAGTAAACGCTAAAACGAAGAATTTATTATTGGCGTTATTACAATATATCGAATGGCCTTATTAGAGGAATATACAGTCTGATATTTTAATCCATTAGTACAACCGGCTATCTTCATTTGTCTCGGAGGCAATGCTGTTATTCATGTTTCATTAAGGGGCATATGGATTGATTGCCCCTGTTTAGAGTTATGCTGCTGCTGCATAAAACTCTATGTAACATTCAATAATGCTGGTTTTATCATTAAAAGTAAGCTCATGCTCAACTAGTTGTAGTTGAGCACACAGCGCTGGCTTAATTCCTAAGAATCTACGGTAGTCTTCAATAATTATTGCTGCAGATGGGATTCTCTGAACGATTCTGTATGAGGATAAACAGTCCCTTATGATTTTTATGAATTTTTCAGGGCTATTGTCATGTGACATAATGTCTTGTCCTGAAATATCTGAAATATATTTTTGATATCGGTATTTTTCATTGTCGACAATAATTGCTAGTTTGCTTTTTTGATTTTTACTCGAGCCAAATTTTTTAGCACCAAGAAATAACCCTAGTTCCAATGGCATATTAAATCTAGGCAAATTATTGACGTGATCTAATTCAGTTCTAGATATGTCATGGATTCCAATTTTACAATCCTTGATTATGCGATTTATTTTATCGAGCCGTTGATCACCAGCGTCATTTATTTCCAATGCGCATCGAGGTTTAAAATTACAACGGTAAACTGCAAACAATGCTGCATCAATAAAATCAGTGTAAGCATCGTCAAATGGGCAATTTATAAAAACATTAGTCTCATAGCTCATACTTACGCCTTGTTTTTTTCTAAGTTGTCAGCAAGGATTTTAAATATCTCTTTCTTAGCTATTCTGTTGCTAGTATTTGCCCTTTTAATGTTCCAATTTTCGCTGTTCTGGCTAATGACATCACGTATTTTTCCATCTGCAGAATGAATGGACACAATCCCTCCATTCTTAATTAAATTTCTTGCTGCCTCTATAGCATCTTTTTGTGTCCTGTAATTTTGACTGGTAGCTATCTTTTCATTTTTGGCCGACAATATTCGCCAATCAGCGCCAGATTTAACAATGGTATAGTAGTTTTTCATGAACTCCCCCATTCAGTTAGAAAAATTAAGGCACTAGCTGCTTTAAGATTCAGCATACCTTACAGCCTAGTTTTTGTCAGCGAGCTTCGTACGGTTGAAAAAATTTTTTCAATAAGAGTGATACTTATCAAACATATTCACAGGTAAAGACCATCAGATCACCTAAAACTGATGAAAAGAAACACTGTCAAAAAACCTGTTGTTTTAGACGCGCAAGAGGCGCCCATACAAACAATGTTGCATTGGGGTCTCCTGTGATCTTTTCGTTCAATTATAGGCTTACGGCTGATCGTTTCCTAACACAACCCGTCCCGCTAGGATTAATGACAGGCGTTATGTGCACTTGTACGACAGAACAATGTCAGGAAGGTGAACTATCAGGCAATACGAAGACAAAATCACACTACATAACGGAGAAAACATCATGACAATTTCCCTGCATACCCAGATTAGCGTCCTTAACACAGCAGTGGCGACAAGCGCACATTACTCTGTGTATTTGTTGAGGTTAGCTGATTCATACCATACTATTTGATACCCTCGTTCTGTTTAAAGTACTGTATAAAAACCTAGTAACTCAAAGGGTCGCAAGGGAAGAAAATTGAAACACCCAAGGTTGCATCTGATGGGCTGCACTCTATCCATGTGATGGATCTACTGTGGAAGGGGCTAAAAAGCATGATCTGATAGACTTTGTGTCCTTCATAAATTAAATTGATAAGAAATATTAATGGTGAGCCGAGTCATCTCCACTAGAAGGATGGACTTATCAATGGAAAGTAATATTTTAGGTCATGCTCAGAGAGAAACTTCAGGAGCAACTACATTTGGAAAATATAATTTCCAATATCATTGGGCTTTATGCAGAATAATTGAAAAACATAAATCCAATGCAGACTATGCATTATTAATTGAATATCATGAGGATGTCGTTATCGCAGACTCATTGTTTGGCAGTTCGGCGAAATTTGAATTTTTTCAAGTGAAAAATACTGGGAATTCCTTCACTGTTGACTCTTTAACTAAACGAGTAAAAGGTGCAGAGGGACTTAAGAACTCCATTCTAGGAAAACTATTAAGCTCATGTATAGGCACTGAGTATGAAACACGTATTACGGAAATAGGTCTTGTATCCGCTAGTGGCTTCTCATTTGATCAGAAAGATAATAAGTTAAAGTTAGATATTATAACTTCGGGTGATCTTAGCGTGGATTGTCTATCGGGCTTAACTGGGAAATTAAAGTCCGAGCTTGGGATAGATATTTTTCCAGAAAATCTAAAGTTCATCATTCCAAAAATAAAGTTAGAAAATCAAGAAGAATTCGTTATTGCCAGATTTGCTGAATTAGTAAATGAAATATTTCCAAATAGTCATTGTAATGCTGTCAATATTTATAGGGCAATTATCGACGAGATTCATCGCAAAGGACAGAATACTTACGACTTTACTATGTGGGAGAAAATGGTAGAGGATAAGTCTCTCACATCTCATACGGTAAAAGATGTCATAGCTGTAAATACAACGAGTCCAAAATTTGAAGACTTTGAGAAAGACTTTGAGTATTTAGCTAAAAGCGATATGAAATGGAATACCTTAACATATCGAAAGATGGTAAAAAAAATAAAACAAATTTACTTACGTAGAGTCGGGTATGCTTCAGCTTTTGATATGAATATAATGAGAATAGCTCAACAGGCGCTCAGTAATGTTCCGGAAGAAGACTATACTGAAACAAGCGATTACATTAAGGCAGTTGTTATGAAAGCTAAACAGCTGAATATTGAAAGCCAAATCCCAGAAGATGATGATATACTTTGCGAGATAATTTACTGTTTTTTGAAGGTGATGCATGAATAATATAAAAATAACAAAAGAACATTATAAATTATTAATTAGAAATTTAAGGAACAAGAAAAATGAGAAGCTTGCAATTTCAACGATTGGTTCTGATATCAGATTCGAAAAGACTTGCGAATCAGTTCACGTTCCCGAAGAGATTGAATCTAATTACAGGAGAAGATAACAGTATCGGCAAGTCCACTCTAGCCAAGAGTTTACTATGGTCGCTAGGATGCGATCCAGTTATCGACGAAGAATGGAAATCAAATGACATTAAATCGATATTATATTTCACTATAAATAATAAAGAATATTTTTCTTGCCGTGGAAGCCACTCAATAATTTTGGGCGCTATCGATGGTGAAGCGAAAAGATACACACATATAACTGGTGATTTTTCACAAGACCTATCAGATCTTGTTAACTTTAAAATGAAGCTTCCTAATCGGACTGATGGGAAATTAGAGACTCCTCCGCCAGCATATTATTTTTTACCATTCTATATTGATCAGATAAAAAGCTGGAGTTCACCTTGGGATTCATTTGAAAACTTAGGTCAGTATGCCAACTGGAAAAAATCGTTAATAAAGTATTTTACTGGCTATCTGAAACCAGAACATTTTGAATTAGAAGAAGAAATTTATGAATATAGTGAGGTAAAAAAAGAATCAACAGCAAAAATAGAAAAATTTCAAAGCGCAGTTGACGTCATAGTTGATAATTCTGCTGATATCACCATAGCATTAGATAATGAGAAATTTAGCGAAATTCAGAAAGAGATAAATACTGAGCTTCAAGAGTTTATCGATTACCAAAGGAGGCTTTATGATGCTCAGGCTACGATTACCTCAAATATATATGATCTCGAAAAACAGTATGAATTAGCCACCAGTTCTGCAAACGAACTCGAAGAAGATTATAAGTTTGCGGTCGAATCTATACCGACAGATCATTTAGAGTGCCCATTGTGTGGTACTCTTCACGATAACTCACTGACTAACAGAGCATTGCTTCTTTCAGAGAAGGATTCGCTACTTGACGAGGCAAACTCAATAGCATCAGAAATAGAGGCGCTTAGATCCTCATTATTTGAGTTAAATGAGGTAGCTCAATTTGCTACTAATGAAATTGAAAGAATTAATAAGAAGTATCTCACCGATGACAATGCGGGCGAAAAAACACTCATTACACAAGTAATTGATGCTATTTCGAAAGAAAAGGTCTCAAGAAGTATTCAAGTTAAAATTGATAATGAAGATCTTAAAATCAGCAAAGCCAATAACTCTGTCGCCGAATTGAAAAAAGATCAGAGAAAACTTCTTTCAAACAAGGATAAGGAAGAACTGAATTCTTCTTTTATGTCAAAGCTATTGGGAAATATTGAAGCACTAGGATCAACAGGAGTAAATCTTAGCAAAGTGAAATCACCTACTGATTATAAACAGTTACTTGGTGGCGGTGCTGCTGAGGCTGCCAGGGGATTGCTTGCTTATCAACTCTCCGTACTGCAACAAATACATAGTGCTAAAACTTGCATAGTGCCTCCTTTCGTCATTGATACACCCAACCAGCAAGAACAGGCGGGGCATCGTTATGAAACCGTCATCAAAGAACTAATGCGCAGTATCCCAGAGGACTATCAGATAATACTGTGTGCAATGGAGAATAATGCATTAAATGAATTTAAAAATGATGCCAATGTTATTACATTAAATTCTGGAAAGTTATTGGATTCTTCCCAATATGACTCTCTAAGATCTGAGTATAAAAACATTCAATTGGCTGTAAGAGAAACGAGGGATGATGATTAAACAATAAATATTATTTGTAACTTTATGCATAGTAGCGAGTATATTGCTATATACTATATGAATCTTACTTAGCGCTGATCTAATTTTATATAGTAGAGCTAAGTAATTATTCATGACCTTTCTGTGAGGCGGAGAGTGGTCTTTTCAAAATTACTACGGCGTTTAACAAATAGTTGAACGCTGCTAATTATTACCGTTTAATAAATGGTGTAACATAACCAATATATTCGGATTGAACAGTTCGATGGACTTCCCAACGTTTGGCATTAGCAGGCCGTTCACGCTGTGCAGCATGAGTTAAAAATAATCGTCTCTTCGTCCGTGAAACACCAACGAAGAATGCACATCGATTCTCATCTTGGTTACCAAAGAAAATCTCGTTTTCCACCGCCATTATAATTACAGAATCGAACTCAAGCCCTTTGCTTTTGTGAATGGTTAAAATTCTGACTGCTTGGTCATCCGTAAACCGTCCAAGAGCTTGTGGCAAATCTGATTCAATTTCAAGCAACTCTTCAATCCTTGCTTTGGTATCACGAAAAACTTCCTGTAGACGCTTGTGTGATTCGTAATCAGGTGATAGGGCTACGATTGTATCAGTGCCAATATGTTTTAAAAACTCCTTTACAAACTTCCACCAACAAGAAAAAGGTGAATCAAGCTGTTCAGCACTAGTTGCTTCTTTGCGCTGTTTTTTTAACAAACGATCAAGGTCCTTTCGCGCACAGGACTGTACTTCTTCATCAGCAAAAGGAATCAGCTGATTCATCAGACGGATCCAAGCCTTGGGTTCACGCTTTCCATAGAGGCATGAAAGATAATCTACGATTAAACGTGCAACTGGCTCAACAGTAATATCCTGCATTTGCTGCTCGTTTCGATATGGAATTCCTCGTAATTCCAGCTCCATCATTAGGTGGTCAGCATAGAGATCTAACTGCTTAGAAACTAAGACGGCAATTTCTGTTGGTGCCAATCCTTCTTTATTAATCCAGTCATTAATAATATTTGCCAAATAAATGGCTTCTTCTTGACTGTTTCTGAAACTCTCGACATGAATCTCACCTTCGTCACCATTCAATTGTTCATCTGGCATGACAGATGCAAGATCAAGCCGACGAATTATTTCGTTTTGTACTCGCAGCAATTGTGGCTTTGACCGGAAATTTCGGTACATGTTAAGTGGAACTGCATTGAAATCATCAGTAAATGTTTGGAATATACCATCCATCGCTCCCGCCCAACCCATGATTTTTTGCTTGGTATCACCTACTGCAGTAAGCCGGATTTTAGTCCCTAGAAAAGCAAGTTTAACCAATTCATATTGCAAATTTGTACAATCCTGAAATTCATCAAGGAAAATATCGCTGTAAGTCTGACGAATAGAATTACGAGCAATTTTTGAGTTTTGCAATATTTTAATAGCCAACGGAACAAGATCACTAAATTCGATTTGGGAACGAGAAATACTGATTTTCTTATCAACGATCGTATAGTCTGAATCTAATGCCTCTCTTCCTTTCAGTACTGGTCTAAAGCGATCAATTATTCGCTTGGCAAATGCATGGAAAGTATAACTATCGAAACGGGAGGCAAGGTCTGCACCACAGCGCCGTTCGACGCGCTCTTTTAGATTTCTACTAGCATCAACCTTGAAGGAGATAGCGAGAATCCGCTTCGGATACCGACATGTCCCTGTCCGTAACAGGAAATCTGCCCGCTGCGCAAGCATTTCAGTTTTACCTGCGCCCGGTCCAGCGGTAAGAGCTAAGCAACGTTTGCGGGCTTTTGCTGCTCGTTTTGCATTTGGTTCCAGCGTTAATCCATCTGCGGGTTGCCATGCTTCAATAGGAATCATTCAGGTAATTCTCCAAGTTTGGCAATAACGGCATCAACTAGTCTATTAAGCGACTCTGGCATATTCGCAATTAATTTTTTGTCGCTTAGTTTCGCTAGAGCATCAATGTGTGCGGCGGGCTTACTACCTAATTTAAAACGTAGATGATATGTAGCGAAAAAACTCTGTTCATCTACGCTATATTGAGAAATATTGTCATAGCTTTTGCCAAGCACTGCTTTTATTGTTGACTCATCCGGCTCCTCTTTTTCAACTCCATAAGCTTCGGGATAAGCTAGCAACATGGAAAAGTCCAAATCCATAGGAAAGGAAAAAAACACAGATCGGTTTTCAAGTTCTTTGAAAATGTCTTGAGTGCCTTTATTAAAAAAATGGTGAGTTCTTATTGGCGTAGTTTCATCATTCCATTTTGTAATTTTCCATTCTGTAGGAAGTACTTTCTCCGGCTCAAATGCTGCAAGCTGATCGTTAACGTATTTAATTCGCCCCCATCCAGCGCCATACCGAGCTACATCCAGATCAAGCAAAGTCAGATAGGGAATCTGCAGTGCTGAAAGCAACCGCCAGAAATGATTTACATGCCTGCCACCTAACGGTGCTACCGTAATAGCTGATTCATCCACAGGAGTGCCTTTAACTTGGAGCAAACGAGGCAGTACGATTCCTTCACTATCTCCTTCACCAAGCACAACCAAGCGTGAGAAATAGATCTCAGGGAATGCTTGTACAGCCTCTCTCACAAATTTATGTGCTTCATCTGTTTTAGGGGGCAATTTGATACACGTAATTCGTGTTTTTCTTTCCTCAGTAAGTCGTAGATAACGTATAAATTTAGGATCAACTCTTCGTAACATTGATGGTGCATGAGTAGCAATTAAGGCTTGAGCATCAATATTTTTTGCCATGGTATTCAAGGCACTGACGATACGTCCCAGGTAATGGGGAGAAAGGCTATTCTCTGGTTCTTCCACTGCGACCAGCGTAAAAATCGGAGGGCGCAACTTGTCGGGATCAAATGTAACATCTTCCTCTGCGAGAACAGCTCTACCGATCGCTTGAGATGATAGAACAAGAGAAAGGTAAAGCATCGATTTTTGACCATCGCTCAACCGAGAAAAATCGACAAGCGAGCCATCATGGCCGGGAGTAAATGAAACCGATAAATGGCGTAGCAATGCTTCAATCTCCGAAGCCACAAATGTAATTTTAGGATCTGAGAAAAATTTACCTTTGTGTAGGGTTGCCCAAGTTAATTTCAAACTTTCACTGAAAGCATTGATGGAGGGATTAGCTGCTAGGCTGTCGCTTATCTGGTTGGTTAATCCTCTAATCGTATTACGTTCATCATCCCAACGAACAGCACGGAGTAAACGTCCGAGTAAAGCGTTAGCACCGTAAGCAATATGGTCTGCAGGGTCCCGTCTGGCTGGTAAGTAGTGAACTTGAATATTATTACGCTCTGCCCTGGTTACTTGAGCTGTGGTTTGAGGTGAGCTATCAGGACTGACATCCAAAACATATACTAAGTTTTCTTCTATATCCCCATCTGTTCCCATAGTAGCAGTGAGGCGAAAACGCACACGTGGAATACCTTCTGGCTCATCAAGTCGCATGTGACCAAAATAAGGAGCCACAGTACTGTTATCCTCGTCCTCCGCAAGTTCGTGAAACAGAAAGTCAGCTTCAATCCACAACTGTCTCTCAGGAGGAAATTCATCCTCATCAAAAGGGACATGGAAATCTGTTCGCTGGACACGACGCAATGTTGGATCAAACGCAAAAAGTCGGCATAAAGCCTGAAGTGCTGCTGTTTTACCTGATCCATTAGGACCAATGAGATAGGTCACATCTTCCAAGCTTAGTTCAGTTGGTTCTTTGCCAAAAGACTGGAAACCAGATAACCGAATTGCTTCAAGCTTCATTCTACTTCCTCCCTCAGTACAAGTTATCCATTGAATTGATAAGCGAACCCACTTGTTGTTAATAATACGGTAGCCATTCTGCCATTAATCCCATACAGCCCTTAAAGAGAGTTGTTAAAGGGTATAGTCATTAGCGAGCCTAGGGAGTCTAGGTGGCCTTACACTCATAGGAAATTTCAGCGATTGTAATTAAACCGGATGCAACAAAAAATTTCTGGTAAATCTTGAAGCAAAGATCAGTTTTGGGTGGCCCCGACAAAATTACCTTATGCCTAAATTCAATAAACCGCTATACCCTCAAAAAAAATAAAACCATTTCACTTCTGCGGAGCAAGGGCGCTACGCCCGGATATGCAGGGGCAAGTTTTTTCTCCTGTGCGCTTTTCGTTCCTGTATCGGCTTCCTGTTAATCGTTTCCCAACACAACCCGTCCCGCAAGGGTAAATGGCACGCATGCTGCGCCCTTGCAGCACAGAACGATGCCGGGAAAGCGAACCGTCAGGCGATACGAAGACGAAAATCACACACTGACGGAGAAAAAACCATGACAATTTCCCTGCTTAACCCCCGGACAAGCGCCCCTAACACCGCAGCGGCGACCAGCGTATCCCCGCTGGACCCGTCAGGCTCCTCAAAAACGAAATTTTCTAAAACCAGAAAGGATATTTATCAGACCGTTACCGACAACATCATTGCAGCACTGGAAGCCGGTGTTAAACCCTGGTCCTGCCCTTGGCAGCGTGTATCCGGCATGTCTGGTCTGCCATCCAATTACACAACCGGAACAGTCTATAGCGGTATTAATATCATGCTGTTATGGTGCAGCGCATCTAAACAAGGTTTCAGCGATTCCCGCTGGGTGACTTACAAACAGGCACAGGCAACTGGTGGACAGGTTCGCAAGGGTGAGCATGGCACAACAGCTATTTTCTACACCACACTTGAGAAGGAAAACGACGCCGGAGAAATCGACCAAATCCCGATGCTGAAAACCTTCACCGTATTTAACGTTCAGCAAATCGACGGTTTGCCCCTGACAACGGAAACGGTCAGCCCGGAAGCGACATTTGACCCGTTACCGCAGGCTGAAAATTTGTTAAGGAAGAGCGGCGCAAACATCATCGAGAAAGGACAAAATGCTTTTTTCAGCCCATCAACAGATGAAGTCTGGCTACCGGAGCGCCATCTGTTTTCTGATGCGGCGAATTTCTACGCTACCGGCCTGCATGAGCTGGTTCACTGGAGTGGTGGCAAAAAACGTCTGGGCCGTGAAATGAAAGGGAAGTTTGGCAGTGCTGATTATGCAGAAGAAGAACTGGTGGCGGAGCTGGGAAGTGCCTTTCTGATGGCGGATCTGGGGATTGAGGGAGAGGTACAACATGAAAGCTATATTGCTTCCTGGCTGAAAGCGCTGAAAAACGACAAGCGTTATATTTTCAAAGCGACCAGCGCAGCCTCTAAAGCACATCGTTATCTGATGGATAAACTCTGAGGCCGGAGCCGGACAACCGCAAGGGAATGCGGTTACATGGTTTTTAACCGGCAACGCTGCAAGGCGCAGACTGAGGCGGAACGCAGCACAGCGAGTACCGAACAGTCTGCGCCTCGCAGTGGAATAAATAATTTCTGGCCTGGCGGTATCGCCGCCAGGCCGGTGAGGCCACCATGATGGCCTGTGTAAAAGCTTACGTATAGCTGTCTAATGACAGGCGTTTCAGTTCATCAAGGGTATAAATGCGAAACACCCGGCGGTGGCGTTCTTCCAGCGGGACGTGCTGATGGTTGATGATGACATGCCTGATGCTGTCAAACAGCAGTTCAAGTGCACGCTTCTTCTGTGGATCGGGTACAACATAAAAAACGTAAATCCACTGCTTGCGGGTACGGGCCAGCAGGTGGCTTGCCATGATCGACTGATACCGGGCTCGGGTTTTCAGGCGGCGCTCGGTTTCAATGGCAATAACGTTACCGTCGGGCAGCGTCAGTAATCCGTCCGGGCGATGTTTTACCTGATACTGGCTGAGAAAGGTGGCCCGGTCGCCGTTAATCCATCCCGAAGCGCCTTTCTTCTCCAGAATAAGTCTGGCGGCCTGATTATCAAGATGGTGCTCCAGCGTCCAGCCGGTGATTTTTGATGGTTCAAACCGCGCAGGAAAGATTTTATCATTCGGGGTTAACACCACCGCCAGCCCGTCGCTGGTGATCCCCCATAATGAAATCTTCATTGTTCGTGATTCAAGCACATGCTTCTGGATTAACCCCATTTGCTCAGTTTTTGCCAGCAGCGAATAAAGCGATTTATGATCCCGGAAACCAAATAGCAGCATCAGCGTTTTGAAATCGCTGTAGGTTTCTTCTTTCAGGAAGTTCAGCAGTTGTTTTATTTTTTCTCTGTTGCGTGTCTGGCGCTCTTGATATGTCGAAATCAGCATAACCGCTCCTTAAAAATCCAGCGGGGACAGGTGTTCTCCCTCATGAGGTTGGGGCTCTGCCGGTTTGACTTCGCTTTCGTTGAAAAAAAGACCCGGGTGCGTTGTCATTACATCCTGTATGGATGGTTTATCATCCTCGTCAAAATCCAGTGCGATTTTCACCGGTGCCGCCGATGCGGTAATATCAGGGGAAACCGAGAAGATTTTTAGCTGACGCTTTCTGATCTTTATCGGTGAAATCAGTGAGGCAGAAGGTAGCGTTTTTGTCGTAAAGATAAAGCTGACAAAATCGGGCAGGTTCAGGATCATATTACTGTCAATAAAGAAACGTTCGGCCTGGCGAATGGTACGCTCACTGTCGATGGTCTCCGTCAGCATATTATCCGTTTTAGCCTTACGGAGTTCATCATCCACCAGAATAGTGCCTGACATTCTTGCAACCCATTCCGCCGTATCCGGGTCCATAACCCGGTAAACCAGTTTGAATTTAGCGTTCTCAACGACCGCACCGACAACGGCGTCACCTTTCAAATCTGCCGGGCAGTCTTTTAAATCGGCAATGGACTGGTGATCCATAATAATATGCACACCTTTATCCCGCGCCGCACCTAATCCCTCCAGTGCTGGCCTGGATAAATGGTATTTCAGTTCTGAAAGATAAATAGCAATGGGGCGGGGTATGTCTGTTACACGGTCGCGCCTTTCTGCTAACTGGTACAGGCGAACCAGCAGCATGCGCTGTGCGGTAATTATTTTGCTGTTTCGCATTGAACCGATGACGTAACAGCAACCGCCTTCATCAAATATCTTATTAAGCGAAAATCCGGTAGGGGCATTGATGGCATTGAGCAAGGCCAGTTCCTCAATCTTGCCGAAAAAGGCTTTTATCTTATCTGCAATACTTTGAACATAGTCTCCGTTATAAACTTCTCGAATGGTTGAGGCTGTATTATGGATGACAAATTGTGCGGCTATTCGGGCGGCTTTCCGGTCGTCGATCCGATAAAAGTCAGCTTCCTGTCCTTTTTCTGCCAGACTGAAACCTGCAACGAACAATTCTTCCAGTTCCTCGGGCGTAATATCTTCAATCAGGTTTAGCTGGTATTGCTTTTTTCGCAGGTCGATTAAGGCAAAGGGTTTGCCTGCATCCTCGCAGGCTTTGCGGTAAAGATGCGGTGCCCATTCATCATCCTTGGGGTCCATAACAAACACACCTTCACCGGCCAGAATGCTTTGATAAAGCAATATACCAGCAGCAACCCCTTTACCGGCTCCTGTGGTGCCGATAATATCCGCGTGTTGTTTCTGCCAGTCCTTTAACGGGAGATACAACGGCTCCTTCTCGCTGTCCATACCAGTAAAAATACCTTTATTCAGGTCGATATAATCCAGCGGGTTATAATGCAGTGTTTCCGGCAGCAGGGATTTTACGGTGCGGACATCGGTGCGCAATTCCCGTTCAAGGGTGGTTTTTTTAACAAGGCGTTTCTTTATTCTGTCCAGTTCAGGCGTGAATACCCGGCGAAGCATAATATGAAAAATAATCCCGGTCACAGTGAAAGTAATCCGTGCTGACCAGGCCAGTACTGTATTATCACTGGTGAGTCTGGTCTTAAACAGCCACTGGAAGGATCCGATGACTATCGGGGCCAGTGTGCCGGAGAGAAAACACAACAGGGAAAAAGCGATAATCAACCTTTTCCATAACGGGGCTTTCTGCGGTTCATCGCTTTTCATCAAGGCCAAAAACGGCATCGTCAGCCCCGCTAATAACGCCAGCATAAGCTGATTCTGTTGCATAAAAGCAATGAAGGGCAGAGCGCCATTCATTATCGGAGACAGTGAAACGGCGTGCTTATTTAAAATCATGATGCCTCCTTCGTCAGCTATTCGCCCCATAACATCGCCCCATCAATTCGCCCCACGGTGTCGGGCGAAAAGGCGGGGCGAGCGTATGGGGTAAAGAAGGTGGCCGCTGTGCGGCCATGCGTCGGAAAGCATGCTTCCCGGTAAGAAACAGCGTGCGCCAGTACATGCGGGCTGGACGCCCTTATTGCCTGTCACATGGGGGTAATGACGTTGCTGGACGCCGCGCCAAAACCCCCAAAGTCAACGGCGGCACACCGTCGCACGCTACGCGCGACCACCCCCTTTAAGACGGTCGCTTTCGCCTTTTTCTTCCCTTTGCTCGTTCCTCGCAGCGGGAATAAAAGGGAAGCTGACCTTTAAAGAGGGTGGTCGCGCCACGCTACCGGCTTTTGGCCGGAGACTTAGCCGCGACGGTGTGCGGGGCTGTGCCCCCCGGGTAAACCGCTGTCGTGGGCGACAGCTTTTCGCTCGCTGGGGCGGCGAAATTTATCCGGCTCCCCCCGGCCTGCAAAATCCGCGTGGGCGCGGCTGTTTGCAGGTGAGGCGCGGTGCCTGAATTATTTTCGCTCCTTAACCCGCGAAAATATTTCTGTCCGCTGCCTCATTTTTACGGCCCCTGTTTCTTCGCTCCTTAATCCGCGAAAAACAGAAGCCGTAAAAACCTGAAAACCGTCATGCGCTGTGCCCGTCTCGCCAGTATTAACCACGAACGCGGCCATATTTACTGATGATCTGACTGATAGCCGCCGGGTCTGCCGAATCACATTCAAGTAAAAACGATTGTCTGGCATCAGCTGTATGGTCAGGCAGAAAACCGTGTTTATTCTTTTTCACGATATTAAAGAATGCACGTTCAGCGGAATGACATTCACTGCCGCCGCCATTTCCGGTTGCTTTACCGTACATACATAACACCACCTCGCAGGCATCAGCAGCCAGTACAGATGTTGAACATGATGCAATAACGCAGAACAATAATACGGAGGATATTGCTTTTTTCATTTCAGTTACCATTATGATTAATTAAAGGTTGCGTTTTTTGGCTAATGTTATTTGTCGGGGTTATTTTCTGAATGTCTCTTTCGTGCTGTTTAAATGAACTGGCTTAAAGTAAATATCACTCATCCGGCGCACATCGCCGTGTATATCAATGCTGACGATGACATCAATGCTTTTAAGTACCTTGCGTAACAACACATCAAAAGGAATGTTCCGGCAGTCGGGGTTTTCATAACAGCGGTCAATGATCCCTTCAATACATTCTGCCGGACAGCCCGCATGCAGGGAGGTGATTAACCCCTCATGCCCGGAGCCGACAATTTTCAGCGCGTCCCACGCTTCCCGCCCACGAATTTCCGCCAGTAATATCCGGTCAGGGTTCATACGATAATTAGCACGGATCAGCCTGCCGGGCGTGACAATAGCATTATCCCCGGCATCCGCCGGGTAAAAAAGATGAACATAATTGCTGTGGTGATAAAAACGGATTTCGGGATTATCCTCAATCGTTACCAGACGGAGATGCAGCGGAATATAATGCAGCAGCGTTTTCATATAGGTGGTTTTGCCGGAGCCGGTTTCACCCACAATAAAAATCGTTTTGCCGTATTCCACCGCCTTTTCCATAAAGTGGGGAATATCCCCGCTGTGATATAACCGGATTAGTGCATTATCCTGACTTTCCGTTTTTTCCTGACCGGCCACGCGCTGATAAAATCCCGCATCAATCCATGACTGATGTGTTTTCTGCTCAAACGAGGGTTTGCGCAGCGTAATGGACACCGTATTACGTTCACAGGCCGGAGGAATAATCGCCTGAATACGTTCGCCAGATCCTAATGTTGCAGAAAGGATGGGTGATGTATCGTCAATATTATCGTCATGCCAGGACGCCAGCGCTCTGGCAAAAGCATGGCACTGACGCAACGTGATGGGGGATGCCTGTTTTTGCCATTTTCCCCGAATTTTTGTATGCAGCTCACCCGGCCGGTTAACAGCAATTTCTGTCAGGCCATCCTGAGCAAGAAAGTCGCCAAACAGCCGGTTTTTCATAAAATCCAGTGACAGGTTTTCAGCGTTCATACCATTTCTTTTTCAGCCGTAGTTGATAAACAGAGGAAAAATCAATATCCGTACCGGTCATGATGCCGATCACATCGCCCTGGTTCAGGTACATCGTGGGCGGGATATTGATGCTGTTTTCCAGCGTCGTTTTCGCCATTTCCGCCGTGGCGGCGCGGGTGTTTTCGGTATAGTCGGTATTGCGGTCTTTACCCGGCGCGGCATCTGATGCCGCTGCCGCCACGTCCTGCACGGTACTGAGCATCAGGGCGTTGCCGAAACGCGCCCAGAAATGGCTGTCGATCCAGCCCGCGATACCCGCCTCACCGAGCGGGCCGGTGGCCTGCGTATCGGTGAGCGGGATTTGCAGGCTGCCGGGCTCCGGCGTGCGCAGCTCCGTCCACAGCACAAACATCCGGCTGCGCCCGTGTTGCAGTGCGCCAGTGCGGTAGACGCCACGGGCGACCGTTCCTGCCGGGATCAGCTTCACGTGGTTACTGGCGCTCCAGACATTCTCACCGATCAGGCAGGAGATATGACCGCCAACATCGGATACGAAGCGCCGCATCATCGAACACGGAATATAACGATCCACCGGGATATAGAGATCGGGATCGAGGCCCAGCCGCCTGACACCAGTGACACTGGCAACGCCCGGATTGTCGTTGTTATTGCTGCCTGCCGGTGCTGTCGTATCCGGGCAGCGCAGACGTCCATCTTCGCCACTGACCAGTACAGACTGACAGGATGTGTACGCCGTGGAGGCTGACGGGCTGCCCGACGTTCCCGCGTTGCTGCGCGATCCGCTTCGGGACGTGCGTGTATCGTCGCCTGACCCTGTACTGTCGCTGTTCAGCCCGTCTGCCAGTGCTGCCGCCTTGTTCAGGGCGGGCGGCCCGGGCGGCAGAGCTGGAGTGGCCGGGGCGCTCTGACTGGCAGGGTCTGTGCTTTCCTGCCTCCCAGGCCCGAACAGGCCAAACGGGTTACTGTCCAGACCCAGATTCTTACGCTCATGCTGCACCGTACCGGAGGAGGGCGGCGCGGTGCCAGATTCTTTCTCATCACCCGTTTTCAGGGCGCTGAGAAGACGATCGCCACCGGATGCCAGCGCGATGACCAGGACCAGACTCAGCAGGCTGACGATCAGCGTGCGGCGACCTGAAGCTTTACGGAAACGGGTCACTTCCGGCTGACCGGGCGGCGTTTTCTGCTCCGGCTCCTGATATGCCATTGCCGCGCGGGCGCGTTCACGGGCTTCCGCTTCCCGTTCTGCGGTGGTTTTTTCCGGTTCGTCCGGGAAAGATTTGTCGGTCATTTTGCCTCCAGCGTAACGGACGGCGAAACGGTGTCACTGTTGGTCAGCGGGATACGCCCGGATCCGTCGTTTTCGATCCCCACCACCGAGGTGCCGTAACGCAGAACCAGTTGCGGCGATGCCGGAACCGCCATCACGGTGTAGTTGCCCTGTTTAATGGTTCGGGGCGTGACCGCCTGCTCCAGGCCGTTCACCACCCGGAAAACGGATGGCAGGGTTTTCGCAGGAGAAAAACCGATATACGCAAAACGACCGTCATCCCAGGTAAAGTCCGGGGCGATGGAGGCTGAGCCAGCTGCCACCCGTTTTGTATAGCGCCAGTTGCGCGGCGTGGTGGCCTGCCCGAATGCCGCCGCTATCCGCTGCCGGTCCAGTGCTTCCTGCTGATGTTGCTGACGGGCGGCGCTGGCGGCGGCAGACTTTTTTCGCAGTTCGTCGGGATAGCGGTAGCGGATAACAAAGGCCTGGGCGGGCGAGTCTTTATCCAGCACGTTCAGTTCCAGGCTGTAATCGCGCTTCGAGGTCACCACGAACAGATTGGTTTTCCAGTCTTTTGCCGTCGGCAGAAACACCTGGCTGACGTTGTTGCCGCTGGCGTCCGTGACCGGCTGGGTAATCGGGTTCGGGCTGACGCCCACCCGGTTGTCGCTTTTCGTCACGGTCCAGCCTTTGGGGAAACCCGCCTGCGCATCGATAACGGTTTCACCGTCATCAAACACCAGCATGGTGACGTAGCCGGGGCGGGTACTGACGACCGTGGCGTTCTGGCTGTTGTACGTGACGTTCTGCATCCGGCTGTCATACGCGCTGCCGCGCGGTGTCGCTGCGCCCCATGCCAGGCATGACACCATTAAGCCAGAGAGGAGCAGGGGATGTTTCAGCATCATTCCCCCCTCAGCTCTTTATCGCGCTGGTAGCTGGTGACGATAAAGCCCAGCGGGTTCACTTCGCGCTGGCTGTCGGTCAGTTGCCGGTGCGGGACGTAGCGGTAAGTGAGGCGGATATTCCACACATCCGTTTTCACGGAATTATCAGCAACACGACGGATTGTGCGCTTAATACGCAGTGTTGCCAGATTATCCGGCCCGGTGGCAGGCGCATGCACATTGGAAATAATGGCGATATAAACGACATATTCCGCCTTATTAAAAATCACGTCCGGTGCCTGGTCGCCGTTAAACCCGTCCAGATAGTCCCGGTTCACGCTGTCGCTGTTAAATAACTGCACGTCGTCATAATCACGCTGGAGGGAGAAATAATTATATCCCTCGCGAAGTCTGACATAGTGTGCTGCCAGTGAATGTGCCAGCGCTTTTTCAGCAGCAATATCCCGCTCCTTCACGCGGGTCATATATTCATAGCGCCCGGTCTGTTTATCCACTGACCATAATTCAGTGTCGGAGGTTTTCAGCGGCAGCAGAATAATAATGGCCGCAATCGCCATTGCGGCCAGAACCAGTCCGGCAGCGGCCACCCGCCAGGCGGTTTTTCGGGAACGCTCTTCCTTTTCCAGCAGTATGGATTCAAAAGAGCGGGAAACATTAACAATGTTCTGAATATCAGACATGGTGAGTCAGCTCCTGAATGATGGCGGGGGAATTCACTGGCTCGGGTTCGCCGGATACCGGTGGGAGGTCGCCCTGATGCCGTGCGCAGCCCGTGAGCGCGCACAGCATCAGAAGGATGATGCTGAATTTCATGGAAGCCCCTTATCGTATGGATGCAGGAATGCCGCACCGGTGGCGCAGGCCACGGCGTGACGGGGAAAGGAAATTAACGGCAGGGAGGATTAACGGTGACGCTGCCGGTTCAGGCGTTTCATGCTTTCGATGGCGGTGGTGCGTTTCTGCCAGGCGCTCACGGTTTTACCCGCGCCTGCGCCGGTGAGCCTGCCGGTCGCCGCGGCGACGGCCATGCCGCCTTTCGCAGCCAGGCGGGCACTGCCTCTGACGCCCGGCCCGGCAAGGCTGGAGGATTTATTCGCCAGTCCGCTCAGGCCACTCATGGCTGCCCCCTGCAGCACCGCCTGTACAGCGGCCCCGCTGAGTGCGCTGGCGAGCCTCGCGGAGAACCAGACCACCACACCTGCCGCAATCCCGGCCAGCAGGCACTGCGCCGCCAGCGTGACCATATTGGTTTCAGCGGATGTTTTTGTTGCAGCATCCAGTATCTTATTCAGGTAATTAATGGCGATACGGATGGATAAGGCGGAAAACATGATCGTTAATATTGCCGCAAAAATCGTTTTCAGCCAGTTATCAAACATCGGTTTAAGAAAACCGTACAGCAGGCAGAAAATAAAGAGCGGCGCGGTGGTGGTCATTAACAGGATGGTGATTTCGGCGAGCAGGTTGACAAAGGTGGCTGCCATCAGCAGGACAATAGAGCCGCCCCATACCAGCACTTCGGCAAGGCCGCCATTCAGTTTGACGTAAGTTGATGTGTCCATATTAAATAACTTTTGCCCCAGCGCCTGTGCCTTTCCCCAGACAGTATCGAGCAGCGCCCAGATATTATCATCGCCGCTGACACCGTCTTTGAGTCCCTGGATAGCCGCTACCGCCATATCAAGCCAGCCATCCCGGTTTAACACAAAGGTGGTGATCAGCAACATTCGCCCCACATCCCAGACGACATCTTCAACCGGGGTCCGGAGTTTGCCAGCCAGTGTCTGATAACCGCGATACAGTATAAATAAGGTAAAAGAGCTGACAATGATGACGCTGATCATCGTGCCGTAAGTGGAAGACTGACCTTCCAGTACAGCATTCAGTCCATCCATGATGTTTTTGTCCATACCAACAAAAATACCACCGGACATGGTGCCTCACCTGATATTTAAAGAAAGGAAATAAAAAAACAGGGAGAATTCCCTGTTTTGTTGGAGGAAATATTATTACTGTGTCACTGCATTTCGTTTTGCAGCTTCCTGCTGAAATATCGCCTCGAATTTTTCCTTAACCCCGGGCTGGCCTTCCTGTGCAAACATAAGTGCTGCCCGGTGGGCAAATTCGCAGTTATCGCTTGCCTCGCCATCCTTCAGGCATTGCGTATAAACCGCATAAGTTTCGTCAGGATGTTGCTTATACCAGGCTTCGGATTTGGTTTCCTTGCAGCCGGACAGTAATATCACGCCTGAGAGTGTGCATAAGGTGAATAAGGATCTGAGCACGGATAACCTCCTTATAAATTATTAAGGTCAGCAACAGGTGCCGTTAGCTGCTGCTGTTCAAAGGCTTTCTGTCTTTGCTGTTCCAGCAATGTCGTTCGCTGTTCAGCCTGCCTGACAGACATCTCCCACTGATTCGTCAGCGCATTTAACTGTACGCTTTTCGCCGCGATGGCGTTAGCCAGATCCTGAGACTCTTTCGAGTCCTGCGCATTCGATATACGGTCAGATAAGTCTGATATATCGCTGAGTGTGCTGTTAATCCTGTTTTCAACGTCAGTGGTATTCTCAATCGCCATTGCCTGATTGAGGATTATCTGTTTGCAACTGTCGGCCAGGGCCTGATATTTTATTCCTTCCTGTTCCTCGCTGCATACGCTGAACGATTTGTATTTACTGTAAAGGTGTTGCAGTTCATAAGAATATGAACTGTTCTTCGTGGTCAGCAGATCATCCAGTGAAATACCGTTCTTACGGAGATTATCAATATCGGTTTTCAGGCTTCGGGCATCACTGAGAAAACCCTGAATATCCCGCACGCCGGTTGCGGTAGCCAGTTGCTTCTTATACGCATTAAGTTCGCTTTTATAATGGGTAACCGTACCCTCCCATTGCTGTAGTTTCTGCATCCACTGGTTAATGGATTCGGTATTCTGCACGGCGTCGAAAACCGGTATTCCGGCGCTGAACGCCTGCGCCGAGAAAAATAACAATAATGCCAGACGGTGATTCCTGGAACGCATTGATAGTACCTCAGGTTGGCTTTCAGATTGCCCGGTCAAAAAAAGTATCTTTCCATTCATCAGGTCGCATACCATCCTGATAAATGGCATCGAATATTTTCAGGTTGTCCTCACTGCCGCTGAGAAGCCGGGTGAATTTACCCATCCCGGACAGATCCATTTTCGCCATCGCCACAAACGGGCGGGTTTCCCCGGCCCGCAGCGGTGTTTTCAGGATGACCATATAATGCTCGCCCGGATCCAGGCTCCTGACCGTGTCATAAACACTTTCCGGCACTTTCATTTTCTCCACGTAATCCGCATGGCTGGCTTTCGGGTTGGCGAGGAAAATCTGGGTACCGCACTGCTCAATAATCGCCGGGGCGATGGGGTGTCTGACGATTTCATCCGGTGACTGTGTTGCCGGAACGAAGATACCGTTCAGCTTTCGGATGACTTTCAGCATATTGAGGGAGAAGCGGGAAAATTCGACATCGGCCAGCCAGCGCCAGAACTCATCCATAAACATCACCAGGCGGCGACCATCCAGAAGACTGGTCACACGGTACAGCAGGTAAAAGGTCACGGGGCCGCGAATATCGTCATCATCCAGAAATTCGGTGCCGTCGATACCAAAGTTATCGACATCGCTGATGGTGAAAGTATCGGCCTCGTTATCAAACACCCAGCCGAACTCGCCCCCCTGCGCCCACTGTTTCAGGCGAATACGCAGCCCGTTGGTGCGGGCGTCTGTGGTCGGCGGCTCCGGCAGCACTTCCAGCAGCCGGGTGATCCCGTACCGGCGGTACTCCGGCGGATAGTCCAGCATGATGGTGTCCACGGCGGCACTGATCCGCTCCTCATCGCGCGGATCGAGCGGCTTACCGTTGCGGCGGCACAGCATGCGCACCAGCCGTTTGATGAAACTGATGTTCCGGCGGGTTGGCTCCAGCGCAAACGGGTTGAAGCCGGTGGGCTCGCCGGTATGGATGCGGAAATAACGCCCGCCCGCCTGGCGGATCGCCATCTCCGCCGCCCGGTCCTTATCGAAATACACCGTGGTCAGCCGTTTGATGGTGGCAGAAGGCGCAAACGACGCCGGGTTACGGTACTTCTGCATCAGTTGTTGCATAATGGTCATCAGCAGGGTTTTGCCGGATCCGGTTTTCCCGATAATCGCCGTATTCCCCGGCGTTTTCTCACCGGTGTCATCCCGCCCGGCCTGGCTGTCGTGCAGGTTCAGGTAATACCCGCCACCGCCGGGAGATGTGAGGATGGCGATGGCTTCCCCCCACGGATTACCGCTGCGTTTGTGGGGATGGAAGTTATGCAGGCAGGCTATATCGGCAAAATTCTGGCTGCTGACGGCCACCAGTCGGGGTCGCAGCGTATACACGCCCGGCAGTTGCGCCAGATACGCGGCGGGCAGTGACAGGGTGGAGAGCGTTGTCATAATACCAAGATCGGCGAAGGGCTGGGCCAGAACGTTAGTGTCCTTCACCACCTGTCCGGCACTGTCTGAGGAGATCAGCAGGGAAAAGTGGAATTTACCGCACGACACATGTCCGGACTGGAGCAGGTCGCGCAGGACAATCAGCTCTTCGCGCTGGGAAGTCGCGTCGTCGTCCGTGGAGTTAAGCCGTTTTTCCGCCAGACGGATATGATTCTGCGCCTCATCCCGTGCCATGCAGGTAAAGGACTGCGTCAGAACATACTCGCTTTCGGCGTACAGCAGCGCATCCAGCATACCGGTATGGGTTTCCGGGGAATAATCCTTAATCTCCAGGCTGCGGAAGAAACGGGAACCGCTGACCGTCTGGCATTCACCGGTGTCGGTGGTGAAAAAGACGTCTGGCGTACTGAGCGTTTCATAAAATGGTGAGCGCGTTACGGCCACCTTCTGCCACTGACCGGTAAGCAGACGATGGAAGAACGCCAGTTGTGAGGAATACACCCGCCCGTTTTCTTCATATATCCCCAGCGGCGTTGCCATATAGCGGGATAATGAAGATTCCAGTGCTTCGCGGTATTCCAGCATGATTTTGAGCGCGTCATCCAGTGCTGCCTGGCGTTTACTGTGCGACTGCGCTTTCATGGTTTTCTTCTCAATCTGAGAGAACGGCGCGTAGCAGACGGTGAAAAACAGCCGGTGCCGCCAGAACGGTTTGTCTTTTACCGGCTGGTAATACCGACGTGTTACCTCATCGGAAAAGGGAATACCCGAACAGGCTTCAAAAACATCATGGTATTTTTCACGGAGCCGGTGAATATAGAATGTTACCGGCAGACCCTCATACGAACGAATAACGTTATTCAGGTGCGTGGCCATCAGGGTCAGGTGATGTTCGTCTTCACATTCAAAGACTGTGCCGTCCAGCTCCCAGGTGGCAACCAAATCACGGTGACGGTTTCTGATGACGTAAGGGTGAATATGGGAGGAGTACGGAATATATTTATCCAGCGTAATACGCTCGTTTAATTTCATTTTCTGAATAAACTCCGAGACATCAACGTTATCGTACTGGTTTGCCAGCAGGGCATTCGCGCCAAAATGGGTATTGGTGAAAAGCCGCCCACGGGTTTTAAACGCCAGCCAGAGCAGACTGAAATAATGAATGTCCTTTCGGGTTTTATTTTTCATTTCCGCCCATGCAGGAATGAGCATAATCGCCAGGTAATAGCTGACATAGACTGCCAGCAGGACGATGGCCCCGCTGACGAGAACGAACGGCACCAGAGGAATACCCATAATGGCGGCAGGCCGCGTGAGTGCTTTATTCAGCGTAGCCATCGTTGCCTCCCTTATGACGCCCAGTAGGCACCGAAGCCGGACGCGCCGACGATCAGGATCGCGCCGATGATGATGTTACGCATGTCATGCAGGCTCTTGCCGTCGAACAGCACCTTGTAGCCCACCCACATAGTCGCCAGTGTGATGGTGACGGCGGCCAGTCCCAGCAGGCCGGTCGAGGTATTGCTCAGTGTTTCATTGGCCTTGTTAAAACCACTGTTCGCCGCCAGCACCGGGGCAGACAGCAGCACGGAAACAACAGCGGAGTAACGGCGTTTACGCATGATCATTTCTCCTCATCAGGGATAACAGGGATAGCGCCGCGAATGACGGAATCGGGATAATGCAGGGAAGTCAGGATCGGCGCAGTGGCACCGGCAGGCTCGCCGCGCAGCACAACGGCGGGATAACGGGCAGACGGTTGTGTGCTCGGGTCAGGGGCTCGCTGCCGGTCTTCCCGGGTGGACGGGACGACATAGCCAATGCGCTGTACGTAGCTGGTCTGGTTAAAGGCGGATTCCGGTCGCTGACCGGTTTCAAAGTTGCCGGAGTAGTAACAACTGAGCGCTCGTTTCAGAGTGCTACCGCGCCGGTAACAGTCGGCGAGAATGCGCTCAAATACCGACAGATTGATGCAAGGGTTAAGTAAGTCGCTGGCCGTGACGCCGTAATGGCGGAAATTGGTGCTGGTGATTTGCATCAGGCCGACCGAATAGCGTCGGCCTTGCGCCGCCAGCCGTCCGGTGAGGCTCATCGCCTCATCATGGCTTGCGGGAAAATGTGAAATCACACCTTTGCCGCCCGGCACGATTTCAGCAATGGCGTAAGGGTGAAAACCGGATTCGACCCGTGCCACATCAAGTGCCGTGGACGGGTGAACACTGGTGGCGCACTGCGTCGCCAGCGCCAGAAAGGCTGTGGTGGAAAGCATAGTGGCCTCGTAACCGTGGGTCCGGCAGCGTATACAAAAACACGTTACCGGGGAGAAGGACAAAAGCGGGTTAAACGGCTGCGGCATCCTGTGAAATGTCACTCTCTTCTCTCGGTTCAAGCAGTACCAGCCTGCCTGAAACCGCAATACCGGGGATCAGCACGATATTCAGGCCAGGCTTACCGTTATGTGCGAAGGCCACACCAACCCTGGTCCAGTACGTGTTTTTCTCGCCCTGTGCATCGGGCTGACTTCCCTGAGTGATAAAGACGTGATAATTGGGTTTTCTCATGGTATTTCCTTTAATAAAATAGCCGTGAAAGCAATAAAAAGGTCACATCCCGGTTCTGCATTCCGGTTTTAACGGGTCAGCGAGAACATTCAGCGGCACCCTGAATTGTGGTTACGTGACAGCCCGATCCAATTTGTTAAAGAACAATCCCCGGCCTGGACGAATGAACGTCCATCAGGGCAACCATGTTGTTATGGCATTTTCAGAATCAGATATTCAGTGCGGGATATAAACGATAAATTCAAAACAAAAATAAGAGAGATAAACTGGCGAGGATTATCAGATGCGGAAAGAGGGAGAAGGATGCAGAACAGATAATAAAGAAGGCATTCTATTTTAATGGAAACAGAAAGACGTGCAGAGAAATAATATCCCCGAACGTCTTTATCGCTATTATTAGCGTCTGCGATGCTCAAGTTGTTCCTGACATTCTGTACAGGTGGTTATGCCCGGCAGAGTCTGCCGTCGTTTTTCAGGAATAGGTTTACCACATATACGACAGTGAAATAATGATCGTGTTGAACCCGGCTTAAAACGGTTCTGCTCAATCATCTCCTCCAGTCGCTGTTCATTAAATTCCTGATCGCGGTCGATCTCATCCGGCATGGAGAGTCCTCCTGCCAGTAGCGGCTTCCTGTTCGCACAGTGCGATACGTTTCCAGACCGTGGTGAGTGACAGCGCTTCGGCCTCTGGCTGCAGGATTTCCGTCACCTGCATCATGGTGATCAGTGCATCGGGCGATTCAAGGTTTTCTACCCTGCGCTGCTGCCATTGCAACCAGATAGCCACATCTGTCTTTTCATCCGGTTCAGGCGTTCGGCCATACGGCACGCTGACACCCAGCAACCGACGGCGAAGGCAGACTTCATTGGAGGTGAGACCAAAATAGTGGTTCATCAGTGCGATGGAGCCGCCCAGTCGTATGGCCCGGTCAATTAGTTGTCGGCGCTGTTCTTCCTGACCAGAATGGGCCAGCAACTGGTGCAGAACATCGTGGCGTAGCGAGACTGCGATAAAAGGCGCGGCTGCTCGGCTCAGCGTAAAGAGTGCATCTGGCGAGAGCTGGCTGAGGGCATTCATTTCGTCAAATGTGAAACCGAGATCTTCACAGTGACGAATATTGCCTTCATTAAGCGCCTGCAGGGCATTGGTATCCTGATATTCGTCCACAAGCACCGCGTCGAACCCGCGGGACACCGTGCGGGCCACAGCCGTTTTTTCGCC
>ERZ773186.687-NODE-687-length-31015-cov-4.198224_pt1 | contig 31015 bp, 32 predicted proteins | sample MGYA00581000_ERZ773186 | MGnify/ENA primary metagenome ERZ773186 (study PRJEB29015, sample SAMEA2737752) | human gut metagenome | biome: human gut; feature: human-associated habitat; material: faeces | place: China | collected 2012 ...
GGGCAGGATGCCGGATAACGTCCGGTGGAGGTGACTCCAAGGCCAGTGCAACAGAGATATACCGCCAGCACCGCAAGGAGCTGGTAAGGGTGGAAAGGCAGTGTAAGAGACTACCGCCCGGCTGGTAACAGGCGGGGCACATGTAAACCCCATCCGAAGCAAGACCAAACAGAGAGCATATGGCGGCCCGTCAGCTTTCGGGTAGGTTGCTTGATGCTGCTGGCGACAGTAGTACTAGATAGATGACCATCCAACGACATAACCCGGCTTACCGTTTTACTCACAACCTTTGCAACGATGAAGTGCGTCTCCTTGAATGAAAGGGGACGCTTTTTCGCATAAAAGAAAACGTATGCAGTATACAGCGAATGGTCAGACTGCTCTCAATGAGAGAACATGCTGCGCAAAAGGAGGGAATTTTATCATGACAGAAGGCGGAAAAAGAAGAGATGGCATTCTTTCACTGTTAGAGGAGAGCGACACTCCATTATCTGGAACAGAACTGGCTCATCGTTTTAAGGTAAGCCGCCAGGTGATCGTTCAGGATATTGCTCTTTTGCGGGCAGAAGATAAGAAGATCCTTTCTACTTACAGGGGATATGTTCTTGACCGGGAAAGTGAAAAAAAGAGAAAATGTATCCGGGTGTTCTGCGTCTGCCATTCTACCAAAGATACCCAGGACGAACTTCAGACCATTGTAGATTATGGTGGCCATGTGCTGGATGTGGCAGTGGATCATCCGCTGTATGGGCAGATCCGTGCAGATCTGATCATCAACAACCGCCTGGATGTAGCAGAGTTTGTAGACCGCATGAACCGCTACAATGCACAGCCTTTAAAGGTTTTGACCGGGGATTACCATTATCATACAGTGACTGCGGAATCGGAGAAAAACCTGGATTTTATTGAGCAGGAACTGCGGAAAAAGGGATACTTAAAAGAAGAATAGAGATAAGAAAAGTAATTGCAGGCATTAAGAAAGCGCCCAACCTCACATTGTGAGGCGGGGCGCTTTTTGCATCTGGTGTAGACTCACGATTAGACTCACGAATTCCGTGCTGACGCACTCTACTGTCTGCTTGCGCAGACAATTCGTTCGTTGTCCCTATTTATTTCACAACATCCAGATCAAATCCGAAGTACTGAACAGCGTTGTTGTAGCTGATGCCCTTAACGATGGACTCTAAGGACTTCATATCTGCCGGATATTCGCCGTTTTCTACCCAGCCGCCAACCAGTGCGCAGAGAACGCGACGGAAGTACTCATGTCTGGTGTAGGATAAGAAGCTTCTGGAGTCGGTCAGCATACCGATGAAGTTGCCCAGGCAGCCTAAGTTAGCCAGGGATACCATCTGATCGGTCATACCTACCTTGTGATCATTGAACCACCAAGCGGAACCCTGCTGGATCTTTCCTGGGAATTTCTCCTGGAAGCAGCCGATGATGGTGCCGATGGAAGCGTTGTCGTTTGGATTTAAGGAGTAAATGATAGTCTTAGGAATATCATTGGTTGCGCTTAATGCATTTAAGAAATCTGCCATCTGTGCGCTTGGAGCGTAGTTGTTGATGCAGTCGTAACCGGTATCTGCGCCTAACTTGTCAAACATGTAAGCGTTGTTGTCACGCTTGCATCCGTAGTGAAGCTGCATAACCCAGTTTCTCTTGGTGTATTCTTTTGCAACGAAGAGCATGAACTCGGTCTTGTACTTTAATTCTTCTTCTCTGGAGATTGCTTCGCCCTTTAAGCCCTTAGCGATGATAGCGTTTACTTCATCCTCAGTAGCTGGAACGTACATAACATACTCTAATGCGTGGTCAGATACACAGCACTTCATGGAAGTAAAGAAATCCATACGGTTCTTTAAAGCTTCCTTTAAGGATGCGAAATCTTTTACTTCAACACCGCTGACCTTGGATAACTGATCCATGTAAGCAGCAAAAGTTGGCTTCTCTACGTTCATAGCCTTGTCTGGACGCCATGCTGGCAGAACCTGTACATCAAAAGTAGTATCTTCAGCCAGTTTCTTGTGCCATTCCAGAGAGTCAACAGGATCATCAGTGGTGCAGATCAGAGTAACGTTAGACTGCTTGATCAGGTTACGGACAGTCATGGAGTCTTCCTGTAACTTAGCGTTGCACAGGTTCCATACTTCCTCAGCAGTATCGCCGTTTAAGTAGCCTTCGTATCCAAAGTATCTTCTTAACTCTAAGTGGCTCCAGTGATACAGTGGGTTGCCGATCAGTTTAGGCATTGTCTCAGCCCATGCCTGGAATTTCTCTCTGTCTGTGCCGTCGCCGGTAATGTATTTCTCATCAACACCGTTAGAACGCATCTGACGCCATTTGTAATGGTCGCCGCCCAGCCATACCTGGGTAATGTTTTCAAACTTACGGTCTTCATAGATCTCCTGTGGGTTGATATGGCAGTGATAGTCTAAGATCGGCATATTTTCTGCGTAATCATGATAGATTGTTTTTGCCATGTCTGTGGATAATAAGAAGTCCTTGTCCAAAAACTGTTTCATAGTGGTAAATCCTCCTTTAAAATTGGAATTTAAAAGTTTGTGGTTTTTCTTTTTATTAAAGCAGAGGCGATGGTTGTCCGGTTTGGGACATTAGCGCCACTGAAAACCCCCATTAAAGTATTGACAGTAGTGGTGCAAAGTGCTTCTACCTTGCTGTCAATGGATGTGATCTCCGGATCTGTACAACGTGCCAGGAGAGAATTATTATACCCGATAATACTAAGCTCTTCCGGCATGGAAATACCGGCTGTATGGGCATATTTTACGGCTCCTACGGCCAGTGAATCGTCAGAAGCCAAAACTGCGTCAAATTTCAGCCCTTCTTCTTTCAGGCTTAAAAGAAGATCCCTGGAATTTTCAAAACTCTTGGAACATTGATGAATCATGGAGTCCTCAACCGGGATACGATTTTCTTTCAATGCTGCTTTGTAGCCCTCCATCTTATTAACACCGCTGTAGGAAACGCTGGTGTAAAGATAAAGGATACGGCTGTGTCCTGAATGGATCAGCTGTAATGTGGCATCATACATAGAGGCATAATCATCACAGACAGTACTGTAGATATTCTTTCCTTCCAGATAACCGTTTACTAACATTACAGGAAGTCCGTCTGCGGCAGCTTCTATAATATAATTATTATCCCGGGAACGCATTTCCACAAATTTGGAACCTGCCAGGATAATAGCATCCACGCGCTTGGAGCGAAGCAGATTAAAATACTTCTGTTTTACATCCAGGTCGTAACCGGTACAGCAGAGGATAGAATCATAATTATGACTGCGCAGTTCCCGCTCCAGATAGTAGATCGCCTCAGCAAGATAAGGATCAGAAGAGTCAGAACACATGATACCGATGGTCTGCATGGTATCAAGTCCCAGTCCCCTGGCAAAAACATTGGGGGTATAACCCAACTCATCCATTACAGCCAGAACCTTCTTGCGGGTGCGTTCACTTACGTTGGGATTGCCGTTGAGTACACGGGAAACCGTAGCAATGGAAACGCCTGCGCGCTCAGAAACGTCATATATATTCATTCAGTAATCCACCTCACATTCTGTAAGCGCTTACACGCTAAGTCTATTATACATACTACTAATAAAGATTGCAACAGTTTTCTATTGACTTCTGTGTAGAAAATAGGTAGAATGATTGTAAGCACTTACAAAGTGATCTGTAGTTAAAATAAATCAAATGTATTCCGGAATCTTTTGCAACAGATTTTATTTTGGGAAGGTTTCCTGAGTACAAAAACAAAGATAGGAGATTAAAGACCATGCAGGACATTGTCAAGATCAATCAGAATGATAACGTTGCCGTTGCTCTTCGTCCTTTAAATGAAGGAGAGACCCTGGATGTAGCAGGAGAAAAGGTAACTCTGGTCCAGGATATCCCACAGGGACATAAATTTGCCCTTCGTGCCATTGCACAGGGTGAAGAGGTAGTTAAATACGGTTTCCGTATCGGCTACGCAAAAGAAGCTATTGAAAAAGGCGCATGGGTACATGTTCATAATGTAAAGACCGCTTTAGGCGATGTTCTTTCTTATGAGTATAAACCAGAAGGAAGCAAGGACGTAGAGCCATCTGGGCATGTATACTTTGACGGCTACCGCAGAGCAGACGGAAAAGTCGGTATCCGTAATGAGATCTGGATCGTTCCAACTGTTGGCTGTGTAAACTCTATTGCAAAGGCTCTTGAGACTGCTGCAAAGAAGTTTGTAGGCGGAAATGTAGAAGATATCATTGCATTCCAGCATCCATATGGATGTTCCCAGATGGGTGATGACCAGGAAAACACCAGAAAAGTTCTGGCAGACATGATCCATCATCCAAATGCAGCAGGTGTTCTGGTATTAGGACTTGGCTGCGAGAACAGCAATATTCCTGTATTAATGGATTACATTGGCGAGTATGATGAGCAGCGTGTTAAATTCTTACAGTGCCAGGATGTAGAAGATGAGATGGAGACCGCTATGGGTATCCTGGAAGAACTGGCAACCTATGCAAACGCATTCTCCAGAGAGAAGATCGACGCAAGCGAACTGATCATCGGTATGAAGTGCGGTGGTTCTGACGGACTTTCCGGTATCACTGCAAACCCTGTAGTTGGTGCTTTCTCTGATCTGTTAGTAAGCAAGGGCGGAACTACTATTTTAACAGAGGTTCCGGAAATGTTTGGTGCAGAGACTCTGTTAATGAACCGCTGCGCAACTCCGGAGCTTTTTGACAAGACCGTAGCTCTGATCAACAACTTCAAGAACTACTTTACCAGCCACAACCAGACTATTTATGAGAACCCATCCCCAGGTAACAAGAAGGGCGGTATCTCTACTCTGGAGGATAAATCCTTAGGATGCACCCAGAAGTCAGGAAGTTCTTTAGTAAAGGGTGTATTAGAGTATGCGGAGCCAGTTAAGGTTAAGGGATTAAACCTCTTAAGCGCACCTGGAAATGACCTGGTAGCAGCAACTGCGCTGGCAGTATCCGGCGCTCATATGGTATTGTTTACTACCGGCCGCGGCACTCCGTTTGCTTCCCCTGTTCCAACTGTAAAGATCTCCAGTAACTCCAAGCTTGCAGGACACAAGTCCAACTGGATCGATTTCAATGCGGGACAGATGGTAGAGGATAAGACCAAAGAAGAACTGGCACAGGATCTGTTAAACTATGTATTGGAAGTTGCTTCCGGACGCAAGGTTAAATCAGAAGCAGCCGGTTTTCATGATATGGCAATCTTCAAACAGGGTGTAACTCTGTAAGTATTAGTGAACAAAACAGTTACGGTTCATGCGTTGCATGACCGGCAACGGAATTTGATCTGACTGTGCCAGGAAAACAAAAGCGCATCTTGTAATCTGTTTCAGGATGCGCTATACTAAAAGAAGAAAATCGTATATGCGTATAAGAAACATATATACGACCAAATACAAAAGACATATATGATCGACAGAACCTGATGCAGGAGGAACATAAATGAAATTAAACCGGACAACGCTGCGCACAGTGGATATACTGAAAATGGTTTCCAAAAAGCCGGATGGTATTACACTGGATGAGATCTGTGAGAAGTTAGAACTTCCAAAGACCAGCGCCTATGACATTATCACAACACTGGCACATACAGGTATGGTCCATGTGGTAAAGGGGCAGAAGCAGCGTTATACCATCGGACTTACTGCTTATCGTGTAGGAATTAATTATACAAATAACCTGGATTTTATCGGTACCATTGATCCTGTATTAAAAGCTTTTGCGAAAGAAGTGGGAAAGACCGTATTCTTTGGAGTGCGTTCAGATGACTCTATTGTTTACATCTGTAAATTTGAGCCGGAAAATCCCATTATCACAACAGCGACTGTAGGAACCAAGAACCCATTGTACTGTACTTCCCTTGGAAAGGCCATTATGGCAAATATGGAGCAGGAAGAGCGGGATGCCTTAGCAGACCGGATCAATTTCCGTCCCCATACCCAGCGTACCATTCAGGACAAGACTCATTTCATAGAAGAACTGGATCGGGTCCGGGAAAATGGATACGCCTTTGACGCAAGGGAGTTGGAGGAACATATGGAATGTGTAGGTTCCCCTGTTTTCGGCCCGGATGGGAATGTGATCGGGGCCATCAGTGTGTCCAGTCTTTACAAGCCTACAGAGGATTATGACGCCTTAGGAAGGCTGGTTTGCGAGAAGGCAAAAGCGCTTTCAAGACTTTTGGGATTTTTGGGTAAATAAAACAGGATAAAAGATAATAATTTATCTGTTTTGCTGTTGACAAATCAGTTGGTAACTATTAAAATTTAAGTATAAATCGTAAATATGAAATTAATTCGTATTTACGAACCTCATCGAAAGAAGGAGAAGAAAAATGAAAAAAGAACATGTTTTAGCAAGACTGAAAGAAGACTGCCTGGTTGCTGTAGTACGTGCAAAGAATTATGAGCAGGGTGAGAAGGTAGTAGATGCTATTATTGAAGGTGGCATCAACTTTATCGAGCTGACCATGACTATGGATGACGGTGATCCAGTAGGCTTCATCAAGAAGATGGCTGACAAGTATAAAGACAATGACAAGATCGTGATCGGTGCTGGTACCGTTCTGGATCCAGAGACTGCAAGAGCTTGCATCTTAGCAGGTGCTAACTACATCGTAAGCCCAGGCTTAAATGTAGAGACCATCAAGCTTTGCAACCGTTACAGAGTACCAATGCTGCCAGGCGTTATGACTCCAAGCGAAGCTATTACCGCTATGGAAGCTGGATGCGATGTAATCAAGATCTTCCCAGGAAATATCGTAGGACCTGCAGCTATCAGCTCCTTCAAGGGACCTCTGCCACAGGGTGAGTTCATGCCATCCGGCGGTGTTGACGTAGACAACGTTGATAAGTGGATCCATGCTGGTGCATACGCAGTTGGTACCGGAAGCAGCCTTACAAAGGGCGCTAAGACTGGTGATTTCGCAGCTGTAACTGCAAAGGCTCAGGAATTCGTTAAGGCTGTAGCAGCAGCAAGAGCATAATTGTTAATAAATTTCTTACAGTTCAGCCATGCGCTGAACTGTAATATCAATTTTCACATATCTTAAGGAGAATATTAAAATGGCAAAGATTGTTACCATGGGCGAGATCATGTTAAGATTATCTACCCCAAATAATGAAAAATTTATCCAGGCAGATGAGTTTGATGTAAACTACGGCGGCGGCGAGGCTAACGTAGCTGTATCTTTAGCTAACTATGGTCATGACGTACAGTTCGTTACTGCAGTACCAGCTAACCCAATCGGTGAGTGCGCAGTAGCAGCTTTAAGAAAATACAATGTAGGTACAAAGTACATCGCAAGAAGCGGTGAGAGACTGGGAATTTACTACTTAGAGACCGGTTCTGCAATGAGAGCTTCCAACGTAGTTTATGACCGTGCACACAGCTCTATCTCTACTGCAACTGCAGATGAGTTCAACTTCGATGAGATCTTTGCTGATGCTGACTGGTTCCACTTCACCGGTATCACTCCAGCTGTCAGCGATGCAGCAATCGAACTGACTGAGGCAGCTTTAAAGGCAGCTAAGGCTCACGGCGTAACTGTTTCCGTAGACTTAAACTTCCGTAAGAAACTGTGGTCTTCCGAGAAGGCTCAGAAGGTTATGACCAACCTGATGCAGTATGTTGATGTTTGCATCGGTAACGAAGAGGATGCAGAGAAGGTTCTTGGCTTCAAGCCAGGCAACACTGATGTTACTTCCGGAGAACTGGAATTAGCTGGATACGTTGACATCTTTAATCAGATGGCTGACAAGTTCGGATTTAAGTACATCATCAGCTCCTTACGTGAAAGCCACAGCGCTTCCAACAATGACTGGTCTGCTTGCATCATGGACGGACAGACTCGTGAATTCTACCACTCCAGAAAGTACCACATCGCTCCAATCGTTGACCGTGTAGGCGGCGGCGACTCCTTCGCAGGTGGTCTGATCTGCGGTCTGGCTGATGGCAAGGATATGAAGGCAGCTCTGGAATTCGCAGTAGCAGCTTCCGCATTAAAGCACACCATCCCTGGAGACTTCAACCTGGTAACCCGTGCAGAAGTTGAAACCTTAGCAGGCGGCGACGGTTCAGGTCGTGTACAGAGATAATTACTCTTCTTAAGAGTTAAAAATTAAGACCGAAAGGCCTGTTTGGAAATAGCGTTCCTGGAATGTATTTTCAGACAGGCCTTTTCTTTAGAAATTTTCTTTAATAATACGTTTATGAAAATTTTTTAAACTTCAGGAGGATATGAAAATGGGAGAGATAAAAGGAAGAACATTTGACCTGCTGACATTAGGTCAGCTTCTTTTAAGACTGTCACCACCAGACAATGACCGTCTTTCCAGAGGTGATACATTTGTAAAACAGGTAGGCGGTGCAGAATTAAACGTAGCAGTTGGTGCGTCTCTGTTAGGCCTTCATACCGGTGTTATCTCCAAACTTCCGTCACATGATATCGGCAGCTTTATGAAAGGTAAGATCCGTTCCTTTGGTGTCAGTGATGACTTTTTTATGTATGATCATTCTCCATCAGCCCGTGTAGGTATTTATTACTATGAAAACGGTGCATACCCAAGAAAACCAAAGGTTATTTATGACCGTATGAACAGTTCTTTCTTTACTCTGGATATTGATGAGATCCCGGAGGAAGTATACACAGCTTCCAAGTGTTTCCATACCACCGGTATTACTCTGGCTCTTAGTGAGAAGATCAGAGAGACTACCATTGAGATGATCAAACGTTTCAAAGAAGCAGGAACCCTGGTTTCTTTTGATGTAAACTTCCGTGGAAACTTGTGGACGGGTGATGAAGCAAGAGAATGCATTGAGCGTATCCTTCCTTATGTAGATATCTTCTTCTGCTCTGAAGATACTGCAAGACTGACCTTCTTAAAGACTGGTACAGCAAAAGAAATGATGAAGAGCTTTACAGAAGAATATCCGATCTCTATCGTAGCTTCCACCCAGCGTATCGTACACAGCCCGAAACGCCATACCTTTGGTTCTGTGATCTATGATGCAGCAAGAGATACTTTCTACGAAGAAGAGCCATATCGTGACATTGAAGTAGTAGACCGTATCGGTAGTGGTGATGCTTATATTTCCGGCGCTCTCTACGGCCTGTTAAGCAGCGGTGGTGACTGCCAGAAGGCAGTTGCTTTTGGAAACGCCACAGCAGCTGTAAAGAACACCATTCCTGGAGATCTTCCATCCTCTAACCTGGAAGAAATCGAGACCATTATCAAGGCCCATAATCAGACCGGACCACAGAGTGAGATGGCAAGATAATAAAAGCCTGTTAAAAGGTTTCAAAACTATATTGTATATAAAAAAAGGAGCTTTCCTGTAATTATATGGGAAGGCTCCTGTTTTGTTGTAGAGATTTAAAAAAGACTTAAGAAAAGCTTTATTGGATGTAAGGGGAATATAGTATATAATGAACGCAGAGAAAAACAAGCGGCTGCGTCAGCAGACATTTGTTTTTCTCAAGTCATTAACGAAGGTTCCGCCTGCGTCAGCAGGCAGTGGAGCGCGTCAGCACGGGAACCTGAGTATTAGAGCACAGTTAAAGAAATGATCTTTGTTATAGAAAAGGAGAAATCATATTGAGAAAATATCATTTATACGCAGCAGTATTATGCAGCGCAGCAGTTTTAGGCCTTGGCGGATGCTCCAATAAAGTGGATGCGGCAACCACATTGCCTCTTGTAAATGAGTCAAGACCAGTGGTGGTAGAGTCTGAAGAACCTACTTCTTCTGCAGAAGAGACTACCGTTGTAGAAACTGTAAGCGGCACGATCGAAAGTGCAGAAGAGCAGCCAGAGCAGGCAGAAGACTCTGTATGCCTGTTTGGACCGGCTACCCAGATGGAAGATGGCAGATTATCCATTGACAGTCAGGCAGATCAGGGATATCAGGGAGAAGTGATCTTAAACGTTTCCCAGGAGTCTACTTATGTATTAGACGCAGTTTCCGGTCTTCCAATAGAACTTTCTGATATTAAAGACGGAGACACCATCTACGCTTACATCGGACCGGCAATGACCATGAGCCTTCCGCCAATGACCAATGCGACGATGATCTTTGCCAATGTTCCGGCAGATTTTAAGGTTCCGGACTATGTAACAGTTAAATCAGTAGTGACAGATGCAGCTTCTTCCCAGTCTGTACTGACTGCTATGGACGGCACAGAATATACACTGGCAGATGACTGTGGGATCGTACCGTATCTTACCAGAAATATTGTTACGTTAGATGACCTGACTCAGGGCAGAAAAGCAGTGGTATGGTCTGATGGAGAGAATACAGCAACACGGATCATGGTATTTGCAGAATAAAAATTGAATGAAAGAATTAAGGGACGCACCGGTTGGCGCGTCCCTTTGCTATCTAGTTTCCACACTCAATACTGATCTCATTAAATTTCTTAAGGATATGATCAATGGTAGTAGCGTCTTTTTCTGCGCCTGCTTTATCGATCACTGCATGTCCCTGGTGCATCATTAACAGTCTGTCACCATATTCCACAGCAAAGCGGAGATTGTGGGTGACCATAATGGTAGTCAGGTTCTTTTCACGGACTACTTTGTTGGTCAGTTCCATGATCGTTTCCGCAGTTTTTGGATCCAGAGCAGCAGTGTGTTCATCCAGGATCAGGAATTCAATAGGAGTCATAGTGGACATTAAAAGTGCCATTGCCTGGCGCTGTCCGCCGGAGAGAACGCCTACTTTTACGTCCATTTTATCTTCCAGTCCAAGGCCAAGGGAGCGGAGAGATTCGCGGTAGAATTCCAGGCGCTGTTTGTTGGTTCCAGGACGGAGATTGAAGGCTTTGCCCTTATTATCTGCTAAAGCCATGTTCTCTGCAATGGTCATAGAAGGGCAGGTTCCCATAGACGGGTTCTGGTAAACGCGTCCAATGCGGCGCTGACGCTTGTATTCCGGCATTTTGGTAATGTCTTCGCCACCGATGATAATACGGCCGTCATCTAACGGGATACTTCCGCAGATGATATTTAAAAGAGAAGTTTTACCGGAACCATTGCTTCCTACTACGGATACAAACTGGTGGTCTTCAATGGTTAAGTTAAAATCATTAAACAGGCACATTTCATTTACTGTACCTGCGTTGTAATATTTATGGATGTGTTTTAATTCAAGCATGGCTCTTTACCTTCTTTCCGCCGGAAGGGCTTACTACAAGGATGATCAGGAATAATACAGAAGTGATCAGCTTCAAGTCGGATGCAGTGACAGGAATGGAAAGGTCCAGTCCTGCAATGTGCAGGTCATTTAACAGCAGCGCAATGGATACGCAGGCTTTGTATACAATGGAACCGATGATAACAGCAGTAGTAGAGCGGATAAATCCAACTCTTTTTAACAGCTGGGTTCCGATGATCACATTTGCAAGGCCGATGACCATGGTACCAGTACCGATGGAGATCTCAAAGAAGCCTTTCTGCTGGCAGTAAACGCTTCCTGCAAGAGCTGCAAAACCGTTTGCAATAGCAAGACCTACGATCTTTACAAGGCCTTTGTCTTTTGCAAGAGAAGTGACCAGTACGTCATTGTCACCAACTGCACGAAGCAGGTATCCGGAACGTGTCTGTAAGTAAGCGTCTAATAACACCTTGCAGATCATAACGATCACAAACAGGATAATGGTCACGATAAATGGGGATGCAGCTTCCGGCACATGAGCGGAAAGGAAGGAATTGGAAAAGATGGTTTCCTTACTAAAAATAGGAAGGTTTGCTTTTCCTGCGATCCTTAAATTAATGGAATAGAGGGCCGTCATGACAATGATACCGGAGAGCAGGTCACGTACTTTCAACTTTACGTGGATGAGACCGGTGATACAGCCGGCTAAAGCACCCACTGTAAAGGAAATGAATAATGCTGCTACAGGTGAAATGGTACCAATGAAAGGAAGCCCGTTTGCAATGCCTGCTGCAGTCACTGCAGCGCCAAGTGGGAAGGTGCCGTCTACAGACAGATCCGGGAAGTCCAGGATCTTATAAGTGATGTAAACGCCCAGAGCCATGATGGCATATACAAGGCCTTCTTCCAGAATACCGAAAATGATCGTTGTCATGATGTTCCTCCAATACTTGTGTTCCTACTAAAATTACTCTGTAATGCTGTCAAAGAGTTCAGCAGCATTTCCTGTTAAAGACTCAGGAAGAGTGATGCCAAGATTTTCAGCTACTTTGGTGTTGCCGTAGAATGCAGCATCCTTAATGGTCTCAAAGTTTAATTCACTTGCTTTTGCTTCGCCTTTTAATACCTTTGCAGCCATTTCACCGGTCTGCTTGCCAAGTTCTACATAATCAAGACCCATAGCAGCCAGGCAGCCGATCTTTACCTGCTCGATCTCACTTCCGAATACAGGAATGTTCTTTGCGGAAGCCTTGCTTAAGATAACAGGAAGAGATGCTACTACTGTATTATCGGTCAGATTTGTGATACAGTCAACCTTTCCAATTAAAGTATCTGCTGCCAGAGGAATATCTGCAGAAGAGGAGATACCGGAGTCTACGATCTCAAAGTCATAATTTGGAGCCAGTTCCTTGTATTCTGCAATCGCAGACTCAGAGTTTACTTCGCTGGTGGTGTACATGATACCGATGGTCTTTGCATCAGGTAAGATCTCGCGGATCATCTTTAACTGCTGCTCTACAGGAAGCTTATCGCTGGTACCTGTGATCTCGCCGATTGGGATTCCGTCTGCATTTGCCAGTTCGGCTGCAACTGGGTCAGTAACTGCGGTGAAGATAACAGGAATATCAGATTTCATAGCCACGCTATATTCAGCCTGAGCCATAGGAGTTGCGATACCACACATTAAATCTACGTTCTTTCCTGCAAATGTATTGGCGATCTGTGCGGAAGTACCGCCGTCAGCCTGTGCATTCTGATAAAGAACGGTTAAGTTCTTTCCTTCTTCAATGCCTTCTGCTGCAAGGCCTTCTAAGAAACCTTCACGGCAGTTGTCAAGAGAGCCGTGCTCTGCAAACTGGCCGATACCGATGGTGTAGGAGCCGTCTGCATCAGCGGTGTTTTCTGCTTCGCTGGAAGCTTCCTCGGAGGATGCTGCCTCAGAAGAAGGGGCTGCTGTGGTATCTGCTGCTGTAGTAGCAGTAGAAGAGGAGCTTCCGCAGCCTGTTAATAAAGCTGCGCCCATTGCTGCGGTTAAAAGGAATGCCATAGATTTTTTCATAATACTTACCTCCTGAAAATAAAATTTGAAATAATATTTTGGAATAAAAAAAGTCCCAAACACAATACGATTGTGATTGAGACGAATATGATCCGCGGTGCCACTCAAATTGACTGAAAGTCCACTTTTCACATACTAACATATGTGCTGCAAATGTAACGGGTGCAGAGTCCGTCAGTCCCTACTGAAATATTTCAAGACTGCCCTCAAAAGTCCATTCAGCTGCCTGCCTTATACCGCAATCCCACCACCTGCGGCTCTCTGTGCTAATGCATTGGAAGCTTACTCCTCTTTCTCAACGGTTTAGCTGTTAATCCGTATCTTAATACATAGGGCGGGTTTTGTCAACTGTTTTTTGCAAAGCTGTATCCGTTGCACCTGTTGTTATGAGAAATTTGAAGAAAAATTTCAGTAAATTTCAGATAATATAGTGTTCGGTTAGGTAAAAATGTGCTATACTTAAGATAGCAAAACAAGGGAGGTCGGTCATATGAGCGATAAACATTATGTGATCACAATCGAGCGTCAGTACGGAAGCGGCGGACGTATTACAGGTATGCGCCTTGCAGAAGAGCTGGGTATTCATTATTATGATGAAGAGATCCTGAAAATGACATCAGAGACCAGTGCTATTGGAGAACAGTACTTCCGTCTTGCAGATGAAAAAGCAGGGAATAACTTATTATATCGTACAGTTACCAATATGAAGCCGGAGCTTTCCGCACCTGTAAAGGATGGACATAGGCTTACATCACCGGAAAATCTGTTCCGCTTCCAGTCCGAGGTCATCCGCAAGCTGGCAGAGTCTGAAAACTGCATTATCATTGGACGCTGTGGCAATTATGTTCTTCAGGATCAGTTAGATGATGTAGTCCGCATTTTCGTCTATGCAGATACGGTTACCAGAGTCCGCAGAGTTATGGACGTAGACAAGGTAGACGAAGAAGAAGCACTGCGCCGCATGAAGAAGATCGATAAGGAGCGCACAGAGTATCATAAATATTTCACTGGCAGAAACTGGATGGATATGGAAAATTATGACCTTCCTATTAATGCCAGCCGTATTGATTATGATCAGATGATCAAACTGATCAAAGATTATCTGAAACTTCGGGGAATGATCGACTGATCGTTATGACGATGCTCTTTAGAGATGGTAGATCCGCCTATGGATGGGGCAGCAATGTAGCAACATGAGGTAGCAGATGGATATTTTAACAGGAATACTGATCCCTTTTATAGGAACCACAGCAGGCAGCGCCTGCGTGTTCTTCCTGCGGGGAGAATTAAAGCCCGGAGTGCAGAAAGCATTTCTGGGCTTTGCTTCGGGAGTGATGGTGGCTGCTTCTGTGTGGTCCCTTCTGATCCCGGCTATGGAAATGAGTGATGGACTTGGAAGACTGGCTTTTCTTCCGGCAGTAACTGGCTTCCTTTTAGGAATGGCGTTTTTGCTGTTTCTGGATATGGTAGTTCCTCATCTTCATATGGATACGGATCAGCCGGAAGGCGCAAAAAGCAATTGGAAAAAGAGCACTATGCTGGTTCTTGCAGTGACCTTACATAACATACCGGAAGGAATGGCAGTTGGTGTGGCTTTTGCAGGTATGCTGGCAAAAAGTGAGTCCATTACACTGGCAGGCGCCATGGCATTGTCACTGGGAATTGCGATCCAGAATTTCCCGGAAGGAGCGGTTATCTCCCTTCCTTTAAAAGAAGCGGCAGGGCAGAAAAAAGCCTTTGTCTACGGTATGCTTTCCGGTATTGTAGAGCCCATCGGCGCCGGTCTTATGCTGTTATTGGCAGAAAAACTGGAGCCCTTTATGCCATATTTCCTTTCCTTTGCAGCAGGTGCCATGCTTTACGTAGTAGTGGAAGAACTGGTGCCGGAAGCATCAGAAGGGGAACATTCCAATATTGGTACCATCGGATTTGCCATTGGGTTTGCATTGATGATGGTCCTTGATGTGGCATTGGGATAATGCAGGTTGTGTTACTTTCGCCACTCCACAGTCAGTTCTGCTTTTCGTCTTGGTCTTGGAGCAGGTGCTTCATCTGCGTAGCCTACAGCCAAGGCAGCATAGAGCTGGCCGTCAGCATTTAACCAGTGATTTAATTCTTCCTGAGCAAAAAACGTATTACAGATCCAAAGACTTCCAAGGCCCAGTTCTGTGGCAGCCAGTGTCATGTTTTCAATGGCAGCTCCCATGGACTGGGCATTGCATATTTCTGACACACGTTCATCAATGGCCAGCGGCTGATCCATAGGAGAGGCCAGAGGGTCTGTGATAAAAATAATAACAGGTGCTTCTTTCATGATCTTAAGGGTTGCCCTGGCACCATCTAAATAAGGGGCACTTTCTGGGAGAAAAGGCTGTTTTTCTTCCCGTTTCAGTCCTGCTTCCATGGCTTTAAGGACCTGTTCCTTTGCAGAGCCTGTTGTTACGATAAAATGCCATGGCTGCCGGTTTTTAGAGGAAGGAGCCAGCATGCCGGCTTTTAATATTTCTTCTATTAATTCTTTTTTTACAGGAATGTCTTTATAGCGGCGGATGCTCCGTCTGCTTTCTATTTCTTTTATCATGAGTACAGATCCTTTCATTGTATAGGATGTTGTGAGATTGTATTATTTCGGTCGCACGGTCAGTCGGCGGATATGTCCGTCTGCGGTCAGCTGCTGTAAGCTGGCAATAGCCATGACCTGGTAACCGCCGTAGGAGGCGATAAATTCTGCCTGTGAGCCGTTCAGGATCGTGGGCGATAATATGGAATACTGACAGAAGAGAAACTTATTCCGGAAAAACATGGAAATGGCTTCTTTTCCATATAAATGAAATTCGTGCTGGGATGTGCCGTTGGCGCAGTAATCACAGTAGTGGCCGTTTTTGGTAAATAATTCTGCCAGGGCTTCAAAATCTTTTGTTTCAAGAGCTGTGAGATATTTCTGGATAACAGGTTCCATGAAAGTTTCCTTTCTAATATACTTTTTCTGAATTGAGAAGGGCGTCTGTGCCGCCGTCCACAAACATGATAATGCCGTTGACGCCTCTTGCTTCTTTTGAAATAAGGAAATTAATGGCAGAGGCGATCTCATCCGGTTCCATAAGAGTCTCTTTGCCATATTTGGTAGGAATAGGAAGGGCATTTAATGCCGTCTTTTCATCCACAGACATAGTGGCAGTCATGGATGTGTTTACGTTTCCAGGTGCCACTGCGTTGATGCGAACCCCATTTGCGGCATAAGAGGCAGAATGGCGGCGGACCCATCTGGCTAAGGCATACTTGGAAGCCACGTACAGGCGGTTACCTGTAAGAAGGTCATTTTCATCTAAATTGGAAACCAGATCCAGGATGCGAAGTTCATCTTCATTATTATTATTTAAAATATCTGCCAAGTCCATGCGCAGGTCTCCCTGGGAGATAGCATTGGAAACAGTGGCTACGCAGCTGCCGCCTTTTTTCTCTAAAAGATCGTAGGCCCCTTTTATAATAGAAATCGTTCCGAAAAAGTTTAAAGAAAGGATCAGGCGCAGATCGTGACAGGAACCGGGAACGCCGGCGCATAAGATCAGACCGTCTAAACCTTCTGGATGCAGCTCGTGTAATTCATCAATTACTTTCTGCCGTCCTTCTGGAATAGAAAGGTCGGCCTGGATATCTCCTGTTTTCCAGTCGATATTGATAGTCTCATGTCCCTGTTTTTCTAATTGACTGATCACACGCAGGCCGATCCCACCGGAACCGCCGGTAATTGCATAGACTCCCATAAGTGATCCTCCGGTTTACAAATAATTTTCTTTCTATTATAATCGAAATTGATACCAATGTAATACCCAGAATAGTGAAAAAAAAGGATACCAGATGAAATGCTGCATTATGAGTTAGAGAAGAAAAAGGGCAGTTCTCTCTATGAAGAACTGTATCAGAAACTGAAAGAAGACATTTTAAGAGGGCGGATCCTGCCGGGGACCAAGCTGCCTTCCAAAAGGGAGCTGGCCAGGGATAATGGCATCAGCGTAAAGACAGTTTTAAGCGCCTACGAACAGTTGGTGGTAGAAGGCTATCTTTATTCCAAAGAGAAAAAAGGCTATTTTGTGGCGGCAGTGGAAGCTATGCCGGAGTATAAACCTGTAGTGGCAGAATATCCCCAACTTTACAGGGAAGATCAATGGTTTGCGGATTTTACAGCCAACAACACAGTGTATGATAAATTTCCATTTTCCATGTGGAGAAAGGTCATGAGGGAGGTGCTGTCAGAGTATGACAAAGAACTGGTAAAAAGAGGTCATTTTCTGGGAGTCCGCCAGCTGCGGGAGACCATTGCGGATTACTTATACCGCACCCGTGGAATGACCATTTCTCCTGAATGCATTGTGATCGGAGCCAGTATTGAATACCTGTATAGCCGTCTGATCAAGCTTCTGCCTGCAGACGCAGTCTATGCTGTGGAAAACCCGGGATATAAGAAAATCCCTGTGATCTATGAAGAATATGGGCTGAAGTGGAAGAGTATAGCCATGGACGATGGGGGAATCCATATGAAAAGCCTGCAAGACAGCGGGGCAGACATTATCCATGTATCCCCGGAGCACCATTATCCATTGGGAACAGTTATGTCTGCATCCAGGCGTCAGGAGCTTTTAAGCTGGGCTTCAGAAAAAGAAGAACGCTATATCATAGAGGATGATTATGACTGCGAATTCCGCTATCGTTCCCGGTCTATTCCCGCACTTGGGAGCATGGACTCCCACGAAAGCGTGATCTATATGAACACCTTCAGCAAGACCCTGACACCGGCTATCCGTATCAGCTATATGGTCCTTCCGGAGAAGCTGATGCGCCGCTACATTGATACCGCCAATTTTTACTGCAATACAGCCTCTACCTGTGAGCAGTATGCTCTGGCAAGATTTATTGAAAATGGCTATTTTGAGCGCCATTTAAGCCGTCTTAAGAAGTTTTATCATGCAGAAGGAGAACGTTTAAAGCGTATCTTAAAACAATCGGTGCTACTGCCAGCAGTCAGCGTGGACGGAGGTGAGAGCGGCACTCATCTGTTGGTAAAAGTAGATACTTCCATGACAGATACGGAGATTGAAGAGGCAGCGGAAAATATGGGTATCCATATTTCATGTCTGTCCCGGTTCTGCAGTGAGAAGAACCCGGAATATGATCATATTTTAGTGTTAAATTATTCTGATATGGATGAAAGCCGCCTGACGGAAGCGGTGAGAAGACTGGGTAATATTTTTATCCAGTGGTAAAATCTGATATCCTTTAATAGTTTTATTTTGGATATTTTAAAGATATCAGATCAGTGTTACCATGAGCCTACCGACACACAGGGAGGAATAAAGTGTTCCAAAATAAAAACTCCCTGTAGGAAAATGAGTGAAAAAAATAAGCAAAGAAACGAGGTACGGACACATGGGAACAACTTATTATTTTCTGCCTACAAGAAACTTATTTGGAGAAGATTCCGTAAAGGAAACAGGTTCCTTAATGCAGAGCCTGGGAGGAAAGAAAACTCTCATTGTAACAGACGCATTTCTGGCAAAACAGGGAATGGCCCGGATGGTTCAGGATATCTTAAAGGACTCTGGTGTTGAAAGCGTTGTATTTGGCGGGGTAGAGCCAAACCCGAAGGATGTAAACGTAGAAGCCGGTCTTAAGGTATTCAAGGAAAATGGATGCGACTCTATTATCTCTCTTGGCGGTGGTTCTTCCCACGACTGTGCAAAGGGTATCGGCATTGTAGCTTCCAATGGAGGAAACATCCGGGATTATGAGGGTGTGGACAAGTCACAAAAGCCTATGTGCCCTATGGTTGCCATCAACACCACAGCAGGAACTGCTTCTGAGATCACCCGCTTCTGTATCATTACAGATACCAGTCGTCATGTAAAAATGGCGATCGTAGACTGGAGAGTGACACCACAGATCGCCATCAATGATCCCAAGCTGATGGTAGGCATGCCACCGTCACTGACAGCAGCTACCGGAATGGATGCTTTGACCCATGCTATTGAAGCTTATGTTTCTACCAATGCAAATCCACTGACAGATGCAGCTGCTACCATGGCTATTACCATGATCACACGGTATCTGCCAAAGGCAGTCGCAAATGGAGAATACATGAAGGCAAGAGACAAAATGGCATACGGACAGTACCTGGCCGGTATCGCTTTTAACAATGCTTCCTTAGGTTATGTTCATGCGATGGCTCATCAGTTAGGTGGTTTCTACAACCTGCCTCATGGTGTGTGCAACGCTATCCTCCTTCCTCATGTAGAAGAGTTTAACCTGATCGGAAATGCAAACCGCTTCAGAGACATTGCAAAGGCAATGGGTGAAAACATTGACGGACTTTCCACTATGGAAGCAGCCAGAAAAGCCATTGCAGCCATCCGCCAGCTCAGCGAGCAGGTAGGTATCCCACAGAACCTGAGAAGTCTTGGAGTAAAAGAAGAAGACTATGAGATCATGGCTGAAAATGCAATGAAGGACGTATGCCAGCTGACCAACCCGAGAAAGGCTACCAAAGAACAGGTAATCGGAATTTTCAAGGCTGCTTATTAATAAGATCTGCGGGCTTTATGAAAATGGAAATGGAAATGGTCCAGTGGCAAAAGGCATGAAAGACTGCAAAGAAATTGCATAAGAAAGGCGGAAAATAATATGGAAAAGGCAAAGTTACAGGAACGTTATCAGTTATTTATCGGAGGTCAGTGGAAAGATGCTTCTGCCCATGAAACATTTAAAACAATCTGCCCGGCAGACGGAAGCGTATTAGCAGAGTGTGCCCAGGCAACAAAGGAAGATGTAGATGAGGCAGTAAAAGCAGCATGGGAAGCTTTTAAAACATGGAAGCATACTACAGTTGCAGAAAGAGCCGCCGTTTTAAATAAGATCGCTGCCATCATTGATGAAAATAAGGAACATCTGGCTATGGTAGAGTCCATGGACAACGGCAAGCCCATCCGTGAGACACTGGCAGTAGATATCCCTATGGCAGCTGACCATTTCCGCTACTTTGCAGGCTGCATCCAGGCAGAAGAGGGAAGTGCCAATATTCTTGGCAAAGACACCTTAAGCCTGATCTTAAGAGAACCGATCGGCGTAGTAGGCCAGATCGTTCCATGGAACTTCCCATTTTTAATGGCAGCATGGAAACTGGCTCCTGTTCTTGCCAGCGGCTGCTGTACTGTATTTAAGACATCCAGCACCACACCTTTAAGCGTTCTGGAATTTGCAAGACTGGTCCAGGATGTGATCCCTGCAGGCGTATTTAACGTGATCACCGGTTCCGGCTCCAAATCCGGTCAGTATATGTTAGATCATCCGGGCTTTAGAAAACTTGCCTTTACCGGCTCTACAGAAGTAGGACGAAATGTAGCTCTGGCAGCAGCCCAGAAACTGATCCCTGCTACACTGGAGCTGGGTGGAAAATCTGCCAATATCTTCTTTGAAGACTGTGACTGGGAAATGGCAATGGACGGACTTCAGATGGGCATCCTCTTTAACCAGGGCCAGGTTTGCTGCGCAGGTTCCAGAGTCTTTGTCCAGGAAAGCATTTATGACCGTTTTGTAGAAGAGGCTGTAAAACGCTTTAATAAAGTAAAAGTAGGTCTTCCATGGAAAGAAGAGACCCAGATGGGAAGCCAGATCGACCGCAGACAGATGGAAAAGATCTTAAAATATGTGGAGATCGGCAAGGAAGAAGGCGCAAAGGTGCTTTGCGGCGGTGTACAGGCGAAAGAAGGAGAACTGGAAAAAGGCTGCTTCCTGCGTCCAACCTTATTAGGAGATGTGACCAACGATATGCGCGTTGCCCAGGAAGAGATTTTCGGACCAGTTGCATGCATCATCAAGTTTAAAACAGAGGAAGAAGTCCTTGCCATGGCAAATGACAGTGCCTACGGCTTAGGCGGTGCTGTTTGGACCAGAGATATCAACAGGGCCCTTCGTGTGGCAAGAGGCGTGGAAACAGGACGTATGTGGGTCAACACCTACAATGCGATCCCGGAAGGCGCTCCATTTGGCGGCTGCAAGGCATCCGGTATCGGAAGAGAGACCCATAAGGTCATCCTGGAACATTATACCCAGATGAAGAACATTATGATTAATATGGCAGAGGCGCCTACTGGATTTTATCCGGCATAGGATGTAAATAAAAAATGATTCCATCCTTTTGACATTTTTTGAGTTGAGAAATATAATAATTCCTGAACGAGTAGCAAACAAGCGTAAATCCAGTTTTGCTGCTCGTTTTTTTATGCAAAAAGAGTCAGGTGGAAAGTTTAAGATAAAAGCAAAACGAACATACATTCGATAAAACTATAGACGGATAGATAAAAATGAGGTATAATGAGTCCAAAAGAGTCTGTGTAAGCGAAAAACTTAAATGTAAAAGTTGATGGGAAAGGAAGTGGTAATATGATTTATACATGTACATATCCGTCCCCACTGGGAAATATTTTACTGGCGGCAGATGAAGTGGGAATTACTGGTCTATGGTTTGAAGGACAGAAATATTTTGCGAATACACTTCCAGACAAGCATATTCCACAGGAAACAGAGATTCTCACGGAAGCGAAAAAATGGCTGGATGTTTATTTCTCCGGTGAAGAACCGAAATTTACTCCGCCACTTCATCCGAAGGGTTCAACATTCAGACAGGCAGTGTGGAAGATTTTATTGCAGATTCCCTATGGACAGACGATCACATACGGAGAAATTGCCCGCAAAATGGCAGAGATGAAAAGTGTATCCCGCATGTCTGCCCAGGCAGTTGGAGGTGCGGTTGGACACAATGAAATTTCTATTATCATTCCCTGCCATCGTGTGATAGGCACAAATGGAAGTCTGACAGGGTATGCCGGGGGAATTGATAAAAAGCTTTCGTTGCTTGAACTGGAACACGCGGATATGAGTTATTTATTTGTTCCAAAGAAAGGGACAGCATTGTAGGAGGCAGTGATAAAACTGTCCTCATTTTGGGTTATTTTGGAGAGCCAAGATTGGACGGAAAATAGAATCTTGGACATATTTTGGACATATCTATTAAATGTTACAGAAATATTACGAGAATTGTGAACCCCAAAACCCCGCAAACCCTTATAAATCCAAAGAGAAACACCCGGTAGGGGAGCTACCGGGTATTTCGAGGGGAGTATAAATAATTAAATAAGGGGTTATAAACGGCATAGTTTGATAGGGTATGAAATGGCGTAAATACGCGGAAAATCGGGCGTTGAAGTTTACGAAAGTTTATAGGTGAGGAAGAAATCTTGGGTATATTTTGGGTACGGAAACAGAATGAAAAGGCAAATTCTTATCCTATTTTATGGCGCTTATTATAAAAAAATGGTACACTATAAAAAAGCATTGAAAAGGAGATGTTGTATATGCCAGAGATATCATTATTTTATGGGATTCGGGTAACGATGTATTATAATGACCATATGCCACCGCATTTCCATGCAGAGTACAATGGACATAAAGCATTAGTTGATATCAACAATATACAGGTAATAAAGGGATCATTACCAAATAAGCAATTACGATTGATACTGGCGTGGTGTACAATTCACCAGGACGAATTGATGCAGAACTGGGAGCTGTCAAAGGACATGAAGCCGTTGAACAGAATTAATCCGCTTATATAATATGTGGAGGTGAACGTTTATGAATGAGTATTTTCCTACAGTTGTACAGGTGATTCCTTTGGATAATTTTCATGTACAGGTCTTTTTTGATGATGGAAAAATAGTTGATTATGATGCTACAAACGATTTAAAGGCTGAGATTATGGCACCAATGAGGGATATTGAGAACTTCAAAAATGCTTGTACGGTAATGAATGGAACGCTTGCCTGGGATATTTCTGGCAAATGGGACGAAGCTGATTGCGTAGATATTGATCCATTTACGTTATATGAACTCGAGGAAATCAATGGTATGATAGCGTGAAATGCTGTCAGTCAGAAGTAAAGTATTGAATGACGATTACGTGACACGTAGAGAAGGGACGTGAGAGATGAGTAAGGAATCAAATTTCTTAATTTACTGCATGGAACGATACCGCCATTTTAAAGGACTTTCTGGAGCTGATGTGACAAAAACTTTTGAAAAATACGGTATCTATGGGGATATTACAAAGTATTTTGAATCGCTGCATACAATGGGAGATCATTGCATTGTACAGGACATTGACGATTATATCAGCAGTATTACAGGCAATGGTTTGGGAAAGGCATAATTTAGCTGATATTCCAAAAGGTGATGAAGGATTGTAATTTTATATAGAAGATTGATTAGAGACTGGAAATTTGAATTCTGGTCTCTTTTTTTATATCTTCAAATCTGTAGCAAGGTGTAAATATTTAGATATGCTCATAGAAGGGAGAATTGGAACCAGAGCAGGTTCGGAACATTATGGACAGCATGATAAGAAAATTGTATGACATGGAACTGGAAGAACAGGGACGGAGCGACTGGCAGGATGAAAAATTACTGTCAGAAGTCAGAAAACTTCTGGAAAATAACAAGGCTTCTATCCAGGTTGAAGATAAAACTGGACGAGAAGGCGTTGATCTGGCATTTGCGATTGCTGAGATAGGAGAAGAAATTGGGTTTACACAAGGCTTCAAGTGTGCCTTTCAGCTTTTTATGGAATGCAAAAGGGAATAGGTTCAAATGATACAAGGTGTTAAAGAGAAGGCTATGCGTGGGGAATACGCATAGCCTTTTAAAGAGTCTTTATAAATTCGATTAATGCAAGCTGTTGTTCTTCTGAGAGGGCTGCTGATGCTTCAAGTAAATTTCTCTGCGTTTTGGTAAGCACATAGGGTTCCTCGTTTTCAGAAAAGAATTGTGAGAGGGTAATCCCGAAAGCACTACATATTTTTTCAAGAGAAGGAATTGAAGGCACTAAATCTTTCCGATACCAGGAAGAGATGGTTGATTGAGTCAGACCAGATTTTGTAGCAAGCTGGTATTCTGTCCAGCCTTTTTGATTACGATAAGATGTAATTCTATCAAGCACAGGCACCATAATATCACCGTCTTTCTGTTAGTATATGGTTTATAGTAGAGGAAAAACAGTGATAAAATAATATGCTATATCGTATTAAAATAACGAATATTAGTTGAATAACGAAAAAAAGATGTTATAATAGTAAGTACATAAGAGAAAAGAAGGGGGACTGCTTTATGTCAATTGAGATTGCAGCAACAATAGGAATGATCGCAACAGTAGCAGTAATCGTGCTGTTATATGTGAAGGTATTGCCAAAGAAATATGATGGCAAACTGGACAACAAGTATTTACAGTGGTTACATAATTATTTCAATTTTAAGAGGTTGTATATAGAGGACATCTTAAAGTTCTTATTTGTAGTGGGAACAGTTATGTGCGTATGTTTTGGATTTTTTATGATGTTCTCAGTTACTGAAACGTATTTCGGGGATCAGAGTAACTTTACAACTGGATTGGTACTTTTAATCGTTGGACCAATAACAATGCGCTTCATTTTTGAATTACAGATGATGGGCGTCATGCTGGTTCGTAATGTTATGGATATCAATAAAAAAATGAATAAATCATTATCAGGAACCGAGGATTCAATTAGAAAGGAAGATCCTATCAATCCGGTTAGTTCACAGCCACAGATTAAAGAATAATAAGGAAAAGACATTGAACTATAGAAAAAAAAGCTATATTCAATGTCTTTTTTTATTGAGATTAAACAAAAAATATTGTAAAATAATACGTATAAACGTATAAAAATAACGATAAAAACAAATGCTAGGAAAGGGTGGGAGAATATGTATTGTGAAAATTGTGGTAAGTTAATTGAGGAAGGTAATAAGTTCTGTCCATATTGTGGAACCAAGCTGGTAGGAACAGAAGAAAAAGTTGAGGAAGAGATTCCACATGAGATACAGACTGACAAAATACCCGAACAGGAAATACCCAAAAGAAATACCATGCAAGACAATATGGAAGAAAAACAGGTAAATCAGAGAGAGAGCACTGAAGAAAAGAATGTGCAGAAAAATAGTGGAAACCCAAAGGGGTCAGTTATTGAAAATCCAGGTGTTCCTAAAAAGCAGTCTCATTTGATAAGAAATGTTGTTATTGCTGTAGCTGCATTATGTGTTGTTGGTTATGCTGTTTCCGGAAGCCAAAATAAAAATAGGCTTAGTCAAGAAAAGATGGATATAATCGAAAAACTTAAAGAAAATACGTCATTACAGTCGGAATATTTCGAACAATGGGATGAAACAATTTATCATTTTGAAAATGGAGATAAATGGAATTTACAATATTCAGAAGAAAATGTTTCGGTAAGTATTGCTGAGCCTGAAATACAAGAATGCCTTTCAGGATGGTTTGATAAGGACAATCTCGGAAATGATGGAACATTTGCATATAGGTTCACCGATAATGACATAAATATCTATTTTGATACGGAAATTCCAGAGGGAAATTTGACAATTGTAATGTATGATGTCGGAAAAGACGAATATACCCTTATGATAGATGGAGATAAATATACTATAACAGATGAACTGAAAGACTATCTTGATCAGTATGGTCTAAGAGAAATTATGTTAAATGATGTAAATGAATTTAGAGATGATTTATCATCTATGGATTTGACAACTCAGGATCTATTGAAACTAGATAATACGGATATTGCCAAATATTTAGAAAAAGGTAAATAGAATATGAAATACTGCGGGAAGTGTAATAAATTTTATTCCGAAGATAAACGCTATTGCTCTGAATGTGGAAATGTGTTAATTGATAAGGATAAAACAAAGGAAACGTTTGAAGGAAAAAAGTCCATTATTGAAGATTTACAGACATTTGGGTTTGAAATTTTTTTAGAACGTTTTATATTTCCAATTGTGATAGTGATAAGCATTGCGGAATTAATTTTTTACTGGCTGGAAATTGTAATCGGTATTCCGAAGATAATGGAAGACTCTTGGTCAAGATTCATATTACTTGCTGTAATAGTTGCAGGATTAGGCCATGTGCGAGAATGGTTAATAAAGGATTATGCGGGAAATTCTGAAATGAAAACATTTGGGATATCCACAACAACTTTTGGGGATCTGGAAAAAGCACTAAATTGGATCTATCCGGTTGTGACGGTATTGTGTATCATTCTTTGTTTGAGATATTCCGGTGATGTATTACAGCTTTTGGTGAGTCCAGAACATGAGGAGAATTTGTCGAAGCTGTTTGATTTTACAAATTGGGAAAAGCTGCCAGAGCAGCTGAACCTTGAATTTTATGAAGAACTCCTGACGGCTGTTTTAAAGGTAATATATAAGACAAAAGAGTGGCTAATCTTATTACGGGGAATAGAATTATTTTGGGGTGTTGTAACTGTACATAGAGAATATGATGAGAACAGAAAGATTGGTAGTGTATGGAAGAATATTAAGGAACGAATACTTGATTATCTGCCGTAAAAGAGATGTAAATGATTTGAAAAAGGGAGGGCATAAATGAAAAGACTTCTTATATGGGGAATAAAGTGGACTTGTCTTAGTCTGTGTGGTTTTGCGTTATGTGGAAATATAGCATATGTAACTGTTGGCGCTAATAGTTTGGCTTATGATGAGAATCGTTCAAGTGAAAGTGCTGAATCGTATATGAATAGCAATGACTATGTGGAAAACAGTTTTTCTGGATCAGATACCACTGTGAAAAATTTCGCAGAATCAAGTGATAATGATGAGGAAAGTTATTCAGAACCAAATGATTATGAGCAACCAGATGAAACACTAGAGGCACAGGACAATGAACCAGAAACAGGATTAAAGGCTATACAGGGGTTTGGAAAAAAGTCCAAAGAAAATTCTGAAAATGAAAAAGAAATAATTGCTAATCCCTATGGGGTGTACTATACGACTCCACAATGTGAAAAGATGGATGCCTATTTAGGCGACCAGTGCAATGACAGTATGATATTTGTAATATGTAAAGATCCGGATTCTGATAATAGTGCGTATATCAGAGTTACTGCAGACATAAATAGTGATTTAGATGATACCATACAATTAAGTTTTAATTCAGAAAAAGAAAGATGGGAAGGTAGTAGAAATACACTGTTACTGTATGATAGGAATTTAGAAAAGTATATTTTTTCAAGTGAAAAGATAAGAATTTGCCTTGAAAATATTACAACAGAAAGTGCGTCTTTGTATAATTTATCTCATCGACAGGATAGTACTGCCGGGATCCCCCTTGAAGGTGCGTTTGTTTCGGACGCAGGAATGAACAATGGGTTGACTGTATTTATAAATGAAATATTTAATACAAATTATTATTATATATTTATTGAGACGAATGATAATACGATTACAGCAATTGGAGAAAAAATGGTTGTTGGACAACACGCTTATAGTGATTGTACAGCGGAAATTGGTGGAGATACTTATTATATTTATGGGGAAGATGAAGATGAAAATAATATTGCAAATGCAATTAATATGTTTACATTGAATTTTGAGGATGATGATGTAAATTATGATCTTTATCGTTCTACGGATTATTATGATGCAGCGTTAAACCAAAATATATATTCTGGTACATATGCAGTTAAGGATCTTAATGCTGTTATTAATTTGCAGTATAACGAGGAAAAGGAATCTTTTTATTATGATATATCTGTAAATGGTAAAAAATTTGATACTAGGTCTGAAACTGCAATTTGTACTGGAACTCTTGGGTACCAATTGATGTCTGCTGATTTTATAATCAACTATACAGATTACATCATGAATGGTTCTGATATAAAAATTACAATCCCTAGTATTAGTCCAGAATGCTATTCGTGTACACTTGAATCATCAGGAAATACTGTGAATTATCGTGCAGCATTCCAGTATATACTTGAAGATGCATATAAACATTATGGAGAGTCTTGCAAATATACTCTGTTTGATCTTGACAATGATGGTGTAAAAGAGCTGATTCTTTCAGAAGGTACATGTAATGCAGATTGGATTAATGATGTATATTGTGTGAATGACTATGGGTTGGGACTTGGAATTGGATCATTTGCCAGACCGGTTGTGTTATACGAAGCTCCGGATGGCAATGGAATTTATGCAGTCTGGGGAAATCAAGGCTTAGAAGAGGTTACACGAATCACAAAGAATGGTTCAGAGCTAGAGGAAGAATTGATTTTATCGGACAGCATAAATTATGATGAGAATTATATCACATATCCGAATGAAATAATGACCGCGTATGCAAATGATTATTCGTTGTTAGAAGGATGACAAAGGAGGGGACCTATGAGAAAAAAAGCATTAGAAACAGTATTGGGTACATGTTTAGTAATCCTGGGTATATCTATTCAAATGAAAAATGTAGAGGCGTTTGGGGCTTATACTGCTAATCAGACAGAATCAGAAAGTGCTGCTGATGATTGGTATAATGAAACAATGAAGAGAATATTAGGAGATATTCGAGATCCATATGGTTTTTATTATACTATACCATCGTGTGAAGAGTCAGAACTATATTATGGTTCGGGACTGGGAGATACGCTTTATATTTGCATATATCCAGGAGAAAGCGATAGCATTTTTGTTTCTATGCAGAGTTTACTTGGGGATGATTTATATGCGTCAAATGAACATCCTGTAGAATTGTATTTTGATTCGGATGGGGAAAAATGGGTAGATGATAATGGGGCTTTTTTAGTATTTGATGAGAATAATAATCGATTTATTTATTCAGATTCCAGTATACAAATTTGCCTGGAGAAGTTTTCTGTTAGTTCTGCTTGGGAGGGACCAACTCATTTATGGGGAGATATACATCCAGAGGGAGAATATATTGCGGATGATGGGACAACGATAACTGTTATTGATTTATACAATAAGTTTTATGATATTATTTTGAGCGATGATATTATGCTCATGGCAGAAATGAACTTTGAGACTGATGATACGTACGATATATATCAAAGTGGAAGAATAAAGGTTCTTGAAATGACTTGTTTGGATGTAACTGATGATACGGTTGATACATTGACGTTTACAGATCCTGATACAGGAGATTATCAGATTTTCCATAAAAACTCATCGGTATATGATTTATATTTAAGGGCAGCTGATTTTTCAGGGAAATATAAAATTACAGGTGGATTAGCTGGAGATGATTCATATATAACTATGGAGTATAATCCGGATGGTCGCTATTATACTTACAAATTTATATGGCAAGGCAAGGAATTAGTTGAACTTGGTACTGCATTTCCAAGTAATGTATCTGAAATTCAGTCGGAAACATTCTGCATGAGTTTAGCTCCGTATATTAATGGAGAGGAAGAGTACATTGAAACATTTATTCCAAGATTTGGAGACTACTTTTATTTATATCCTGAAGAGTGACGGTATTCAATTATTGGATTTTAAGCATATGTTGTAAAGGTATATGTTATCAGGTCAGAGAAGCTCTTATTGGAGCAAACTGTTTAACGCTACCAAAAACTTTAGTTGAATAAATTGAGGGTGATCGATGATCACCCTCTAAAAATATAGATAAGGTATGGTGCTGTGAGACAGCATCATTTTTTGTTTTAATAATGAAAATCTGTTTGAATTAAAGTTCCGAAGCATTCAAGATATAATTCTCCAAAGCCATTCGGCTAATTTTCCAGGTAGATCCCATGCGGAATCCTTTAAGCTTTCCGGTATTAAGCAATTCATAAATTCTGTTCTTTCCCACTCCGAGATACTCAGCAACTTCTGAGACACTTAAAACAGTCAAAATAGAATTTTCTTTCCCTACAGGTACTGGATTAGATGTAGTTGACATAATAGTTTCCTCCTGTCTGATACTGGTTTTTATTTATATGTGAGTAAGGTTAGTTTTGTAAGAAAAAAATACAAGTAGAACAATCCTATAAAAGAAAAAATAAAGAAGCTCAGATGTATATAACTTTTTTCAACTTCAAAATACTTATTTGAACGAGAACAGGAGGTGTTGGGAGTTTTTTAGAAGCATTTTTAAGTATTGGTGTATAGTTTTTATTAAAAATATATATCAATAATAAACTTTACACCATGCTTAACAAAAGCTTCAGAGGGTTCCAAAGTTTACCAGATGTGGTTGAATTAAGAAAAATCATCTGAGGAAAAGGAGAAACTATTATGATTATTAATATTGATAAAAACTATTATACAAGTAAAGAAGAAGCAAAGAAACACATGGGAATGATGAGTAATGTTGTAAGTAATAATATAGTAGATTTAGATTTAAGTGAAATTGTAAAACGTGTTGGGAAAAAAGGCTGTACCTTTACCAGAGCTATTGTGAATGGTGCAACCAGGGATGAGCGCTTTGTGCAACAGAGATTTTTAGTATTGGATTTTGATGGTACGATTGAGATGGAAGTATTTAAAAAACGCTGTGAAGAATACAGAGTTCCATTTTTATTTACATATAAAACTCTCAGCTGGAGTGAAGAATGTAATCGTTTCCGGGCTGTTTTTCTAATGGACCGTTGGATTTGCAATTCGGAGCTTGCGAAAGCAGCTAATTATATGCTGGATGCTGTTTTTCCAGAATCTGAAGAAAACTGTTGATAAGTGTAACAGGATTACGGATTTCGTGGGAAATCTGAGAAAGCATCAGCTGATGTTTTTTCGCCTGTTCCTGATAAAGTTTTTTGTAATCAATTGTTTTATTTTTGCCTTCAATCTGTGAAGTA
>ERZ773186.688-NODE-688-length-30956-cov-3.133588_pt1 | contig 30956 bp, 26 predicted proteins | sample MGYA00581000_ERZ773186 | MGnify/ENA primary metagenome ERZ773186 (study PRJEB29015, sample SAMEA2737752) | human gut metagenome | biome: human gut; feature: human-associated habitat; material: faeces | place: China | collected 2012 ...
ACGAGGTCATCATCGCCCACGGCAACGGCCCGCAGGTCGGCATGATCAACCTCGGTATGTCCACCGCTGCCGAGGCCAAGGCCATCAAGTCCGATATGCCCTTCCCCGAGTGCGGCGCCATGAGCCAGGGGTATATCGGTTATCACCTGCAGAACGCCATCGGCAACGAGCTTGCCGCGCGCGGCCTGCAGAAGGACGTCGCCACCGTCGTCACGCAGGTGCTGGTGGACGAGAACGATCCCGCCTTCCAGAAGCCCACGAAGCCTGTCGGCGCATTCTATGACAAGGCCACGGCCGAGCGCATCGCCGCCGAGAAGGCCCGCGAGGAGGAGCGCCGCCAGTTTGCCGCAGCCCAGGCTGCCGAGGAGGCTGCCCGCGCCGAGGCCGAGGCCAAGAAGAAGGCCGAGCAGGAGCGCCTTGCCCGCGAGAAGGAGGAGGCTGCCCGCGAGGCCCAGCGCCGCGCCGTTCCCGCTTCCGACTCCGGTTCGCGCTTCCGTTCGCTGCTCGACCAGATCGCCGCACAGGAGACCGTGCTCAAGGAGAAGAAGGACGCCGAGGACAAGGCCAAGGCCGAGCGCGCCGCCGAGCGCGGTAACCGTCGTGGCGGCAACAACGACCGCCGCGGTGGCCGTCGCAACGATCGTAACGCCTCCGACAGCAACTCCGAGCGCAACGCCTCCGAGAGCCGTCCGCACAGCCATCGCACCAACGCCAGCAACAACGTCGCTGCTGGCATGGACTTCCCCAACCCTGATAAGCAGGGCAAGGGCAAGAAGCGCAAGGGCGGTCACAACAACGAAGAGGACCACTACAGCCGTATGGCTCGCGAGGCCGAGGAGTACAGCCGCGAGAAGGTGCTCGAGGAGGCCCGTGCCGCCGTCGAGGAGGCCTCTCGCGAGTCCACCGGTCGCCGCAAGAAGCGCAAGGAGAAGCGCGAGCGCGAGGCTGCCAAGGCTCAGGAGGAGCGCAAGATAGAGGAGGCGCTGGCCCAGGGCGTGAACCCCGAGGAGCTCGACGCCATCAAGGTCTCCCAGGGCGTTACCGTCCAGGAACTCGCCGAGGCACTTGACGTTCCGGCCAACGACATCATCAAGCGCCTGTTCCTGTTGGGCACGCCGCTCACCATGACACAGTCCATGTCTGACGACCTCGTCGAGCTCGTTGCCGACGACCTGGGCCGCCAGATCAAGATCATCACCCCCGAAGAGGAGAACACCTTCTCGTTCTACGACGATCCCGCCGACCTTAAGCCGCGTGCCCCGGTCGTCACCGTCATGGGCCACGTCGACCACGGCAAGACTTCGCTGCTCGACGCCATCCGTCACACCGGCGTCGCTGCCGGCGAGGCAGGCGGCATTACCCAGGCAATCGGTGCTTCGCAGGTTATGATCAACGACCGCAAGATCACCTTCATCGATACCCCGGGCCATGCCACCTTTACGGCCATGCGTGCCCGCGGCGCCAAGGTGACCGACATCGTCATTCTGATCGTGGCCGCCGACGACGGCGTCATGCCCCAGACCGTCGAGTCCATCAACCACGCCAAGGCCGCCGGCGTACCCATCGTCGTCGCCGTCAACAAGATCGATAAGCCGGGTGCCAACCCCGACCGCGTGCGCCAGGAGCTCACCGAGTACGGTGTCATCCCCGAGGAGTGGGGCGGACAGAACATGTTCGTCAACATCTCGGCCAAGCAGAAGATCGGTATCGACGACCTTCTGGAGACCGTGCTGCTCCAGGCCGACGTGCTCGAGCTCAAGGCCAACCCGGACACCTTTGCCTCCGGCAATGTCCTCGAGGCCAAGCTCGACAAGGGCCGTGGCTCGGTCGCTACCGTGCTCGTGACCCGCGGTACCCTGCACGTGGGCGATACGCTGGTCGCCGGCCTCACCTACGGCCGCGTCCGCGCCATGCTCGACCCCAAGGGCCGCGCCGTCACCGAGGCCGGTCCCTCCGACGCCGTCGAGATCCTGGGTCTGCAGTCCGTACCCAACGCCGGTGACGAGTTCCGCGTGTTCGAGGACGAGCGCGAGGCTCGTGCGCTGGCCGACGAGCGTTCGCTCAAGGCCCGTATCGAGGAGCAGAGCCGCGTCAAGCACGTCACGCTCGAGAACCTCTTCGAGACCATTGCCGACGCCGAGGTCAAGGAGCTCAACCTCATCATCAAGGCCGACGTCCAGGGTTCCATCGAGGCCCTTCAGGATTCGCTCGACAAGATGGATCAGTCCGAGGTTCGCATCAACACGATACACTCTGCCGTTGGCGCCATCAACGAGACCGACGTCGTCCTGGCCGACGCCTCCAACGCCATCATCATCGGCTTTGGTGTCCGCCCCGACGGTAAGGCGCGTTCCGCCGCCGAGCGCGAGGGCGTCGAGATCCGTTGCTACGACGTCATCTACAAGTGCCTCGAGGAGCTCGACGCTGCCCGTATCGGCATGCTCAAGCCCACCGAGGTCGAGGTCTCCACGGGTACCGCGACCGTCCTGGACACCTTCAAGGTGCCCAAAGTCGGTATCGCCGCCGGTGTCCGCGTCGAAGAGGGCGAGATCGCCGCGACCGATTCCGTGCGTCTGGTGCGCGACGGCATCGTGGTCTTCAACGGCAAGATCGCCTCGATGCGTCACTACAAGGACGAGGCCAAGAGCCTCAAGAGCGGTTCCGAGGGCGGCATTGGCCTGGAGAACTTCCAGGACATCAAGCCCGGCGACCAGATCGAGGGTTACCGCATCGACCAGGTTGCCCGTACCGAGTAGGGGGTAGCGCTATGAAGCAAACGCAGGCAACCCGCCGTCTGGGCGAGCAGCTTCGCGAGAAGCTTGGTTATATCCTGCTCTTTGAGGTTTCCGATCCGCGTCTCGACCTGGTTACTTTGACCGCGGTCGAGGTCGCGGTGGACCGTTCGTTCGCGCGCGTGTACGTGTCGTGCGATGCGAGCCGCTACGACGAGGTCATGGAGGCGCTCGCAAGCGCCAAGGGCCGTATTCGCAGCCTGTTGGCTCGCTCGCTCGATTGGCGCGTCACGCCCGAGCTCGATTTTCGCATCGATCGCTCGACCGACGAGGCCGAGCGCATCACGCGTGCGCTGGAAAACGTTCCCGCCACGCTTGCGATCGAAAAGGACGAGGACGGCTATCCGATAGCGGATGCCGCCCAGGAGGCAGCTTTAGATGACTAATTCCGCCGACCTCGCCTCGTGCGAGTCTGCAGATATTCAGCGACGCATCCTCGAGCTCATCGAGGGTGCGTCCTCCATTGCGATTTCGGGACACACTTCTCCCGATGGCGATGCCTTGGGCTCCGTTTTGGGTCTGGGCCTTTCGCTCATGAAGTTTTTCCCCAACAAGGACATTGCGCTGCTGCTGGCAGATGATGACCCAGTTCCGCGCATTTACCGCTTTATGGAAGGCTCCGATCGCCTGACGCCGGCATCTGCGTACACCGGCAATCCGGACCTGTTCATCTCGGTGGACGTGCCGGTCGTCGAGCGTCTCAATAATTCTGCCGAGGTGCTTCGTCGCTCCAAGCATGTGGTGTGCTTCGATCACCATCCGGCGCGCGAGGAGTTTGCCGAGCTCAGCCTGAGGCGCGTCGAAGCTGCAGCCTGCGCCATGATCATCGACCGCTTCTTGGACAATTGCGGCATTGTCGCACGTGATGGCGTTGCGACCTGCCTGCTGTGTGGCTTGGTTACCGATACCGGCCGTTTTCAGTACCAAAACGCCGATGCAGCCGCGTTCCATGCAGCCTCGCGTCTGGTTGCCCACGGTGCCGATCCGGCGCGTGTGGCACTCGAGGTTTACCAGAGCATGCGCGTTGAGTTTTTGCACCTCAAGTCCATCGTTATGGGCCGTATCAAGACGGTGGCCCACGGGCGCGTCGCGTATAGCTACGCGTACCAGAGTGACCTTGAGGCCTGCGGTGTCACCTCGGATGAGTGCGACGGTCTGGTTGACGTGGTGCGCTCGGTGATGGGCGTCGAAGTCTGCCTGTTCCTGAAGGGCATTGAGGGCGATACCAAGGTGCGCGGCAACCTGCGCTCCAAGGGCGACCTCAACGTGTCCGAGATCGCTGCTGCCTTTGGCGGAGGCGGACATCCCGCTGCCGCCGGTTTCTCCAACAACGGAACGATTCTCGAGACGCTCACCGTGGCACTTCCCATGCTGGCCGAGCTGGTAGGGGAGGATCCCGCTTCGGTGACCGTCGAGCTTTAACTTTTTGGATGGTACATGGCTCGTCGTACGCCTTCTCAACTGAATATGCTGCTCGCCGTCGATAAGCCGGTGGGCTGCACGTCCCACGATGTGGTCTCGCAATGTCGGCGCGCCCTCCATGAGCGTCGCGTCGGCCATGCCGGCACGCTCGACCCCATGGCATCGGGTGTCATGGTGGTGGGCGTGGGTCAGGCCACCCGTCTGCTGGGTATGCTCACACTCGATACCAAAAGCTACGTCGCCGACATTTCGTTTGGCGCCGAGACCAATACCGATGATGCGGAGGGCGAGGCCGTCCGCACCGTGGCTGTTGCCAACGAGCTCCGCGATCCTGCCTATGCCCGTGAGCGCTTGGCCGCCATGCTGGGTTCGCAGATGCAGGTGCCGCCGGCGTTTTCGGCCATCTCGGTCAATGGCGTTCGCGCCTACAAGTCTGCTCGCGAGGGCAATGCGGTGGACCTACCTCCGCGCCCCGTCGAGGTCTATGCCGCCGACCTGATCGCTGTGGGAGGCGAAGGTGATACGTGTGTGTGGACCGTGGCGTTCTCAGTGAGCAAGGGTACCTATATCCGTGCGCTCGCTCGCGACTTGGGCCGCGCCTGCGAGAGCGCCGCGCACATTTCCGCGCTGCGCCGCACGGCCTCCGGTGTTGTTTCCATTGGCGCTTGTCATGCGGTCGAGGAGCTTTCTCCCGAGTCCGCGGCTGGCTTTGCCCTGGATCCCATTGCGGCCCTGGGCGCCACGCGTGTTGACTTGCCGGGCAATCTTGCCGACGATCTGCTCTGCGGCCGACGCATTCCCGTTGAGCGTGCGCTTGCCGATTTCGATGCCTCGAAGGCGCCTTTTGCGTTGGTGCTCGATGGGGGACTCAAGGCGCTCGCTCGCATTGAGGGTGGCCGCTTTGTCATGGAGCATGTCTTTCCGCAGGCCATCGGCGGTGTTCGATGATGTTGTCCGCTCGCGAGCTCGCGCGTATCTTTTTCGCGGTCGAGTCGGACGAGGCTCACATCGTTACTGCCGATGCGTTTGATAAGTGTGAGCACCTGGGTGCTGCCTCGATCGCCATTGGCGTGTTCGATGGCGTGCACCGTGGACACCAGGAGCTCATTGCGGCGCTTGTCCGTGACGCCCGTGCCCATGGCTGTAAGGCGGTCGTAGTTACCTTCGATCCCGACCCGGACGTCGTGGTGAGCCCTTCGCCCGCTCAAAAATTGATGACGACGGCCGACCGTCTGCATGCCCTGGCTCAAACCGGGGTCGATGCGGTGGTGGCCGTTCCCTTTACGCCTGAGGTTGCGGCGCTTGACCATGTTGATTTTCTCTCGCTGGTGTCGCGTCTGGTCGACATTCGATCGATTCGCGTTGGCAGCGACTTTAGGCTGGGTCGTGGCGGTGCTTCTGGTGTTGCCGAGATGCGCGCTTGGGGTGCCGAGCGCGGCGTTGACGTATACGGGCACGACTTGCTTTGCGAGGGCGGTGAGGCCATTTGCGCCACCCGCATTCGTCATGAGCTGGGACAGGGCCATGTGGAGCTTGCTGCTGAGTTACTCGGCCGCCCGTATATGGTGCGCGGCGGTGTTATTCGCGGCCGTCACGAGGGTTCTGGCATGGGCTTTCCCACGGCAAACCTACATGTTCCCGACGGCATTCTGGTGCCTGCCGATGGCGTGTATGAGGGCCTGGTGCTGGTTAACGACATCGTGTGGCCCGCTGCCGTTAACGTCGGACTGCCGCCGACGTATGCCGACGATGCGGCATCTGCGCATCTCGAGGCCAATTTAATTGGTTATACGGGCGACCTGTACGGCGCTTCCGTTTCGCTGGCGTTTACGCGCTGGCTGCGTCCGTCGCGCGTGTTCGATTCGCTGGATGAGTTGATCGCGACCGTCGAGGGTAATATCGAAGATATTCGTCACAACTTGGGCGAGCAGGGGGTGAGTGTCCGTGATTAGTGATGAGGAAAAAGACCAGGTACGCGCTGCGTCCGACCTAGTTGCCATCGTGCAGGAAACGGTTGAGCTCAAGCCCCGCGGCCATGAGTTTTGGGGTTGCTGCCCCTTCCATGGCGAAAAGACGCCGTCCTTCCACATAATCCCTGCCACGCAGGTGTGGCATTGCTTTGGCTGCGGCGAAGGCGGCGATGTCTTCACCTATATCATGAAGCGCGAGAACCTGAGCTTTCCCGAGTCAATCCGATATTTGGCCGATCGCGCGGGTATTGAGCTGCATGACACCGGAGATCGCCGCGAGCGCGGTACCAAGCGTGCCCGCATCTACGATCTGTGCGCCGAGGCCGCCCAGTTCTACCACACCATGCTTATGCGCGGTAAGGACGGCCGTCCGCGCGAGTACTTTGCCAGCCGCGGCATGGGTGGCGACGTCTGCCGCCGCTACTGCCTGGGCTTTGCGCCTGGCCGCAACGCGCTGGTGTCGCACCTGTCCCAGGCGGGTTTTACCCCGCAGGAGATGATCGATGCCAACGTTGCCGTGAGCCGCGGGCGCGGGCAGCTTGCCGACCGCTTCTACGACCGCGTGATGTTCCCCATCTTTGACGAGCAGGGTCACAACATTGCCTTTGGTGGTCGCATCATGGGTGACGGCCAACCCAAGTACCTCAATACCGCCGAGACGAGCGTGTTTCATAAAAAGCGAAACCTCTACGGCTTTAATTGGGCCAAGGAGTTTATCGTCGCGCAGGATACCGCCATCGTGGTGGAGGGCTATACCGACTGCATCGCCTGTTGGGAGGCGGGGATTAAAAACGTTGTCGCCACGCTGGGCACCGCGCTCACGGAGCATCACGTCAAGACGCTCACCCGCTTTGCTAAGCGCATCGTGTATATGTTTGACGGCGATGCCGCCGGTCAAAAGGCCGCTCGCCGTGCGATTCAGTTTATCGAGCAGGATTCTATGGACCTGCGCTGCGTGGTGCTGCCCGACGGCAACGACCCCATGGAGTTCATCACGGCGCATGGTGGACAGGAGCTTCAGGCGCGCATCGACGCTGCCGAGCCGCTCATGGACTTTGTCTACCGTTCGCTGCAGGAGTCGAGTGACATCACCACGCCGGGCGGTCGTGCCAAGGCGCTGGAAGATGCGCTGACGCTTATCTATCCGCTGCGCGATAGCTATATGATCGACACATACTTTATCCAGATTGCCGATCTGCTGGGCTTGGATCTGGAGACGGTTCGCGCGAGTTCGGGTCGCGTGTTTCGCGATGTCGCCAAGCGCGAAGATGCGGAACGACGTCGTGAGCAGAACTATGAACGCCAGCGGGCGCAAGCCGAGCGCTCTGGTAGCGCGGGCGGTCGGACGTCTGGTTCGCAGGGGGCATCTCGCGGTGCTTGGGCATCGGGCGCGACGCCGCCGGTGTCCGCGCCGGTCGAGGAGGAGCCGTACGACCATGTCCCGCTCGATGCCTACGGCGCCGCGCCCGTGGAGCTCGTCGACGATCTGCCGCCGATCGATGTGCCTGATGATATGGGTGCTGTGCCTGTGACTGATGGTTCGGGCGCTCCGGCTGCGGCGGCGCCGATGGTTCTTACTGATCTTGAGCGCAAGTCCTTGGCAGGGGAGCGCGAGCTGTTGACGATGCTCACGAGCTACCCCGACCTGTTCCGCACGTATGCCGACCGCATCTGCTCTATCGAGTGGGTTGACCCACGTCACGAGTCCATCGCATGGGCCGTTCTGGCAACGCCGCCGGGAACCGATCCTGCAGCCTGCATGGATGCGGCGCGCTCGGTGTGTCCCGAGGCGGCAACGCTTGTGAGTGCCGGGCGCATCTCGGCGACGAGCAAGCATCCCACCGAGACGAACATCGTGTTTATGCTCGACACCCTCGAGCTCTACACCATCAAGCGCCGCATGCGTGCCGCACAGGCCAAGCTGCGCCAGGACCGTTCGCTCGATGATGAGGCCCGTCGCGCGCTGACCGTGCAGGCCGCGCAGGATTCGCAGCGTCAACGCGAGCTGCAAAAGTCTATCGGCGGCGTGGCGGACCCGTTCCGTTTGATCGGTCTGGAGGCCGCGGGCACCGAACAGGCCTAGATGTTGTGGTCAAGCAGCGTATTCTCGCCTATATCCAGTCCTCTTTTTGGGTATAGATGTCAATGTGTGTGCTAAAGTATTGAGTCCTGTGGACTATGAAGGGAGAATCTGTGCCAAAAAAGACTGAGAGCACGGGTACTGGGCTGGAATCCTACGTTGCAAAGCTCATGGGCAACGGCTCAAACAGGACTTCGGTAACCGAGGACGAGATTCAGGTCGCCCTGAAGGATATCGATGTTTCTGACGAGCAGCTCACCGCGGTGTATTCCGCGCTGCGCAACAGCGGCATCCAGATTATCTCCGCGAGCGGTAACGACGACGCCCCCATGGACGTCGACGATGACGATAACGATACCGATACCGACGATTTCGATGACGACGACGAGCACGATTCCGGCTCGCTCGACGATCACGAGCTCAAGATGGCCCGTCAGGCCGACGCCGAGATGGGTTCTTCCAAGAGCAAGAAGAAGCGCACCGTGCGCACGTCCCGTTCACGCTCCCGCGTGCGTGGCATCGATGCCTCCACGGTGATGCTGACTGGCGATCCTGTTCGTATGTACCTCAAGGAGATCGGCAAGGTCGACCTGCTGACCGCCTCCGAAGAGGTCGATCTGGCCATGAAGATCGAGGCCGGTCTCGAGGCCACCGAGAAGCTCGAGGCTGCCGATGCCGGCGAGCTCGAGCTCACGCGTGCCGAGATGCGTCGTCTTACGCGCATTGAGAACGTTGGCCTCGAAGCCAAGCAGGCACTCATCAGCGCAAACCTGCGTCTGGTTGTCTCCATCGCCAAGCGCTATGTCGGCCGCGGCATGCTGTTCCTGGATCTGATCCAGGAGGGCAACCTCGGTCTGATTCGCGCCGTCGAGAAGTTCGACTACCAGAAGGGCTTCAAGTTCTCCACGTACGCCACGTGGTGGATCCGTCAGGCCATTACGCGCGCTATCGCCGACCAGGCCCGTACCATCCGTATTCCCGTGCATATGGTCGAGACCATCAACAAGCTCGTCCGCGTGCAGCGCCAGCTTCTCCAGGACCTGGGTCGCGACCCGACCCCCGAGGAGATCGGTGCCGAGATGGACATGAGCGCCGACCGCGTCCGCGAGATCCAGAAGATCTCGCAGGAGCCCGTGTCGCTCGAGACCCCGATCGGCGAGGAAGAGGATTCCCAGCTGGGCGACTTCATCGAGGACTCCCAGGCAATCGTTCCGCCCGATGCCGCCAGCTTCTCCATGCTGCAGGAGCAGCTCACCCAGGTGCTCGACTCGCTTGCCGATCGTGAGCGCAAGGTTATCGAGCTGCGCTTTGGCCTTGTCGACGGACATCCCCGTACGCTCGAGGAAGTCGGCCGCGAGTTTGGCGTCACGCGCGAGCGTATCCGCCAGATCGAGTCCAAGACCTTGGCCAAGCTCCGCCACCCCAGCCGTTCGAGCAAGCTGAAGGACTATATCGAAAGCTAGTCAAGCAAGAAGCGCCCTCAAGCACATCCGCCTGGGGGCGCTTTCATGTAGTCATTGGGGACGTCCTCAATGACTAGGTCGGAAAAAATCTCAAAAAAGTTCTTGCCCTAAGCTGATTCGTCCGTATAATAAACTTCGTTGCTTGAGAGCATGCACCTATTCCTCGGTAGCTCAATGGTAGAGCACGCGGCTGTTAACCGCGCTGTTGTAGGTTCGAGTCCTACCCGGGGAGCCAGGTTGTAAAACCCGTCGCTTATGCGGCGGGTTTTTTCATGCCGCGACCACTTGACTCGAACGTTGCCATATCAACATTTCGTGTCGAGGATGTAATCCCGCGACCCACCACCTCAACATGGCGCGGTCGTTGTAGAATATTGCAATGATTGCTCCCACGACATGGTGCCGCGAGCACCAGATAAGGAGATTCTTGTGTCTGAGACCATTAACGGCAGCCTGAGCGTCTCGAACGACGTTATTGCCGATATTGCCGGTTATGCCGCGATGACGTGCTATGGCGTCGTCGGTATGGCTGAGCAGCTCCAAGGCGCCGAGAGCGTGCGCCTGCTTGCCGGTCAGCGCCTCCGCAAGGGCGTGCTTGTCTCCGCCGACGAGAACGGCCTTACGGTCGATCTTCACGTCGTGCTCGAGAACGGCGTCAACATGAAATCCGTCTGCCACAATCTTTCGAGCTCCGTTGCCTTCACCCTGCAGGAGATCGCCCAGATCGATCCCGCCAGCCTTAAGATCGGCATCCATATCGACGCGCTCAAGAGCCGTCTGAACTAGCATCCGAAAACGGAGATTTAAATACCCATGATTGCAAAGACCATTCGCACCTGTTTTCCGATCGCTGCGGCTGCCGTTTCCGACAAGGCCGAGGAGATCAACAAGCTCAACGTCTTTCCCGTGCCCGACGGTGACACCGGCACCAACATGTCGCTCACGCTCGCCTCGGTGACCAAGGAGCTTTCTGCCCTTCCCGCCGACGCCGACATGGAGGCCATCGCCGGCGCCATCACCCACGGCTCCCTGATGGGCGCCCGCGGCAACTCCGGCGTCATCACCTCGCAGATCTTGCGCGGCGTGGCCGAGGGCCTTGTCTCCGCCGACGAGCCCATTACGTCCGCCAACATCGCCTTCGCCTTCCGTCGTGCCGTCAAGGTTGCCTTCCAGGCCGTCCGTAAGCCCATCGAGGGTACGATCCTCACGGTGTTGCGCGATGTCTCGACCAAGGCCGACGAGTGCGAAAAGAAGAAGTTCTCGGCCGAGGACGCGCTCGACGCCATCGTCGTCGAGGCCTACCAGTCCGTCGCCCGCACGCCCGACCTGCTGCCCGTTCTGAAGGAGAACGGCGTGGTCGACTCCGGCGCCTTTGGCTTTGCCATTTTCCTTGAGAACTTTGTTGCCGCCGCTCTTGGCCGCAGCACCGTTGTCGAGGATTTCTCCGCCACGTTTGACTCCGCTGGCTCTGCCCGCGACGCGGCCCTTGGTCGTGTTGAGATCGAGGCCAACGACGACTGGGAGGGCTCGGAATTCCGCTACTGCAACGAGTTCCTCTTTAAGGCCGACGCTCCCTTTGACGAGGACGAGTGCCTCAAGTTCCTGGGTTCCATGGGCGACTGCGAGCTGCTCGTGGGTGCTTACCCCGATTACAAGATTCACGTGCACTCCAACACCCCCAACCTGGTGCTCGAGCATATGCTGCAGCTTGGTCAGATTTACGAGGTCTTTATCCACAACATGGAGATGGAGGCCCACGACCGTACCGCCAAGATCCACGAGGACCAGGAAAAGGCCGCCGAGCCCGCCAAGGCGCTGGGCTTTGTCGCCGTTGCCGCCGGTTCCGGCGAGGCAGACATCCTCAAGTCCCTCGGCGTCGACGTGATCGTGTCGGGTGGTCAGACCATGAACCCCTCGACTGCAGACTTGCTGGGCGCCGTTGACCAGGTCAACGCGACCTCGGTCATCATCCTGCCCAACAACGGCAACATCCGCATGGCTGCCGAGGCCGCTGCCTCAGCCTGCACCGACAAGAAGGTAGCCGTCGTTCCCACCAAGACCGTCCCGCAGGCCTTCTCCGCGCTGTTCGCGGTCCTGCCCGATTCCGAGCTCGAGGATGCCGTCGCCGCTATGGTCGACGCCATCAGCGAGGTTCGCGATGGCGAGGTCACCCGTGCCGTGCGCGATTCCAGCGCCTCCGACGGCTCGCCGATTCACTCCGGTGACGTCATGGGTATCATCGCCGGCTCCATCGACGTGGTCGGCTCCGACGTGAAGCAGGTCACGCTCGATTGCATCAACCGTATGCAGGAGGAAGAGGAGGGCGACGCGCTGACGATTCTGGCCGGCGAGGAACTGTCCGATGAGGCCTTCCAGGAGATCGTAGACGCCATTGAGGAGGCTCAGCCCGATTTGGAGATCGACGCCCATCGTGGCGAGCAGCCGCTCTATCCCGTGATCTTCTCGATCGAGTAGGCTCTGCCCATGTCCGAGCTGTGCTCCGTGCCGCGCGTCTCGGAGCGCTTTGCCCAGAGCAATGCGCTCGACGAAGATATCGCGCGACTCAAATATGTTTCAGGTAAACGTGAGGAGGCCCTTCGCCGTCTGGGAATTCGGACGGTGGGGGACCTCCTTCTCCATATCCCTCATCGTTACCTCGACTTTACTCGTTCGTGGTCCATCGAGATGGCGCCCATCGGTACCGTGTGCACTATCATCGCCACGGTCGACCGCATCGTCCAAAAGCAGCCGCGTCCGCGCATGCAGGTGACCGAGGTCTCACTCGTTGACGAGACGGGCGTGCTACAGGTCGCCTTTTTCCGCCAGCCCTGGATTGCCCAGCAGCTTAAGCAGGGCGACCGCCTGGCCGTGATGGGCAAGGTTGAGTTTGCCTACGGTTTTAAGCAGATGGCCTCGCCGCACTTTGAAAAGCTCGAGGAAGGGCGTGCCGCAGGCACTATCCTGCCGGTCCATTACGTCAGTGATGGCGTGAGCCAGGCGTGGATGCGCCGCATCGTAAGCGGCGCGCTCGAGGTCGTCGGCAATCCCTTTGATCCCATTCCGGCGCGCTTACGCGTTAAGCGTCGCCTGATGAGCAATGCTCGTGCGCTTCGATCGATCCACTTTCCCTCGAGCATGGCTGAGCGCGACATCGCACGCCGGCGTCTTGCCTACGAGGAGTGTCTCTACCTGCAGCTGGCGCTGCGTCTGCGCAACGACGGCGGCCTGGTCGATGTGGTGCCCTATGCCCACACCGCGGGCGAGCACCTGGTCGCGCTCAAGCAGGCCCTGCCGTTTTCGCTGAGCAACGAGCAGGAGGCCGCGTTCCAGGATATCCTGCGCGATATGTGCGATGGCGGGCGCGTGATGAACCGCCTGCTGCTGGGCGATGTCGGTACCGGTAAGACCGCCGTTGCCGCCTGCGCGCTGGCTGTGGCTGCCGATGGCGGTACGCAGGCCTGCGTTATGGCGCCCACGGGCGTGCTGGCGCGCCAATATGCCGATAAGACCGGCCCTCTGCTCTCGCAGGCCGGCATGTCCTGGGCACTTCTGACGGGTGCCACGCCGGCCGCAGAGCGCGAGCGCATTCATGCGCAGCTGGAATCGGGCGAGCTTGACGTGCTCTTTGGCACCCATGCGGTGCTTTCGGATAACGTTGCGTTCAAGCATCTGTCGCTTGTCGTCATCGACGAGCAGCACCGGTTTGGCGTCGGCCAACGCAACGCCCTACGCGCGAAGGGCCCCGGTGCGGACCTGCTCGTTATGACGGCCACGCCTATCCCGCGCACGTTGGCGCTCTCGGTCTATGGCGACCTGGATACGAGCATCATCCGCCATCGTCCAATTCCGGGTGCCGGCGTGACGACGCGCGTCCTCACCGAGTCGAGTCGCGACCTGGCCTATGGCGCCATCCGTGAGGCGCATGAAAAGGGTCAGCAGGCCTACGTGATTTGCCCGCTCGTGGAGCCGAGTGACTCGGCCGATGAGCTGGAAGACGTGCCCGGTATTGCCCGCGACGATGAGGGCCGCGTGACGGTTCCCGTGCCGCTGCACGATACGGCGACCGAGCTCGATCGCCTGCGTCTGGCGTTGCCGGGCCTTGCCATCGAGCGCCTTCACGGCCGTATGCCAGCGGGGGAGAAGGACCAGGTTATTGATGCCTTTAAGCGTGGCGAGATTGACGTGCTCGTCTCGACTACGGTGGTCGAGGTGGGCGTCGACGTGCCTAACGCCACCGTCATGGTCATCGAGAACGGCGAGCGCTTTGGTTTGGCTGCCCTGCACCAGCTGCGCGGTCGCGTGGGCCGCGGCAGTGTGTCGGGCACGTGCCTGGTCATGACGCACTCCAAGGGCAACGGCGGCGCGTCGCCAGCACAAGATCGCCTGCAATCGCTCGAAAAAACTTCGGATGGTTTTACGCTTGCCCAGATGGACCTGCGTCTGCGTCACGAGGGCGAAATCCTGGGTTACCGTCAGCACGGCGGCGTGACCTTGCGCTTTGTGGACCTGGACGCCGATGAGGACCTTATCGAATGGGCCCATTTGGACGCGGTCGAGCTCTTGCGGTATGCTTGCACCCTTGACTCCGTGGCGACGCGCCCCCTGCGCGATGCGGTCGCCATGCGATATCGACACATTTTTAAGGAGGTCAGCGGAGGATGAGAATCATCGGCGGTGAATGGCGCGGTCGCAAAATCGAAGAGCCGCGCGGTCGCGATGTTACGCGTCCGACGACCGACCGCGTGCGCGAAGCGTGCGCATCCATGGTCCTATCGGCCTTTGACTTTGATTTGGACGAGGTCCGCGTACTGGATGCCTTTGGCGGCTCCGGTGCCCTGGGCATTGAGATGCTCTCGCGGGGAGCCCGTTCGCTCACGACGTTCGAGATCGATCGCAATGCCGCGAGGCTCATTACCAAGAATATCGAGTCGCTCTGCCGCGATCGCGCGCGTTGGCGTGTGGTGACGGGCGATGTCCTTGCGAGCGCTTCGCGCGGCCGCGTGCCGGGCGGCCCCTTTGATCTGGTCTTGCTCGACCCGCCCTATGCTTTTGGTGCCGAGCCGGTCGATGAGCTGCTGCAGAACCTGGCCCAGCAGGGTTTGCTCACCCCGGGCGCCTATGCTCTGTTTGAGCATGCTGCCGCCGACGTGGGCGCACATCCTGCCGGCTTTGTAACCGTGCGTGAGAAACGCTATGGCATCACCTCGGTCGACCTGCTCCGTTGGGTCGGCGAGGGCGAGGATGACGATACCGTCGCCGATGCCGATGGCAGCGACGGCACGACTTTTCAGGAGGATGCTCATGAATGACACCATCAACCGCGTGATCGTCCCGGGCACCTTCGATCCCATCACGTTTGGCCATATCGATGTGATCCGCCGCGCCCGTCGCATCTTTCCCAGCGTGATCGTCGCTGTTGCCGAGTCGCAGGGCAAAAACGGCGTGGGCACCACGTTTATGCTCGATGAGCGCGTGGCGCTGGCCCGCGAGGCGCTCGGCGATATCGACGGCGTCGAGGTCCTGCCCTTTACCGGCCTCTTGGTCGACTTCGCTCGTGAGCAGGGGGCGGGGGCCGTGGTCAAGGGCCTGCGCGCCATGACCGACTTTGAGTATGAGCTGCAGCAGGCCGACCTCAACTATCGCTTGGATAACGAGCTGGAGTCCATCTTTGTCATGAGTGCTCCACAGTACGGCTACATCTCGAGTTCGGTGGTGCGCCAGATTGCTTCGCTCGGTAGCGACGTTTCCAATTTTGTTCCGCCCAATGTGGTCAAAGCGCTCAAACATCGCTTTTCGTGACGTTTCTTATTGCCTGGTGGCATGTGGTAAACTAGCACGATGATATGTTACCTATGAAAGGAGACCGGATGCCGGGCGAGAATTTTCCTGGCGATAGGATCGTCAGCTTGGTCGATGAGCTCGAAGGGCTGATCGAGGAAGCCAAGCCGCCTTTCGGCAAGAACGCTCAGTTCAAGGTCATCGACGCCGACGTGTTCTTCAACATCCTCGACGAGATCCGCATGAGCTATCCCGAGGAGTGGCAGAAGTCCCGCCGTATCCTTAAGGAGCGCGAGGAGCTTATGGCTTCCGCCGCCGCCCAGGCCGATTCCATCATCGCCGACGCTCAGCAGCAGGCCCTCACCATTGCCGGTGAGCAGGAGATCGTCCGCCTTGCGCAGCAGCAGGCCGACGACATCCGCGATCGTGCCCAGCAGTACGAGCGCGAGACGCGTTATGCTGCCGAGGACTATGCAGAGCAGGTCTTTACGCACCTGGAGGAGAACCTCAAGAGCCTGACCGGCACCGTTACCCGTTGCCGTCAGCAGCTCAACGAGGGTGCCGCCCAACAGAATGGTCAGTGGTAATGGCTGAGTTCCCGAGCGTTACCGTCGATCTTTCCGAGCAGCTCGAGTTTCCTGGAGATTCGTATCCGCTGACCGGTAAGGTCGATGTTGCCACCTATACGGTGGGCGAGAAGGAGTACCAGCTGCAGAACGGCATTGATTACGATGTGGTCTTTACCAATGCCGGCACCGGTGTTCTGCTTACGGGCATGGTCCGCGCGCATGCAACCGGTGAGTGCGACCGTTGCCTGGAGCCCGCTTCGTTTGATATCGCCGGTGAGATCGAGGAATTCTATCTCTTTAACGAGCCCGAGGATCCCGAGGCCTACGAAGACGGCTACGAGTTACTGGGCGAGGATCGCATCGTCGATCTGGGTGAACCCATCAACGACGCGGTTGTCATGGACACGCCGTTCGTTGTCCTGTGCAAGCCCGATTGTCGCGGTCTGTGTCCCACTTGCGGTTGCAATCTCAACGTCGAGCAATGCGATTGCGCCGCACAGGCAGAGGCAGAATGGGCCGCTGCCACGGAAAATCCATTTGCAGCATTGAAGAATCTTAAGCTCGATGAGTAAAACTGTGGTAGTATCGCTACTTGCGCGTAATCGCCACACTGGATAGTTCATAAGGAAGGTCACTATGCCCGTACCTAAACAAAAGCAGGGTCGTATCCGCACTCACACCCGTCGTTCCGCCAACATGAAGATCTCGGCTGCGGCTCAGTCCACGTGCCCCCGTTGCGGCGCTGTCAAGCTTCCGCACCACGTGTGCCCCAGCTGCGGTTTCTATAAGGACCGCGAGGTTATCGTTACCGAGTAACGGTATACTCTGGATGCGATGCCGTTCCAAATGGAACCACAATGGCCGGCTCAATGAGTCGGCCATTTTTGTATAAGGAGTATGTATATGAGTAACGTTCGCGTTTGTGTAGACGTTGTGGGCGGAGACGAGAAACCTCAGGTTGTTCTCGATGGTATCGAGGCTGCACTTGCCGCCGATCCCGATATCGAGGTCCTGGCAGTCGGTCCCGCCGAAATCGTCAATCTCTTTGCCGCGGCCCATGCACGTGTGGAGGCTCTGGAAGCCCCTGACATTATCGCCATGGATGACGATCCCATTCGCGCCGTGATGACCAAGCGCAAGTCCTCGATCGTGCTTGCCTGCCGCGCCATCAAAAAGGGCAACGCGGACGCGTTTTTCTCCGCCGGCTCCACCGGCGCCATGACCGCTGCCGCTACCGCCTATGTGACGCCGTTTAGGTATCAGGCCGAAGGCAAGAAGCAGCCGGTGCGCCCCTGTTTGACCAATGCGCTGCCCAATCGCGCCGGCGGTCTGACGGTGCTGTGCGATATGGGCGCCAACCCCGATGTCGAGGTCGACGACATGGTGCGTTTTGCCCAGATGGGTAGCGCCTATGCCCGCGTTGTCCTGGGCATCGAGCATCCTCGCGTGGGCCTGCTTGCCAATGGCACCGAGGATGAGAAGGGTTCCAACTTTACCAAGGCCTGCTTCCCGGCCATGAAAGCCGCCGTTCCCGGCTTTGTGGGCAACTGCGAAGGCACCGACCTCACCTCGGGCAATTTCGATGTCGTTGTTGCCGACGGCATGTCGGGCAATATCGCTCTCAAGGCTACCGAGGGCGCTGCCAAGTTTTTGCTACAGGAGCTCAAGGGCGCCTTTATGGCCTCGCTCGGCACCAAGATCGCCGCGCTGCTCATCAAAAAGCAGATGCGCGAGATTAAGGCCAAGCTCTCTGTTGATGCCAAGGGCGGCGCGATTCTTTTGGGCCTGCGTGGCGTGGTCCTGATCGGCCATGGCGCCACATCGGTCGAGGCTGTTAAAAACGGTACGCTCGCGGCGGCCGAAGCCGTGCGCGCGGGGCTGGTCGAGAACGTCGCCAACTCCATGGACGGCATCGTTTTGTAAGAGCGAGTTAGAGCGCTGTTATGTGCCTCGCGGCCTGCTTCGTGGGGTAGAATCAGAACCGTGTCTTGGTACCGCCCGGGCGGTACCATTCTTTTGGTATTCATGCACTATGAGAGGAAGCGCTATGGACCGCTCCGAAATCTTCGACAAGATCGCCGAGGTCGCTGCTGACGTTCTGGGCGTCGATGTTGCCGAAATTAGCGATGAGACCACCTTTGACGACCTCGATGCCAACTCGCTCGAGCGCCTGCAACTGGTTACGGCTATCGAGGACGAGTTCAATCTCGAGATCGATGACGAGACCCTGCTCTCGCTCAACTCTGTCGCCGACGCCGTCGACGCGATCGAAAACGCCAGGGAGGCTTAGGTCTTGGCTTTATCCGAACGACTTACGCGCGCCCAGGAGATTCTGGGCCACGAGTTCAATGACAAGGTGCTGCTGCGCGCGGCCCTTACGCATCCTTCGGCCGTCGAGGGCTAGCCAGTCTCGGCAAGCTACGAGCGCCTTGAGTTCTTGGGTGATTCCATTTTGGGCGCCGTGGTCGCACGCTCCCTGTTTGTGTCCTATCCGGAGTTTGACGAGGGCAAGCTCACGCGCCTGAAGGTGTCCCTTGTCTCGGGCGCCACGCTGTCCGAGGTGTCGCACGAGCTGGGTATCGATGACATCATCATCTTTGGTGCCTCCGAGACCGGTACCGGCGCGCGCGGGAACGTCTACGAGTCGCTCGTGGGCGCGCTGTATCTGGACGCCGGCTGGGATGCCGCGGCGGAGTTTATCCATCGTACGCTCAAACCGCACCTGGCCTCCGAGCGTGCCGAGCACCCCGCGAACCCCAAATCGTTCTTGCAGGAGTGCGTGCAAGCCGACGGTCACGAACCCCCGGCGTATAAGCTCGTTGGCTCCGAGGGCCCGGCGCATGCGCCCACCTTTACCGCCGTGGTGTTGATCGATGGTATTCGCCAGGGTCGCGGCTCCGGCTCCTCAAAGAAGGAAGCCGAGGGAGCCGCTGCACTTGAGGCACTTGACCGCATGGGCTACACCACCAACGGCGTGATTCTCAACAAGAAGCCTGTTTAAGCGAGGAACCGTGTATCTCAAGTCCCTCACGCTCAAAGGGTTCAAGTCGTTTGCCGACCGCGCCCATATGACGTTTGAGCCGGGCCTGACCGTCATCGTCGGTCCCAACGGCTCGGGAAAATCGAACATCTCTGACTCGATTCTGTGGGTCCTGGGCGAGCAGAGCGCCAAGCAGCTGCGCGGCCAGGCCATGGAGGATGTCATCTTCTCGGGCTCGTCAGCGCGCAAGCCGGTGGGTGTCGCCGAGGTCACGCTGGTGCTCGATAACTCGGACCATATGCTGCCCGTCGACTTTGACGAGGTCGCCATCACCCGTCGTATGTATCGCTCGGGCGAAAGCGAGTACCTCATCAACTCGAGTCCGTGCCGCCTGATGGACATTCAGGACATCCTGCACGATTCGGGCTTGGGCAAGGATACGCATTCCATCATCAGCCAGGGCAAGCTCGACGCCATTTTGCAGAGCCGCCCCGAGGAGCGCCGCGCCCTCATCGAGGAGGCCGCCGGCATTTCCAAGCACAAACGCCGCAAGGAGCGTGCGCTCAAAAAGATTAAGTCGATGGACGAGCACCTGACGCGTGCCCGCGACATCAATAAGGAAATCGCCCGTCAGCTGCGACCTCTGGAGCGTCAGGTCGATCGTGCGCGCAAGTACAAAGAGCTGTCCTCGCGCGCGAACGAGCTTACGCAGATGCTAGCCGTCGACGAGCTGCGTTCGCTGCAGTCGCAGTGGAACGACTTGGAGAGCCGCTCCAAGGAAGGTGCCGCCGAGCTGGAGCTTGCGCAGTACCGCTTGGGCGAAAAGGAACGCGAGCTCGAGAAGCTCCAGGTCATGCTCGAGGAAAAGGGCCTGTTTGTGGGCGATCTGGGTGAGCAGCGCCGCCATATGCAAGACGTGGTCGGCCGCATTAACTCCGATATGCGCCTGCTCGAGGAAAAGGGCCACAACATGGTGTCGCGCCTGTCCGACATGCGCGGCCAGATCTCGAGCTCCGAGCATCAGCGTCGTCGCGTGGTAGAGGAGCTCGAGGACGCGCGTGCGCAGCTTGAGGAAGTGACCGGCGCGCACATGCAGGCCCAGGAGGACGTTGACGCCGCTGGTCCTGCCGCCGCTCAGCTCCACGAGCGGCGCGTGGCGCTCGACAATCAGATTTCGCAGCTTACGCGTGAGCAACGCGATGCGCAGCGTGTGGCCGATAACGCGGCGCTCGAACTCGCCAAGGTGAAGGACTCGCTGAGCAACGCCGAGGTCGAGGACAACATGTACGCCTCACGCCTGGAGCAGATCGACGAGCAGCTCGAGGAAGTCACGGCCTCACTCGAGAGCCGTCGCGACCGCGCCGAGGAGCTCGACAGTGCACTTGATCAGGCCCGTCAAGCCCAGATTGATGCTCGCGAGGCTACCGAGGTCGCCCGTGCAGCCCTGAAGGACCTGCGTGTCCGCGAGAGCGAGGCGCGCAACAAACTGTCCGAGGTGCGCTCGGAGCTTGCCAGCCAAAAGAAGCTCGATGCCCGCATGGCTGACAGCTCGCCGCTGGTGAGCCGTCTGATGGGTGCGCTGGGCGACGATGTCTCGGGTCGTCTGGGCGACGTGCTCGAGGCCCCGCGTGAGCTTGAGGGCCTGGTTGAGCAATTGCTCGCCGGCGATATCGATGCGCTGCTGTTCGACGATGCGTCCGCGCTTGAGCGTGCCGGTCGTGCCGCTCTGGACCAGAAGAAGGCCTCGGGCGAGGCGCTGCTGGTCGCGCGCGGTGTGAGCGCCTCTGCTGCCGCTAAGGGCGCTGCCGGTTCCCGCCTGGTCGATCGCCTGTCCGTACGCGCCGGCTATGGCCCGGTTGTCGAGGCGCTGCTCGGCGGCTATTACGTTGTCGACGACTTGGCGGCTGCGCTGGCCGCGCCTGTCGTTGACGGCGTGACTTACGTGACCCCCGATGGCGCCCGCGTCGCCTGCGGCGGCCTGGTGCGTGTGGGGCTCGACGCCGGCGAGGCTTCGGGTGCTTTGGAGCGCAAGCGCCGCATCCGTGAGCTCGAGGGCCTGGAACCCGATCTGGCTGCTGTGTTTGAGCATGTGTCGGATCAGGTCGTCGAGGCCAATGCGGCCGTTGAGGAGGCGCGTGCCGCCGAGGGCGATGCCGCCGGCGAGATCGCCCGTCTTGAGGGCGAGCGCCGCTCGCTGCTCTCCGAGATTGGCCGCCTGGAGCAAAGCGCCAACAACGCCGAGGTCGAGCACGTGCGCATCTCCAAGCGCCGCGAGCAGGCCGCCGAGGCCGTTCGCGCTGCGCGCCCGCGCGTTGACGAACTCACCCGTTCGCGTGACGAGGCGCGTGCACAGGCAAGCGACCTGGGTCTCCAGATTGCCGAGGCCAACGATGAGCTCGATCGCGTTCGCCGTGACGATTCCGAGGCCGCCGGTAAGCTCGCCGATGCCAAGGTGCGCCTGGCCCAGACGAGCGAGCGCCTGCGTTCGCTGAAGGGCCGCGTGCCCGACCTTGAGCATCGTCTTGAGGGCATCGACCGTCGTATCCGCGGAACACGCCAGGCTTCGCGCTCGCTCGAGCTGCTGCGCCTGCGCGTCGACCCCATGCACGAACGCTATTCTGCCCTGTTGGAACGCGCGTCGGATTGGGCAGCGCGCCTGCGTGACCAGGCCTCTCTGGAAGAGGCGGACTCCGCTTCGCTCAAGAAGACCATCGAGGATGCCAAGGCCGAGGTTGCCCGCGCTAAGGAGCGGGTCGATACCGCCACTGCCACGCAAAACGAGTTCAAGGTCGCACGCGGCAAGCTTGAGGTGCAGGTAGAGGCCGCCATTAAGGCCATTACCGCCGATGGCACCACGGTGCTCGAGGAAGCGCTCATGCTTCCTGCTCCCACCGACCGCGACGCCGCCGAGCGGGAGCTCAACCAGCTCGTGCGTCATATCAACAATCTGGGCCCCGTGAACCAGGTTGCCATGGAGGAGTACGAGCAGCTCAAGCGCCGCGCCGACTACATCGAGGACCAGCTGGCCGATCTGGAGAGCGCGCGCAAGGCGCTCACCAAGATCACAGTGGCCATTGATCGCAAGATGCGCAAGGCGTTTCTGGTGACGTTTGAGAAGGTCGACGCGAACCTCCGCGAGATCTTCGCCATGCTGTTCCCGGGTGGCCAGGCTCATCTTGAGATGACCGATCCCGAGCATCCTGCCGAGACGGGCATTGAGGTTGTGGCGCAGCCGCGCGGCAAGCGCATTACTAAGATGATGCTCATGTCGGGTGGCGAGAAGAGTCTGACGGCGCTCGCCCTGCTCTTTGCCGTGTACCGCACGCGCACGGTGCCGTTCTATGTGCTTGACGAGGTCGAGGCGGCGCTTGATGACGCCAACCTGTCCAAGCTCATCGGAGCCCTCGATGTGCTGCGTTCCGATACACAGCTCTTGGTCATTTCGCATCAGCGCCGTACTATGGAGGACGCTGACGTTCTCTATGGCGTCTCGATGCAAGCCGACGGCGTCAGCCGCGTCGTCTCGCAAAAACTCGATCGCGAAACCGGAAAGGTCGTGAATGCATAATGGGATTCTTTGACGCTCTCTCGCGCGGACTTGAGCGCAGCCGCGAGGCCCTCAACGAGGTCTTCTACTTTGGTGGCGAGGTCGACGAGGACTTTTGGGAGGACCTTGAGGACACCCTCGTCATGGGTGACATGGGTGCCGAGGTCGCTATTCAGGTCTCCGATGACCTGCGCGATGCTGCTGCCAAGAAGAACCTTAAGACCGCCCCGCAGCTTCGCCGCGCTCTGGCCGAGCAGCTCGAGGGCCATTTTGTGCCTGTTGAGCGTGATCCGTTTTCCGATACGCCGAGCTGCGTGCTGTTTGTGGGCATCAACGGCGCCGGCAAGACCACAACGGTCGGCAAGATTGCGAGCGCCATGTCTGCCCGCGGCAAGAACGTGGTGATCGGTTCGGCCGACACCTTCCGCGCCGCCGCCATCGAGCAGCTCGATGTGTGGGGCCAGCGTGTCGGCGTACCGGTTATTAAGCGTGACCGCGGCTCCGATCCGGCGAGCGTGTGCTATGACGTGCTCGACGAGGCCGATAAGCGCGGCAGCGACCTGGTGCTCATCGATACCGCCGGCCGTCTGCACACAAGCCCCGAGCTCATGCGCGAGCTTGCCAAAGTGGTCAACGTGACGCGTAAGCGCGCCGCCAATATGGCTGCCGGCCCCATGCCTGTCTCGGTCGTCCTCGTAATCGATGCCGCGACGGGCCAAAACGGTCTGAACCAGGCGCTCGAGTTTAACGAGGCGCTGGGCCTGGACGGTATTATCATGACGAAGCTCGACGGCACGGCTAAGGGCGGTATCGCCATGGCCGTGGCCGAGAAGCTCAAGCTCCCGATCCTGCGCATCGGCGTGGGCGAGCAGGTCGATGACCTGCAGGAGTTTAACGCCAAAGATTTCTGCCGCGCCCTGGTGGGCGAGTCCAACTAAGGAGTAACCAGTGTTTGATTCCCTGAGCGATCGCCTCAACGACACATTTGACCGCCTTCGCGGCAAGGGTAAGCTGACCGAGGCCGATATCACCTCGGCCATGCGCGACATTCGCATGGCGCTGCTCGAGGCCGACGTTAACTTTAAGGTCGTCAAGGAGTTCGTTGCTAAGACCAAGGAGCGCTGCATGACCGCCGAGGTCATGGAGTCGCTGTCGCCGGCGCAAAACGTCGTCAAGATCGTGCTCGACGAGCTCACCGAGATGCTCGGCTCCACCGAGAGCAAGCTCGTTTTTAGTAACCGCATTCCTAATGTCATCATGCTCGTGGGTCTGCAGGGCTCCGGTAAGACCACGGCTGCCGTAAAGCTTGCCTACCTGCTCAAGAAGCAGGGCCGCTCGCCGCTGCTCGCCGCGTGCGACGTCTACCGTCCCGCTGCTGCCGACCAGCTTGCCACGCTCGGTGGCGAGATCGGCGTGCCGGTCTTCCGCGGTGACGGCGAGCACCCGGTCGATATCGCCAAGGGCGCCATCCAGGAGGCCGTCGACCATCTGCGTGACGTGGTCATCGTCGATACCGCCGGTCGTCTGCAGATCGACGAGCAAATGATGCAGGAGGCCGTGGACATCAAGAAGGCCGTCAAGCCCGATCAGGTGCTGATGGTCGTCGATGCCATGACCGGCCAGGATATCGTCAACGTCGTCTCGACCTTCGCCGAGCGCACTGACTTTGACGGTGTTATCATCTCCAAGCTCGACGGTGACGCCCGTGGCGGTGGCGCACTTTCGGTGCGTCAGGTGACCGGCAAGCCCATCAAGTTCGTGAGCATGGGCGAGAAGCCCGACTCGCTGGAGCCGTTTTACCCGGACCGCATGGCCAAGCGCATCTTGGGCATGGGCGACGTCGTCGGCATCATCGAGAAGGCCCAGGAGGCCGCCGATGCCGAGCAGCTCGAGGCCGCCGAGCGCATGCTGCGCGAGGGCTTTACCATGAACGACATGCTCGACCAGATGAAAGCCGTTAAGAAGATGGGCGGCATGAAGGGCATTCTCGGCATGCTCCCCGGTGGCCAGCGCGCGCTCAACCAGATGGGCGGCAACCTGGACGAGGGCATCTTCGACAAGAACGAGGCCATCATTATGTCGATGACCAAGGAGGAACGCCTGCGCCCCTCCATCATCAACGGCCAGCGCCGCGCCCGCATTGCCAAGGGAGCCGGCGTAACCCCCACCGAGGTCAACGGCCTTATGAAGCAGTGGGGCGAGATGAATAAGATGATGGGCCGCATGCGCACGATGGCCAATCAGGCACAGGCCGGCGGCAAAAAGGGCAAAAAGGGTAAGAAGGGCAAGAAGATGCGCATGCCCAATATCCCCGGCCTGGATGCTATGGGTCTGGGCGGCATGGGCGGCTTGGGAATGGGCGGTCCCAAGTCCGATATGGAGCTGCTGCGCCAGATGGAAGCGCAGATGCGCAATAAGAAATAGAGCTGTAATTCCAGCTTGATATGGCAAAGGCCGCTCGGAAGCTACCGGGTGGCCTTTGCTGTTGGCTTTGTTTGTTGGGTTGCGTTTGGCGTCGCGCCCCGAGCTCGCGGTGCCGTGCCGTTAGTGGCAGCCGCAGCCCTCGTGGCCCTCGTGCTCGTGATGGCCGTGGCAGCCGCAGGAATCGCCATGCTCGTGAGTGTGCTCGTGGTCGTGGCCGTGGCAGCCGCACGTGGCCTCGCCGTTCTGTGCGAGCGTGCCGGCGATAAGGGCCTCGACGCAAGCGTCGCAGCTGCCTTGGGCACCCGCGTATACCGTGATGCCGGCTTGGGCAAGCGCGTTGATAGCGCCACCGCCGATGCCGCCGCAGATGAGCGTGTCCACGCCGCCGTTGGCGAGCAGGCCCGCAAGGGCACCGTGGCCGGTGCCGCCGGTGCCCACGACCTGCTCGCTGAGCACCTTGCCGTCCTGAATGTCGTAGATCTTGAACTGCTCGCTGCGGCCAAAGTGCATAAAGATGTTGCCGTTGTCATACGTGGTTGCCACTCTCATGGTGCCGATCTCCTTTGGTGGCCATACGGCCGTCGTTGTGGTGATGGGGGAGTACGCGATATTGCCGCCCTCGATGATGAGCGCCCGACCATTGACCAGCGCATTTGCCACCTTGCGATGCGCTCGGCTGCAAATTGCCGCCACCGTGGCGCGCGCGATGCCCATGTGCTTTGCGACGGCCTCCTGATTGAGGCCTTCCAGGTCGCATAGCCGCAGGACCTCGAGTTCGTCGACCGTCATGTCGATGGCCTCTCCGCTGGCAAGGCCATCGGGGGTAAAACCGCGATATTCGGGGATGATCCCGACGCGGCGCAATTTTTCACGTCTTCCTGCCATACACTCTCCATATCTGACATATGTCAACAATAGAATAACGACCGTGCGGATTTACGCAAGGAATTTCTGGCATATGTCAGAAAATGAGGGCTTATGTTAGGGCTGTGGGGCCGCGTGCGCCTGGGCTACAATGAATCTCGCTTATAGGCGACTGACAGGAGGGTCAATGAGCAAGGCTGATCAACAGTTTGTAGCCATGTGCCGCGATATTCTGGACCATGGCACCACCACCGAGGGCCAAAAGGTCCGCCCGGTGTGGGAGGACGGCACCCCTGCCTATACCATTAAAAACTTTGGCGTCACGGCACGCTACGACCTGCGTGAGGAGTTTCCGGCGCTTACCCTGCGTCGTACGGCCCTCAAATCTGCCATGGATGAGATCCTATGGATCTATCAAAAGAAGTCCAATAACGTGCATGACCTCAACAGCCATATTTGGGACGAGTGGGCCGACGAGACTGGCTCCATCGGCAAGGCCTACGGGTATCAGATTGGGCAGAAGAGCCATTATGCCGAGGGCGACTTTGACCAGATGGATCGCGTGCTGTACGACCTTAAGAACACGCCGTACAGCCGCCGCATTATGACGAACACCTATGTGTTTAGCGACCTGTCCGAGATGCACCTGTATCCGTGTGCCTACAGCGTGACGTATAACGTGACGCAGCGTCCGCAGGATGATAAACCGACGCTCAACATGATTCTCAACCAGCGCAGCCAGGATATTTTGGCTGCGAACAACTGGAATGTGTGCCAGTACGCCATTTTGCTGATGATGGTCGCGCAGTCGGTCGATATGATCGCTGGCGAGCTGCTGCATGTGATTGCCGATGCCCACATTTACGACCGTCATGTCGATATCGTTCGCGAGCTTATTGAGCGTCCGCAGTTTGCTGCGCCCAAGGTAACGCTCAACCCCGATGTGCATGACTTCTATGCGTTTACGACCGATGATCTGATCGTCGAGGGCTATGAGCACGGCCCGCAGGTCAAGAACATCCCCATTGCGGTGTAGGTGACGTGCATGACGTGTAAGCTTTCTGCCATTGTCGCCGTGTGCGATGACTGGGGTATTGGGTGCGAGGGCGACATGGTGGTGTCCAACCGTGCCGACATGCGTCATTTTGTGGCGTGCACCAAAGGTTGCCCGGTTATTATGGGGCGCAAGACCCTGCTGAGTTTTCCCGGCGCACGGCCGCTCAAGAATCGTCGCAATATCGTGCTCACGCGCGACGAGGATTTTTCGCCCGAAGGTGTCGACGCGGTGCATAGTATCGGCGAGGCGCTCGCCGCGGTTGCCGATGAGCCCGTTGCCTGGGTGATCGGCGGCGGCGATGTCTATCGGCAGTTTTTGCCGTACTGCGTGGAGGCCGAGGTCACGCATAACCACTGCGTCCATCCCGTGGACACGTACTTTCCCGACTTGGACGCCGATTCCGCGTGGGAAGTTGCGCGGCGCGAAGGGGTTGCCACGATTGCCGCGGGCGAGGGTGACGAAGGCCTCGATTATGAGTTCGTGACGTATCGTCGCGTTGAGGCGTAAATCTCCTATTTGCCCACGGTATTATCGGGTTGGAATGATTGAGGGGCGGCGCTTAGCGTCGCCTCGTTTGGTATAGATGCGCTGTAAAGAAAGGTGCGGGCTGGCTGCTATGACTGATGCCGTTGAGGTGCTGCGAATCGATTCGCTCGAGGACGAGCGGCTTGATGCCTACGTGCGACTGACCGAGCGTGAGCTGCGCTGCGTGCTGGAGCCGCAGAAGGGCATTTTTATCGCCGAGAGTGCCAAGGTCATCGAACGTGCGGTTCGCGCCGGATACGAGCCGGTGAGCTTTCTTTTGGGCGAGCGCTGGCTCGACCAAATGATGCCGCTGTTTGAGCGCCTGGCGGTACGCGAGGGCGCGGGTCCGGTTCCCGTGTTCGTTGCCTCGATGGAGCTTATGGAGCGTCTGACGGGTTTTAACGTGACGCGCGGTGCGCTCGCGGCATTTCGTCGCCCGCGACAGATTCCGGTTGATGAGTTCTTGGGCGGCGTCGTCGAGGCGGCGGGGGAGCGCCCGGTGCGCGTGTGCGTGCTCGAGGGCATTGTCGACCATACCAATGTGGGCGCAATATTCCGCTCGGCGGCCGCGCTCAACGTTGACGGCATTTTGGTCAGTCCTACGTGTTGTGATCCGCTGTATCGTCGTTCGGCCCGCGTGAGCATGGGCACGGTGTTCCAGGTGCCCTGGACACGCATTGGCAGCGAGGCTCGCGTGTGGCCACATGATGGCCTGGCCGCGCTTCATGATGCCGGTTTTTCGTGTGCCGCTATGGCGTTGACGGATGATTCCGTTTCGCTGGACGATCCTGTGCTGCAGAAGATTGATCGCTTGGCGATTTTTATGGGTACCGAGGGTGCCGGCTTGGGCGCCAAGACCATTGCAGGCTGCGACCGCGCCGTGCGTATTCCGATGGCGCATGGGGTCGATTCACTCAACGTGGCCGCGGCAAGCGCTGTTGCCTTTTGGCAGCTGTGCCCGCATGTGAGCAACGAGTACCACTACCAGCCGGGGCTGTATCACTAGGCAGATAGTTAGCACCGGGCTCTGGTTCGGGGCGTTTCGGCCGACGTCGGTCGGTGCTAAGCTGGTATTGGCTTTGGTCTTAAATTGCCGTTTTGTTGTTTGACGTACGCTGGTGGGGAGGGCGTGTGGCTAAGAAATCTACGGCTATCGATGTAACGCAGGGTGTCATTTGGCAACAGCTGCTGTCGCTGTGCGTCCCTATCTTCTTTAGCTCGTTTTTTCAGCAGGCTTACACGCTTATTGGTACGTATATCGTCGGCCAGTTTGGCGGCAAGCTCGCGCTGGGTGGCATTCAAGCCACGATGGTGCTCACCGAGCTCTGCATTGGCTTTTGCGTTGGCGTTGGCGCTGGCTGCGCGGTCATTACCGGTCAGTATTTTGGTCAGCACGATGATGAGCGATTGAGTCGTTCGGTCCATACGGCCATGACGCTCGCGCTGGTGGGCGGTATCGTTTTCTCGATTCTTGGCATAGTGTTCGTTGAGCCCATGCTGGTACTTATGAACACGCCGCATGAACTATTGGCCGAGGGCGTGGCCTATGCTCGTTGCTATTTTGCCGCCATGGTTGCGGCGCTGCTGCTCAATATGGGAACGGCGCTGCTGCGCGCCGTGGGCGACACACGCGGTCCTGCTGTGATCATTGCTTCCGGCTGCCTTGTTAATGCGGTGCTGGATGTCATCTTCGTTGCCGTGCTTCATATGGAGGCTCTGGGCTGCGGCATCGCGGTGGCGCTGACCATTTGCTCCAACGCCACGATGATCGTGATTCGTATGATGCACGCTCCGGGTGCGTGGCGGCTTTCACTGTCCAAACTCTGCATTGATCCTGGCATTTGTAAGAGCATGATCTCGTGTGGTCTGCCGCTTGGCTTTCAGTCTGCTGCGTATTCGATTTCCAACGTTTTGATTCAGGTGTCGGTCAACTCGTTTGGTGCCGATGTCACCACGGCGTGGGGTCTTTCGGGCCGTTTGGATGGCATTGTCTGGATGGTTACCGAGGCGCTTGGCGTTTCGATCACCACGTTCTCGGCACAGAACTTTGGCGCGCGCAACTACGAGCGCATGCGCAAGGGCTACCATACGTCGCTTGTGCTGTCGTTTATGCTCATTGGTGGCCTGTCTGCCGTGCTACTGGTGTTCTCGGGTCCGTTGTCGCGTCTGTTTGTCGACGATGCTTCGATTTCGGCCTACACCACGACGATTCTTCATTTCATCGCGCCGTTCTACGCGATCTTCTCGATTATCGAAAACGCGTCCGGCTCCATCCGCGGCGCTGGCGTGAGCTTCCAGCCTATGATGCTCACGATTTTTGGCACCGTCGTGCTCCGCGTGGCGTGGGTGTTCGCGATTATGCCGCTCGACCCCTCGCTCGAGCATCTGCTGCTGGTCTACCCCATGACCTGGGTAATCACCGCCGCGATGTTCACCGTCTACCATCACAGCGGCAACTGGCTCGGTCGCGCCACCGCCTAGTCATTGGGGACGTCCGCAATGACTAGTATTCGATGCCTTGGCGAGCTAGGAGGCCTTCGTCGAAGTAGTGTTTGACGGGGCGCATTTCGGTTACCAGGTCGGCAAGGTCGGCGAGGGGCAGCAAGCCCCGGCCGGTGAGCACGAGCTCCGTGGTGGTTGGTTTCATCGCGATCAACGCTTCGACATCTTCGCGCGTCACAAAGCCGCGGCGCATGGCTTCTCCCAGCTCATCCAAGATCAGCACGTCGACCTGGCTAATCTGCTCGCGTGCGAGCTCCATGATCTGCGCGGCGCAAGTCTCGGGCGTGTCGCGGTCGGCTTGTACGATCCGTAGCCCCAATCGAGGAGCTGCGTCATGTTCGGCGCAGTGCAGCTTCTTGGCAAACTGAAGCATGAGCACGTTAAGTCCATAGCCCGTGGCACGCAGCGCGAGCCCCAGCGCAGCCGTCGTCTTGCCCTTGCCGTCGCCCGTATAGATTTGAACCTTGCCGACTTCCAGTGATGCCATCTCTGTCCTTTCGTGCCCGGCGTCGGTTTATCGCCGTTCGGGTTGGGTATTCTAGATAGCATTATCAACCCCAGTAGATGGAGTTCAAGCAGATGGAGATGGATGACAACAAACGTAGACGGAATATGATCCTCTACGTGCTCATCGCCTTCGTCGTCTACCTCGTGCTCTCGACCGTTCTGTTCCCCAACATCGGTCACACGCAGCAGATTACGAAGACCGATTACTCGACGTTTGTCAAAGCGCTCGATAAGAAGAGCGGCGACAAGGTCGAGTACAACACGGACGATTACACGATTTATTACACCAAGAAGGGCGAGGACGAGAATATCGCCTACAAGACGACCGGTGTGCCGAATGACGCGGGCTTTACCGATCGCGTGCTTGAGTCCGGTGCTTCGCTTGAGTCGGTCGTTCCCGATAAGAACTCGGGCCTGATGACCTACTACCTGCTCACCCTCATTCTTCCCATGGTGATTTTCTTCCTGATTGGCTG
>ERZ773186.704-NODE-704-length-30610-cov-5.570250_pt1 | contig 30610 bp, 26 predicted proteins | sample MGYA00581000_ERZ773186 | MGnify/ENA primary metagenome ERZ773186 (study PRJEB29015, sample SAMEA2737752) | human gut metagenome | biome: human gut; feature: human-associated habitat; material: faeces | place: China | collected 2012 ...
TGAAACGGATGCCAAGGTGATGGTGATGTGTGGCGTACACTTTATGGCAGAGACTTGCAAACTGCTCTCGCCCGAAAAGACAGTGATATGCCCCGACCTCACGGCTGGCTGCTCGCTCGCCGACAGTTGCAAGGCAGAAGACCTGAAGAAGTTCAAGGACGAGCATCCGGGCTATAAAGTGGTGTCGTATGTCAATACCACGGCTGCCGTCAAGGCGCTCACCGACTGTGTGGTGACCAGCGGCAATGCCAAGAAGGTGATAGACGCCTTCCCAAAGGACGAGAAGATTATCTTCGGACCCGACTACAATCTGGGCAACTATATCAACAGCGTCACCGGTCGCCAGATGCTGCTCTGGAATGGTGGCTGCCACGTGCATGAGAAGTTCTCTGTCGACGCCATCGTCCGCCTCAAGGCCGAGCACCCTGACGCCGTGGTTATGGCCCACCTCGAGTGCAAGGCTCCGGTGCTGGCTGTAGCCGATGTCAAGGGCAGCACAGCCACCATGCTCACCTACGCCCAGCAGAGCGACAAGCAGGAGTTTATCGTGGCCACCGAGGCTGGCATTCTGCACGAGCTCGAGCGCACCTGTCCCGACAAGCGCTTCTACCCCGTTCCGCCAGAGATGAGCGAGGGTGTGGGCTGCAGCTGCAACGAGTGCGAATACATGAAGAAGAACACGCTGCTCAAAATCTATAACTCTCTGCGCTACGGATGGCCTACGGTAGAGATAGACCCAGCCATCGCGCGCGACGCCGTCAAGCCCATCGAGAAGATGCTCTCGTTGAGCTGATGCAGCAAGTCACGCTGGGAGACAAAAGATGCGCCAGAATAGCTCGTAAGGGCTGTTCTGGCGCATTTCCATTATATAGGTGGTAGGCGGAACTGTACAGGTGGTAGACCGAATGCCACTCACGCCTTGATGCCCAAGCACAGGCGCACGAGGCGGTAAGGCTGTCGCTGTGCCAACCGCGCCACGAGGGTGGGCAGATAGATGCCTGCAAGGATATTGAGGGCATAGAAGACCAGGAAAAGGCGCTCGTCGTAGAAGAGACGCTTCCACAGCACCAGCTCAACAAATGCCTGGAAAAACAGCGACATGAGATAAATCTGGTAGATATAGTCGCGGAAACTGCCGAAGAGGCCCGGCAGACGGCGCGCCACGCTTTGCCCCACAGCCACGCACATCACGATGCCTGCAATGGATGTGGCGAGTCCATCCACGACGCAGTAGGACGCAGCATAGACCGCCACGGCCGCCATGGCGACCAGCGGACTGTCGGTGAAACGGTAGAGACGGTATCTGAAGAAGAAGATGCCGAAGTAGAAATAGACCAGATAGCGGTGCAAGTGATTGATGTAGAACACGTCGGGCAGCACGTTCTCCAAGTCGGCATGATAGATGCCCACGCTGAAGAGCAGCATCGCCACCGAGGCAGTGTGGTTGCGGCATACCGCTACAAAGAGGGGATAGAGCGCCATGAGCATGAGCAGCGTGGCGAGAAACCACAGATGGGCCGAGGGATGCCCTGTAAACCGGTAGAAGCACTCGGCATAGTAGGAGAGCGACAGGGGCACGGGAGTCTTGGCCCAGGCGCCAGCCAGGAGCTTGAACAGATAGTAGAAGGTGACGAAGAAGACAAAGGGGATGGCTATGCGCCGCAGCTTGTCGGCATAGAGTGCCCGGGTGGTCCACTCGCGGCGTATGCGGCTCAGGTAGAGCAGCCCGCCCGAGGTGAAGATGAAGAAGGGCATGCGTATGGGAGTGAAAATGGTGGGCAGGGTGGTGCAGAGACTGTGGTTCTCGCCAGTGGCCATGTCGACCAGCTGCACATGAAACATCACCACCAGCACGATGCTCAGCCCGCGCATCAGGCTCAGCCACTCCAGTCGTTCAGAAGGATGGTTGCTCGGCGGCATAGACACCTCAGTTTACGATGGCTATCTTGCACACGGTGCCCTTGCTGCCGTCGGCAGTGGCAGTCTGTACCATATACACTCCGCTCGCCACGCGGCGACCCTTGAGGTCGCATCCGTTCCACTCGAAGGTACCGCCATTGCTGCGGCCCTGGGCTACGAGCGTGCCCGAGGCGGTGACTATCTTGACATCGGCATTGTAGCTCAGCCCCACGATGGTGATGGGGCCGGTATAGTCGGGGTTCACGGGGTTGGGATAGGCATAGGTGTTGTCCTTGTTCATCTCCTCCACGGGCTCGGTGGCTCCGCTGCTGTAGGAGCAGAGTCCCTTGTCGGTACCGATAAACACCTCGCCGGTGGCGGGATTGATGGCCATCGCCTGGATATTGTCAGAGAGCAGCTTGCTGTTGGTCTCGGTGAAGTGGGCTATCTGGGTCATGCAGTCGGCACTGATGAGATAGATGCCGTTGCCGTAGGTGCCCATCCACTTGCGTCCGCCGCCGTCGATGACGATGCACGAGATGTTGACGCCATCGAGCAGATAGTCGGCATAGTTGGTGCCATCGTTGCGGGGCACCTTGACCTGCTCGAATACGGGCGACTGCGAGGTTATCTCGCTGGGCGAGAGTCGCAGAGGGCCCACATTGGTGCCTATCCACATCTGATGGTCCTTGTCTTCGGCCACGCAGTGCACGTATTCCACATTGACCGTGGTGCCGTCTTGGTTGATGAAGGAGGTATAGCTGTTGATGGCATCGCTCGAGGGCTGGTAGCAGAAGAGGCCGGTCTTCTTCCAGCTGTCGTTGACAAACCACATGAGGCTGCGGCTGTCGAAGGTGATGTTGCGCAGATTGGTCAGCGACTTCAGAGGTTCCTTGTAGAGTGATATCCACTGTCCGTCGGTGCCCAGACGTATGATGTTCTTCTCCTTGTTGATGCTGTTGAGTGCCCAGAGATTGCCCTCGGTGTCGAACTTGACATCATGCACCACCACATACATCTTGTCGTCGGGATAGGTGGGCGAGAGGGCGCTGTTGTCATAACTGTAGTGACGCACAAACCGCCGGTCGCTGAACTCGTAGATACCCGTACGGCCCGAGACAAACACGTGGTTGGCATCGCGTGGGTCTACATCGATGGCATTGATGTCTTCAAAGTAGCCGTCGCCCAGTATACTGTTGATATCATCCTGATAGACCTCCCAGTTGCTGCCGTCGTAGACCTGGATGCCACCAGGCAGATGCAGGTCCTGGCTCACAGTGTAGCCTCCCCCCACGGTGTAGAGACGGCCGTCATAGAAGCGCAGACAGCCGAAGTTGTTGTACTTGAGTCCGCCACGGTCCAGGTCTTTCACCATGTCGAGCAGCTTGCTGTCGGGCGTCTCCCAGATGTCGCTGTAAGCCCGGGCATAGGTCCAGTTGGCTGGGTCCATCATGTTAGTGCCGAGTGCGGCGCGGTAGATGCCCTTACCGCGCTGGGCAGCATAGAGATAGCCGCCTTCTACATAGCTGTATGCCACGGGGGTATGCAGATTGTAGGTCTCGCTGACCTCGGCGTTCTTCACATTGACCTTGACGATGCCGAAACCGGTGGAGAGATAGGCGTAGACGCCGTCGATACATACGTGGTTGATGGTCTTGTCCTCGGTCATGGCCTTGCGGTAGTAGTCGGGCAGATTGGTGATGTCGTCGTTGTTGCGCCCGCTCATCAGGTCGATGTTCTGGTTGCTGTAGACGATAACCAGCCTTGCTGCCTGCTGGCACCAGGCGATGTGGCTGATGGCGCAGTCGCTCAGTCCGTTGCACTTGTCAAAGGTGCGCACCTCGCCGTCGGCGGTATTGTAGGTGAAGAGATTGCCCGAGGCAAGCACATAGAGTCTCTTGCCGCCCTGCTCTATCTGGGTGATGTCGTGATAGGCCATATATGCCTTCCACAGACTGTTGTCGGCATGGGCGAAGACTGCCGCGATGGCAAGGAGCATGGTGAGGATATAGCGTTTCATAACCGAGAGTGTCGAGGGTGAGTTACTGTTTGAGATAATCGGCGAGTTTGGCCACGGCTCTGGCGCGGTGTGATATGCGGTTCTTGACCTCATCGCCCAGGGCGGCAAAGCTCTCGTCGTAGCCTTCGGGGACGAAGATGGGGTCGTAGCCGAAACCGCTGCTGCCCTGCTTCTCCTTGGCGATGGTGCCGCGCACGATGCCTTCGAAGAGGGTGTAGTCGGCTATGTCGCTCTTGCGGGCCAGACAGATGACGGTGCGGAACTGCGCCCTGCGGTCGTCCTTGTCCTTGAGTCGGGCGAGCAGCTTCTGCATGTTGGCCTCTGAGTCGTGGTCGGTGCCGTCGGCATAGCGCGCTGAGTGTACGCCAGGTTCGCCGCCGAGGGCAGTGACCTCCAGACCGGTATCGTCGGCAAAGCAGTCGTAGCCGTAGTGCTCGGCTATGTAGCGTGCCTTCTGGATGGCGTTGCCTTCCAGGGTATTGGCGGTCTCGGGTATGTCTACGTGGCAATTGATGTCCCGGAGCGACAGTACCTTGAACCTGTCGCCGAGGATGGCACGTATCTCGTCGAGCTTGTGTGAGTTGTTGGTGGCAAAGACTATCGCCCTGCCCTGCTGCTCCACCTCGGCAGCGCTGTGGGCGGTGTGTGATGATGGGTTCATATCATTCATTTTCTTGTTGCTGCTGTTGCAGTTCTTGCTCGTGTTCCTTATTCTTCTTGATCTTGACCTTGATGGGGTCAAAGCCCTCGCCATAGACACCGATGACGCTGCTCTGGCTGACGAAGGCGCGTGGGTCTATCATCTTGATGAGTCGGAAGATGAGCACACTCTCGCGCTTCTTGGCCAGGAGACAGATGACCTTCATCTCCTTGCCCGTATACCATCCGTGACCGTCGAGGATGGTCAGCGTGTGGTCGGTCTTGCGCGTGATGGCTTCGGCTATCTTCTTGTAGTCCTTGGAGAAAATCATAAACTGTACCGACTGGCGCTGTACGTTCATCACGTAGTCTATCATCGTACACTCGATGACCATCGTGCATAGACCGAAGACCACCATCTGGCATCGCTGTGGAAACTCACCAAAGGTATCGATGGCAAGACAGCTGCTGATGATGACGAGGTCGACCATGATGAGTCCCTTGCCGAGCGAGACATTGAAGTGCTTGTTGACTACAGCGGCAATGATGTCGGTGCCGCCGCTGGATGCTCCAATATTAAAGAGGATCGCGGTTCCTACAGCCGGAAGGAAAATGGCAAACATCAGCTCTAAGAGCGGCTGGCTGGTGAGCGGTGCACTTAATGGGCAGAAACGCTCAAGAAGTGATAAGCTTACTGACATGACCATGGTTGCGTATACAGTCTTTAATCCAAAGCCTTTGCCCAGGAATAAAAATCCTAACAGCAGAAGGGCTGTATTGGTAACAGATGTAAAATCACTGGCGGACCAGTGTGTAAGCTGGCTGACTACAGTGGAAAAACCGGTAATTCCGCCAAATGCGAAGTGGTTTGGGAATTTGAAGAAATAAATTCCTACTACCATGATCCAGATGCTGACGGTAATTAATCCATATTCATAAATGGTACGCCAAAATGGACTTTTTATTTCTTTCATCATCATAATGACTTAAATGCTCCTTGATCATATTTCTTAATTTTATTAAGTGGGCTTTTCATATTCTTAACCCTCTCTTATAATAGTAGGGTAAAGCTACAAGTGCAATCACCTTTTTTACTAACATTGCCACAATAAAATGACTGTGATACGCGGGAGCGCGCAGGTATGAGTCATTCAGGAAGGAGAAGATAAATACTATGGAAAGAGAAGAACAGGAAGCCTGGGAACTGGCAAAACAGCTGGTGCAGATCGACAGCTCAGACCCGGGAGCCTATGAAGAGGAGATCGGTCTGTGGATCACAGACTGGTTTAAAAAGCAGATCACAGACTTTGGAGGTAAGCTGGCAGACCAGATCCATGTAAGTCGTCTGGAAGTTCTGCCTGGACGTTATAATGTAATGGCAAAGATCCCTGGAAAAACAGAGGGACCGGGACTTATTTATATCTGCCATATGGATACGGTTATGCTGGGTGATGGCTGGGATGAAGATATTTCCCCATTAGGTGCTATGGTACGTGACGGAAAAATGTATGGCCGCGGAGCCTGCGATATGAAATCCGGTCTTGCCTGCGCTTTAACTGCCTTTAAAAACATGGTAAAGAAAGTGGGAGAAAGGGGCGAACTTCCGGAGAAGCCATTTTCCATGATCTGCTCTGTAGATGAAGAGGACTTTATGCGTGGCGTAGAAGCTGCTATTAAGGCCGGCTGGGTCACAAAAGATGACTGGATCCTGGATACGGAGCCTACAGACGGACAGATCCAGGTGGCTCACAAGGGAAGAACCTGGTTTGAACTGACCATAACAGGAATTACCGCCCATGCAAGCAATCCATGGAAGGGAGCTGATGCCATTGCAGCCATGGCAGAAGCCATCAGCAGTATCAGAAAAGAGATCAAGGCATGCCCGAAGCATCATGACCTAGGAATTTCTACTGTTACTTTCGGTCAGATCACAGGCGGCTACCGTCCTTATGTAGTGCCGGACAGCGCGAAAGTATGGATCGATATGCGTCTGGTGCCGCCTACAGATACAGCGGCAGCCAAAGCCATTGTAGACCGTGCAATCAGGAAAGCAGAGGAAGAGATACCGGGAGTAAAGGGAAGTTATATCATTACCGGTGACAGGCCTTATGTGGAAAAAGATGATCATTCTAAGCTTTTAGCAAATTTAAAGGCAGCAGTAAAGCAGACAACAGGAGAGGAAGCAGTGGTAGGTTCCTTTAATGGCTATACCGACACAGCAGTGATCGCAGGAACATTAATGAACCATAACTGTATGTCTTATGGACCGGGAAGTCTGGAGCTGGCGCACAAACCAAATGAGTTTGTTCCTTATGAAGATGTGTGCAGAGTGCAGAAGGTTTTAACAAAACTGGCAGAAAACGTATTGTTTGGATAGAAATCCATTAAAATTCCCCTTTATCCTCTTATGTTCTCTCGGAGTCTTTCATGCACCTGCTTTTGTGGCTGATTTTCCGCCAGTTGCACCCGAATTTCATCAACGTACGCACCGCGTACGCCTCAGAAATTTGGGCACAACTGACAAGAAATCTTCTCACAAAATCAGGCACAGAAAGATTCCGAGAGAACATTTTGCCTTTTACTGGAAAGTGTGTTATAGTGTAACCGATACAAACACTTATAGTTTGGCGAATGACTGAACTATATTTAGAAATCAAGGAGAAGAATTATGAAAGAGACCGCATTAGTGATCATGGCAGCTGGTATTGGCAGCCGTTTCGGCGGCGGCATTAAGCAGCTGGCGCCTGTAGGACCAAGTGGTGAGATCATCATGGATTATTCCATTCATGACGCTATCGAAGCCGGATTTAATAAAGTAGTATTTATTATCCGTAAGGATCTGGAGAAAGACTTTAAGGAGATCATCGGAAACAGGATCGAAAAGCAGATCCCTGTTATCTATGCATACCAGGAATTAAATGCTCTTCCAGAAGGATATGAAGTAACAGAAGGACGTACTAAACCATGGGGAACCGGCCAGGCAGTTCTTATGGTAAAGGGACTGATCGACTGCCCATTCCTGGTAATCAATGCAGATGATTACTACGGAAAAGAAGGCTTCCGCAAGATCCATGAATATATGGTAAATGAAATGACCGAGGACGGCGATGTATATGACATCTGCATGGGCGGTTTCATTTTAAAGAATACCCTTAGCGACAACGGCGCTGTTACCAGAGGCGTTTGCGAAGAGGAAAACGGTATCTTAAAGAAAGTAACTGAGACTTATGATATCCGTATGATGGAAGATGGACTTCATGCAGCTGACGAAGCAGGAAATCCTGTAAAGGTTCAGCCAGAGCAGCTTGTTTCCATGAATATGTGGGGACTTCCAGTAAGCTTCTTAAATGAGCTGGAAAAGGGCTTCCCGGAATTCTTAGACAGCTTAAAGCCAGGTGATATCAAGGCAGAATACCTGCTTCCAAAGATCATCGACAAATTAGTACATGAAGGTAAGGCAAAAGTCCGCGTTCTGGATACACCAGATAAGTGGTTTGGTGTTACTTACAAAGAGGACAAGCAGGCAGTTGTAGACGCAATCAAGGGTCTGATCGATGCCGGAGTTTATAAAGAGAAATTATTTGATTGATCAAATGGATCAAATTCAGGATGAGAAAAGGGCTTTCCGCAATGGAAGGCTCTTTTTTGTATCTGAATTTTATATCTGAAAAGAATAAAACCAACTTTCCCCGCCTATACTATAAAAACGAAACCAGTTACAGGATAACAGGTAAAGTATTTATCATTTATAGTAAACAGATACCGGGGTGGAGAACTTGGCGATGAGATTGTGGAAGTCTTTTCGGGTACAGCGAAGGGACGAGATTTCTTATTATGATACAATGGGAGAGTTTGAAGCGGAGCGGTTTGCCGTAAATTTAAACCAGCTGATCGCAGAGGCAATGGCGGAAAAACAGAAGGCCGGAGTGATATTTCTCTGTATTGGAACGGACCGTTCCACAGGAGACAGTCTGGGGCCTTTGGTAGGTCATAAGCTGCGAAAATGCAGATTAAAAAAAGCAGCTGTGATCGGGACGTTAGACAAACCGGTCCATGCTATGAACCTGGAAGTTTATGCAGCTTATATCCGTACTCATTTTCCGGATCATGTGATCGTGGCCATAGATGCTTCTGTGGGAAGTCCGGATCACGTTGGATTTGCAACATTGGGGAAAGGCGCTCTTCAACCGGGGCTGGGAGTTTCCAAAGAACTGATGGAAGTAGGAGACATTTCCATAACAGGGATCGTGGGAGGTCCCGGAAGCCATGATCCGGTGATGTTACAAAGTGTGCGTCTTTCCATGGTAATGAAAATGGCAGACTGCATTTGCGAAAGCATTACCCTTGTCGAACGATTTTGGGAAAATACAGCCATAATATGACAAAATTTTTGCATTCCTTTTGCTACTCTTAGGTGAGAACGTAAACAGATAAGAACAGCAAAAGGGGTGTTAAAATATGGGCGAATTATATGAACTTTATCCCAAACTGCCAAAGAACATCCGGCAGATCGGGGAACGCGATACAGTGCTGCGGCTTTATGTGGAAGATTATGTAAATACATATTTAAAACGGTTAAAGCCTACGGCAGGCCAGAACCTGAGGGTAGGACTGCTCCTTGGCAACCGGGAGATCCATGAGGACATGCCTTATGTGTTTGTAGATGGAGCAATGGAAATGGAGATCCTTTCCCAGGAAGGGGAAAAGGTGGTCTTTACAGAGGAAGCGTGGAAAAAGGCATACCAGCAGGTAGAGACCATGTTCCCACGAAGAACAGTCCAGGGCTGGTTTTTGTGCGCCGGAGAAGGGGTTACCTTAAGCCCTTTAAATTACTGGAGGCAGCACAGCCAGTATTTTACAGGGAAAAACCAGCTGATGTATTTAAACAGTGGACTGGACGGGGAAGAAGCTATTTATATTACCTCTTCCGATGGTTTTTACCAGCTGCGTGGATACAGTATTTACTATGAGCGCAACCAGATGATGCAGGATTATATGATCGCAAGGAAAGATATCCTGCGGGAAGAAAGCAAGACCGATGACCGGGCGATCCGGGATTTCAGAAAGAAAATGGACGAGCATAAAACAGCGGCTGTGCGCCAGAGAAGTGCGGTCAGTGTACTTTCCGGGCTTTGCAGTGTGCTGGCAGTCATGGTGCTGGCAGGCGGTGTAGCCATGTTTAATAATTATAAACGGCTTCATGAAATGGAACAGGTGGTGGCTTCTGTAGATCCGGAAGCAGTGATCCGTGAAGCCAGGGGAAATCTTTCTTCTGTTGCGGGAAACAGGACAACCGGGGAAACGCCAGTGGAGGTAATTCCGGAGACAATGGCACCAGGGGGATCTACTGCAGGGACAGTGGAAGCTTCTTTAACCAAGGAAACGCCGGATCAGACAGTGCCACCAGTCCAGACAACATCAGAACCGGCACAGACGACTGCCGCCCAGACCACCCAGGCCCAGGCAGCCAATGCAGAGGCTTCTTACAAAGTATATGTAGTAGGAGAAGGGGAAACGCTGTACGGGATCTGTTTTAAGGAATACCACAATATCAGAAAACTTCAGGAGATCTGCCAGATCAATTCCCTGACAGATGAAAACAGTATTTATGCAGGTCAGAAGCTGCTTCTTCCTTAAGATATATCAGGACGGAGATTTTTTGTTTTGCAAGGATTGGCTGTCGATTTTTCCTGTGAAATGTTGTATACTTAAGCGAGTATGAAGAAAAGAACATTTCACAGGAGACAAGGATGGATAATTCCAGTTTAATGAACCGTGAAAATAAAAAAAGACAATTGCGGCGTCAGATCGTTCCTCCCAGGTATCAGACGGAAGAGGAAAGTGAACAGGCGATCCGCAATGCTCATAAAAAGACAGTCAGGAAGCGACTGGCTGTTCTGGCAGTTGTGGCAGTGCTCTTAGGAGGTGCTGCTTTTGGTATTTATTATTATGACCGTTATCATTCCTTTTACGATTATCAGGTCGTGTGGGAGAAGAGCCTGGCAGAGGAAAATCAGGAAGCAGCAGTAAAAGGAGAGGGAAGTTTCTGCGAGTATGTAGACTTTGGTGATGGGGTGATCAAATACACCAAAGACGGAGCTTCTTATATTGATGGCAGGGGAAAGACCATCTGGATCCAGAGTTATGAAATGAAATCCCCATTTGTTTCTGTCAACGGCGAATTTGCTGCCGTTGGGGACAAACAGGGAAATTCCATTTATATCTGCGACAGAAGCGGCTGCCAGGGTCAGGCAACCACAGCGCTGCCTATTTTGTCCTTATCTGTATCTGCAAAAGGAGTGGTAGCCTCTGTACAGGAAGACTCCAAAGCAAGTTATATTTATCTTTATAAAAAAGACGGAAGCGCTCTGGATATTTATGTAAAATCCCTTCTTTCAGGAGATGGATATCCGGTGGATGTAAGCCTTTCACCGGGAGGGACCCAGTGGATCACTTCTTTTATGTATCTGGATCAGGGAATGATCAAAAACAAGATCGTATTTTATAACTTTGGTCTTGGAAAAAATGATCCTAAGCGAGTGGTTGGAGTTTTCCTTCCGGAAGATCTGAGCGATGCTATGGCCGGCAGAGTCCGTTTTATGGATGAAAGCCATGCAGTGATCTTTACAGACAAGGGACTGCAGTTTTTCTCCACCAGAGTGGAAACTTCTCCGGAATCTGTCAATCAGATCCTGTTAGATGAAAATGTGCGCAGCATCAGCTATACTGACAAGTATGCAGGTGTGATAACGGACAACGGGGAAGGTGCGGATCCATATTGTCTTCGGGTCTACCGCCCTGACGGCAGCCAGGTTTTTGAGACTACGTTCAGTTACCAGTATACAGGATTTGATATAGATGGAGATCTGGTCACACTGTATAATGATAATTCCTGCTGTGTTTACAACATGGCGGGAACGGAAAAATTCAGCGGAAGTTTTGATTTTACAGTGACAAAAGTATTGTCCGGACGTTTCCCTGGAACTCTTCTTGTGTTGGGAACACAGAAAATGGAAGAGATCCGGTTAAAGTAAAAGTAGACCATTAACGAACGAACAGCCTGCGACAGCAGGCAGTAGAGCGCAAATGCGTGGGGCGTAAGTTTACGGTAAAATAAAAGAAAGAGAGGATATATACCATGGGGATGAAATGTATCGGTGTTGATATAGGAGGAACCAGTGTAAAGATTGGTCTTTTTGAGACAACAGGAGAATTACTGGACAAATGGGAGGTAAAGACCCGCAAAGAAGACGGCGGTGTGAACATTCTTCCGGATGTAGCTGCTTCCATCCGGAAAAAACTGGATGAAAAGGGACTGGATCTGAAGAAAGATGTTGCAGGAGCCGGAATGGGCGTTCCGGGACCTGTTATGCCAGATGGATACGTGGAAGTATGTGTCAATCTGGGATGGCGCGACTTAAACCCACAGGAAGAGTTAAGCCGCCTTTTAGATGGAATTCCTGTAAAGAGCGGAAATGATGCCAATGTAGCTGCCCTTGGCGAAATGTGGCAGGGAGGCGGAAAAGGCTATTCTGACCTGGTCATGGTCACACTGGGAACCGGTGTTGGCGGCGGCGTGATCCTGGATCAGAAGATCATTGCAGGAAAACATGGCCTTGGCGGTGAGATCGGTCACATCCATGTACGGGATGATGAGTGGGAACACTGTAACTGCGGCGGTGTAGGCTGCTTAGAGCAGGTAAGTTCCGCAACTGGAATTGCAAGAGAAGCCAGAAGGACCATGGCAAAATCTGACAAGCCTTCTGCCCTTCGTGAATTTGGGGATAATGTAAGTGCTAAGGATGTGTTGGACGCTGCAAAAGCAGGAGATGAGATGGCTCTGGAAGTTATGAAGACAGTCAGCCATTATCTGGGACTTGCACTGGCACAGGTAGCTCTGACCGTTGATCCTGAGATTTTCGTTATCGGAGGCGGCGTTTCAAAGGCAGGACAGTTCCTGATCGATATGATCCAGAAGGATTATGATCATTTTACCCCAATCTCTGAAAACAAGGCAAAATTAGGACTGGCAACACTGGGAAATGACGCAGGTATTTATGGAGCTGCAAGACTGGTGCTGTAGAAGAAAATTAAAATCTGGAATAAATAAAAACTGAAATAAAGAAAATTTGAAATAAAGTAAAACCCGCTGATGTGATCGACTCAGCGGGTTTTTTGTGGTCATATGTAATTGAATTGCGGGAGTGCAAAGCACGCAGCAATGAATTAGTGGATCCATGCACCATTTGCGTCTACATTGTAGCCATCTGGTGTAGTGCAGCTTACATACAGGGCGCCGTCAGGAGCCAGGCAGTAATCTACGCCGCCAACATTGATCCATCCGGTAGCCATGTAGCCTTCCGCATCGAAATAGTACCATTTTCCATCTGTTTCCTTCCACTGGGATGCAGGGTAGGAACCATCTGGATTTTGCCACCACCAGCGGATGCCGTCAGCAGCTTTCTGCCAGCCTTCTGGGAAGGTGTTGGTATTATTGTTATCGGAAGTGTTGGAGCCTGGGGTCCAGGAGCTGGAAGATACCCATTTGCTCTTTGCGTTGTTGCTGGCTTTTACGGAACGTACTTTAAAGGTGTATTTGGAACCTGCGCTTACCCAGCTGGAGAAATCATAGCTGGTTTCATATACGGAAACAGTGGAAGCGGAACCATCTGGAGGTGTTACCAGGTTACCGTCTTTATACAGCTGTACCTGGAAATATTTGGCAGAAGAAACATCGCCCCAGGTTGCAGTACCTTCAGAGGAAGCGCTCCATTCTACACTGCCTGGTGCAGCCGCATTGCTCATATCAGCATCTTTATCAAATACAAGGCGGATGTTCAGGATGATGGTAGCGCCGCCGTCTGTTTTTCTTGCGCTTACATATTCTACCTTGTCATAACGGGATTTAATAGAGCTTGCAAGGGTAAGCTTAAAGTTGCTGGAACTGGAACCGGAGAAGGTATATTCATCTTCATCTTCCAGACCAATGCGGATCTCAGCTTCCGGTGGATTGGACTTGCTCCAGTCATCTCCTTCGTCATTGGTAACTTCCACGGAGTCGATGTAGAAATATTCTGTGTTGTCACCGGTAGGAGTTACTTCTACTTCGCCGCCGCTGCTTCCGGAACGGATGTCCGTGTCAATGGTCAGATTGATCTTTCCCACTTTTGTTTTGCTTGCAGCAAAGGTGCAGGGTGCCATGCAGGAAGAAACAAGAAGGGCGGAAAGAAGAACGGCAGTTACTTTTTTTAAACGGATCATATTATTCATCGTCCTTTCTTTAAAAAAATTGCCTGAGAGCAGTTTTTGGGAAAAACAAATGTCTGCTAACGCAGCCGCTTGTTTTTCTACTTGGCTCATTAAAGTATAACACAGTTCCACCCCTTTTTAAAGCAAAGAACCCCTTAAAAAGGGGCTCTGGAGCAAATCGTAAGGAAAAGTTAAAATATGCCGGTCGTCTAAAAATTTTTATAAAGAGGTAGAACTTGGAAGGGAGAAGATAAACTCAGTTCCGACCCCTTCTGTACTGATCACATCGATATTTTCACCATGTGCCTGGATGATCTCTTTTACAATGGAAAGACCAAGACCGGTACCACGTTTATCTTTGCCTCTGGAAAGATCCGTCTTGTAAAAGCGGTCCCAGATCTTTTTAATGCTGTCTCTGGGAATACCGATGCCTGTATCTTTTACGGAGACAAAGATCTTCTCGTATTTGCTGGATGCCTGGATGTAGATCACAGAGTCATCATGGCTGAACTTGATGGCATTGTCGATCAGGTTATAAAGGACCTGCTGGATCTTGCCCATGTCTGCGTAGACCATCTGGATGTTATCGGAAAATGTAAGGTCAAAGCGGATATGTCTGGAGTCACAGGTTCCTTCAAAGGATGCGGCAGTGTCTTTTATTACCCGGTTGATATCAAAATTAGTTCTGGATAAAAACCCTTTTGCATCTAAGGAGTTTAAAGTCAGCATGCTTTCTGTCAGTTTATGAAGGCGCTCTGTTTCAGAAATCACCCTGGATAAGTATTTTTCATACATTTCCGGCGGAATGGTGCCGTCCAAAATAGCTTCCAGATATCCTTTGATGGAGGTCAGCGGTGAACGGAAATCATGGGAGACATTGGCAATGAAATTGCGCTGGTATTCTTCCATTTTATTCAGCTCATCGGACATATAATTTAGGGTATTGGAAAGGTAGCCCATTTCATCGTGGGTCTTTACCTTGATCCGGTAGTTTAAGTTGCCAGCAGCGTATTCATTGGCACCGGCTGCGATCTTTCGCAGAGGCAGATATACCGTGATGGTAAATACTACAAGGATGATCAGCGACAGGCCAAAGATAATGGCACAGGTCATGTAGAGAATGTCCAAAATATGGCTCTGGGAATTTGCAATCTCACTGATGGGAAGGTGGATGAGCACGTAACCATACGTAGTGTAATTGCCGGTCACAGGAGCGGAAACACTGAGTACATTCTGGTCAAATAACTTGTAATAGGTGCCGATGGTATAAGAACGGTTTCCCGTTGCCGTGGGGTCAAAATCCGGGATGGTGGTATGGACGCGGCTGCCATTTTTACTGTCCATGATCACAACGCCGCTTTTGTTGACCACCCATGTTTCTGTGTGCAGATAGGTGGACACATTTTTTAATTGTGTGGAAAAAAGATCCATATCCTGATGCTGGCCCTGATACATAAGACTGCAGGAAGCCGCAATATCATTTGCCTCATCGTAAAGGGCATTTGCCCGGTCCTTGATCAGATAATCCCGGGTTATACCGGAAGAAAAGGTGGCAATGGTAAGCACGCTTAAAAGGCCGAAGATCAGGTAGCCCAGGACAAATTTGGAATAAAGAGAGCGGGCCATTACATCACCTCTTTACTTCAAACTTGTAGCCAATGCCCCAGACTGTAGTAATGGCCCAGCTGGCGTGATCTTTGATCTTTTCACGCAGTCGTTTGATGTGAACGTCTACTGTACGGGTATCACCAATGTATTCATATCCCCAGATATGATCTAACAGCTGCTCTCTGGTGAAGACCTGGTTGGGAGAGGAAGCTAAGAAATATAACAGCTCCAGCTCTTTTGGAGGCATTTCAATGGAATGACCTTTGTAAATGACGGAATAGTTGGTCAGGTTTACGATCAGGTCCGGGTATTCCACATAATCACCCTGCTGTTTCGGCTCTGTGATGGCAGCTGCAGGTGAAGCCTGATAACGGCGCAGGACCGCTTTTACCCTGGCTACCAGTTCCTTGGAGTCAAATGGTTTGATCATGTAGTCATCAGCACCCAGTTCCAGACCAAGGACTTTGTCAAAGATCTCACCTTTTGCGGAAAGCATGATGATCGGCACCTGGGAACTGGAGCGCAGCTCTCTGCATACCTGATAGCCGTCCATACCTGGAAGCATCAGGTCTAAAAGTACCAGATTTGGTTTAAATTCCGGGAAACGCTTTAAGGCTTCTTCCCCGTCGCCTACGATCATGGTTTCATAACATTCTTTCATCAGATAAAGCGAGATCAGCTCTGCGATGTTGGCATCATCATCTACAATGAGTATCCGCTGTTTTTCTGCCATTACAATTTACCTCCCTAAAAGTTAGATTATGTTCCTATTTGAATGTAACAATAGTAACACCGGTTCCGCCTTCGCCAAATTCGCCCAGACGGAAGTCTTTTACATATTTTAACTGTTTTAAACGCTTGTGGCAGGCAGTCTTTAAGGCGCCGGTACCTCTTCCGTGTACCACGCGTACACTTGGCAGGTGGGCCAGATAAGCGTCATCTAAGTATTTCTCCATAGTAGGAACTGCTTCGTCTGTTGTCATACCGATCAGATTGACTTCCGGTGAAACAGAGAAGGACTTGGACATCTTGATCTGTCCGGAGCCGGAATTAGAGCCTTTTGCCTGTGAAAAGGTCTTTTTGGATTTGCTGATTCCTACACCGGAAACAGCACCGTAGGAACGGGAAGAACCATCTCCTAAGGTAGCGCTGATATCGTCTTCACGGATCAGTTCAATATCACGGATATTGACCTTGGAACGCAGGATACCCATCTGTACAAACAGGTTTCCGGTGCTGTCTGGAAGGGAACTGACAGTACCTTTTAAGTTCATGGAAAGGACTTTTACGCCGTCACCGATCTTTAACTTCTTGGCAGAAACAGGCTGGCTTGGACCTTTGGCCTTTACTGCCAGTTTGTCGTCTGTTTTCTTTAACTGCTCACGCAGTTTGGTCCTCTGGGCCTCTAATTCTTTGTTAATGCCGGAGTCAGCAGCCAGTTTGTTGATCTGGCGGATGGTCTGGTCGGCAGTCTCTTTTGCTTCACGAAGGATGCGCTGTGCCTCTTCTGTTGCATTGCGGATCACCTTGTCCTTGCGCTCATCCAGATGCTCTTCCTTGCGGGTGAGGCGGGATTTTAACTGGGCGATCTCCTCTTTATAGGAACGGATCTCTTCCTGTTCTTTTTCAATGGTCACACGGCTGTTTTCCAGGCTGGTAAGCAGGTCCTCAAAGGACTCATCTTTTGCTTCCAGATGGTTCTTTGCATCTTCAATAATGTAGTCCGGCAGTCCAAGTTTTTTGGAAATAGCAAACGCATTACTCTTTCCCGGAACACCGATCAGCAGGCGGTAGGTCGGCTGCAGTGTTTCTACGTTAAACTCGCAGCATGCATTTTCCACGCCCGGGGTAGTAAGTGCAAATACCTTTAATTCGCTGTAATGGGTGGTTGCCATGGTACGGCATTTCATATTGTGTAAAAATGACAGCATGGCAATGGCAAGGGCAGCACCTTCTGTTGGGTCGGTACCGGCTCCCAGCTCATCGAAAAGGCAGAGGGAACGGGAGTCTGCTTCCTCTAAAATACGTACCGTATTGGTCATGTGGGCGGAGAAAGTACTTAAACTCTGCTCAATGCTCTGCTCATCACCGATATCAGCAAATACATTGTCGAATACAGCTAATTCAGAACCTTCCCAGGCCGGAATGTGAAGTCCCGCCTGTCCCATTAAGGTGAAAAGACCTACGGTTTTTAAGGAAACGGTCTTACCGCCGGTATTAGGACCTGTTACGATCAGCAGGTCAAAGTCTTTTCCAAGCCATACATTGATAGGTACTGCTTTTTTCTGGTCCAGCAATGGGTGGCGTCCGTCCTTGATATTGATGTAGCCCTTATCATTGAAAATTGGGGCTGTGCAGCGGTACTGGTGGGAAAGTGCAGCTTTCGCAAAAATGAAATCCAGCTGTGCTAACAGTGCCATGTCCATCTGCAGTTCTTCAATATGAGGAGCTGTCTGGTTGCTTAAAGAAGCTAAAACAGTCTCGATCTCTTTCTGCTCCTGGATCTCCAGTTCGCGGATCTCATTGTTTAATTTTACAATGGCTATTGGTTCAATAAAAAGGGTAGAACCTGTGGCAGACTGGTCATGGACCATGCCGGATACTTGGCTTTTGTACTCTGATTTAACAGGGAGACAGTACCGGCCGTCACGCATGGTGATCACAGCGTCCTGTAAATAGGTACGGTGGGAGTTCAGGATAGAGTTCAACTGGGTATGGATACGGTCTGCGCAGGCTTTTAAGGAACGGCGCACATGGGACAGGCCGGGACTTGCATCATCAGCGATCTCATCTTCGGAAAGGATGCAGCGCTTGATCTCATTATTCACTGGTGTAAGCGGCTCTAAGGCCTGGAATAACGGGTCTAAGGAGTCAGGCACATATTCCTCGGCTGCTGTCTGTTTCGGTGGCTGCTGACCTGGAAAACGTGGTGTAAAGGTGTTTTCCGGGACGTCCTGACGGCCGTAGGCTTTTGCACGGGCAGCAACTGTAAGAACAGAGCTGATAGAAAGCAGTTCGCTGATGCTTAAAGCACTGCCGATCTCCAGGCGCTTTAAAGAACTGCCGATGTCCCGCAGGCCGGAGAAGGAGACAGTGCCTTTTAAGCGGACTCTGTCAGCCGCGTCGGTGGTCTGCGCCTGCCAGGTACGAACTTCTTCCAGGTCAGAAGATGGCACAAGATCCCGGCAGAGGGCTTTACCCAGTGGGGAAGCCGCATGGGACTCCAGCTGGGCGATGATCTTTGTATATTCTAAAGTTTTTAAGGCTTTTTGGTTCATAAATGTTGGTTCCTCCGAGTGTTGCATAAGGTCCGCGACATAAGACCTGTGCTGACGCATGCGGTCTGTGTCGCTGGAATGTTTCTGGCAGAGTGGGTGTGAAAGGTCCACTCGCAGCCCCGCGCTGGCGCGCTCTACTGTCTGCTTGCGCAGACGGTTCGTTAAAGGCGCATAAAAAACAAATGCCACCTTTGGTGGCGCTTGTTTTTTCTTGGCGCCTTTATATTATATCATAAAAGCTATGTTTGACTATGGGAAATTTCTCAGGTGGTGCGGGGCGAAAACCCAGTAAGACGGGCACTTTTGGCTCAAGAATCCCATAGAACATCTTGCATAATAGCAGGAAGAACCTTATAATAGGAATAAGATTCTTCGCAAGGAGGAACGCAATGGCGGATAAGCGTACAGATAAGGATGACAACGTAAAAGAAGAGCGTTCCTGGCAGTTTATCCAGGAGAAGATCGTGCGTCAGCCGTTATCAAGAAGGCAGATCGTCAGATATATTATATTGACTGTTATTTGTGCAGTACTGTTTGGGACCATATCGGCGGTTTGTTTTACAGTTACGAAAACGGTAGTCAGAAAGATAATGGGGCAGGAAAAAATAGAAGAAAGCCGTTCCATTACAATACCGAAAGATGAACCGGAAACATCAGCTCCGGTACAGCAGACTCAGGAAGCTTCAACAGAAGAGACAGAACCGGTAGAAGAGAAAGTTCGTTCAGAGCTGGAAAAATATCCATATTCTCTGGAAGATCTGAACAAGATGTACGGAAATTTAAGGACACTGGTATCAGAAGCAGATAGTTCCATTGCTGCGATCCATTCCATCCAGCATGAAAAAGACTGGTTTGATAACCCGATTGAAACCACAGGACAGTTTTCAGGTGTTGTGATCGATGCCAGAAAAGAAGAAGTTCTGATCCTGGCACCAACAGAAGCAATAGAGACAGCAGACTCTCTGGAAGTTGCATTTTCAGACAGTGCCGTTCTTCCTGGAGCCGTAAAACAGACAGACTCCCGGATGGGACTGACCATGATCCGTGTAGATGCTACTTCACTGGATGATGCACAGTTTGAGAAGATAAAACCGGTAAAACTGGGAAATTCCTATGGGGTCAGACAGGGAGATCTGGTTATATCCATGGGTTCACCGGCAGGTATGGTACACTCCAGCAGCTATGGTTTCATTTCCTATATAGCTAAAAATGTACAGATGACAGATGGAAATGCCCGTGTTCTGTATGCGGATATCAAAAGTAAGGCAGATGCAGGGACTTTCCTGTTTAATACAGAGGGAGAACTGGTTGGCTGGGCCACAGACCGCTATGAGCAGGATGTGGATACAGGCATGAAAACATTTATGTCCATTTCTGATTATAAAGGAGCTCTGGAACTTTTAAGTAATGGGATCCAGGTGCCTTATTTAGGCATTGAAGGTCAGGAAGTTACTTCAGAAATGGAAAAAAATGGAATGCCATCTGGTATTTATATGATCGCGGCAGCTGCCGAAAGTCCTGCCTATAATGCCGGACTTCAGCCTGGTGATATTTTGTCCGGGATCAATGATATTAAGATCGAGGGAATGAAGAATTTCCAGGCCCAGGTGGAAAAACTCCATGTAGGAGACCGCATTACAGTAACAGTCCAGAGAAACAATGGAAAAGATGAGTACAAAGAGATTGAATTTGAAGTAACAGTGGGAGCCAGGTAGGAAAGGTGCCGGGCTCTCTTTTATGGAAAAAATCAAAATTAGAAAAGATGAGGTAAGAAAATGAGATATATCGAAACCTTCCGTGAAGGTATGCACGTATCTGATGTGTATTTATGTAAAAATAAGCAGATCCAGCTTACAAAAAATGGAAAAGAATATGGCAACCTGGTCCTTCAGGACAAGACAGGAACCATTGATGCCAAGATCTGGGACTTAAATTCTCCTGGTGTTGGAGACTTTGATACCATGGATTATGTTTGCATTGAAGCAGATGTGACCTTATTCCAGAACTCCAACCAGTTAAATGTACGCCGCATCCGCAAGGCAGGAGAAGGAGAGTATATAGAGTCTGATTATCTGCCTGTATCCAAGCGGGATATCGGAAAAATGTATGAAGAGCTTCTGGCATTTATCAAGAGCGTAAAGAACCCGTACTTAAACCGCCTGCTGTCCAGCTTTTTTGTAGATGACGCTGCTTTTGCAAAAGCATTCCAGTTCCATTCTGCAGCAAAGACCGTTCATCATGGTTTTGTAGGCGGACTGTTAGAGCATACGTTAAGTGTTACAAAGCTGTGTGATTATTACGCAGGATATTATAAAGAGTTAAACCGTGATCTGCTGATCACAGCGGCTATTTTCCATGACATCGGCAAGACAAAAGAACTGTCCCGTTTCCCGGAAAATGATTATACCGATGACGGACAGTTACTGGGCCATATCATCATTGGCACGGAAATGATATCAGACCGTATGAAGGAGATCGAAGGCTTTCCGGCAAGTATTGCAGTTGAGTTAAAACACTGTATCCTGGCACATCACGGGGAGCTGGAATACGGTTCTCCTAAGAAGCCGGCTTTACTTGAGGCACTGGCACTGAATTTTGCAGATACGACAGATGCAAAGATGGAGACCATGATCGAGGCATTAAATGCTGGTGGCGAAATCAAGGGATGGTTGGGATTTAACCGTTTCTTAGACTCTAATATCCGCAGAACAACGGAGTAAAATAGAAATATGGAAAAAAATCAGGAATTTACAGTATCCATTGAAGATATAAGTGAAGATGGCGCAGGGATCGGCAAACTGGATGGTTATATCTGGTTCATCAAAGATGCAGTGATCGGTGATGTAGTCCGTGCCCGTGCCATGAAAATGAAGAAAAATTACGGGTTTGCAAGGTTGATGGAGATCCTTACGTCGTCAGAGGCAAGAGTAGAGCCAAAGTGCCCGGTTGCCCGCCAGTGCGGCGGCTGCCAGCTTCAGGCTATGTCCTATGAAGAGCAGCTGAAATTTAAAGAGCGTAAGGTAAAAAACCACCTGTTAAGGATCGGAAAGTTTAAGGAAGATGAGATCCACATGCTTCCCATCATGGGAATGAAAGAGCCGTGGCGTTACCGCAACAAAGCACAGTTTCCGTTTGGGTTGGATAAAAATGGAAATATTGTGGCTGGATTTTATGCAGGCCGTACCCATGACATTATTGAGTGTGAAGACTGTCTGTTAGGTGTGGAAGAAAATAAGGATATTTTAGGCATTATCAAAGGATTTATGAGAGTCCATGGGATCCGCCCTTATGATGAGACGACCCATAAGGGCTTAGTGCGTCATGCACTGATCCGCAAAGGCTTCCATTCCGGTGAGATCATGGTCTGTCTGGTGATCAACGGAAAAGATATTCCGGCAAAGGAACAGCTGGTAGAAGAACTGTGCCAGGTGAAAGGCATGACCAGCATTTCCTACAGCATCAATCAGGAAAAGACCAATGTGATCATGGGAAAAGAGATCGTAAATTTATATGGCCCTGGTTACATCACTGATAATATTGGAAATGTGACCTATCAGATCTCTCCGTTGTCCTTTTATCAGGTCAATCCGGTGCAGACGGAAAAATTGTATGGAACCGCCCTGGAATATGCGGGACTGACCGGAAATGAAACAGTCTGGGATCTGTACTGCGGAATAGGAACCATTTCCCTGTTTTTAGCCCAGAATGCAAAGAAGGTCTACGGTGTTGAGATTGTTCCCCAGGCCATTGAAGATGCCAGAAGGAATGCTGCCTTAAATAACATTACCAATGCAGAATTCTTCACCGGAAAGGCAGAGGAAGTCCTTCCGGAACAGTATGAAAAGAACAAAGTCTACGCCGATGTCATCGTAGTAGACCCCCCAAGAAAAGGCTGCGACCAGGTCTGCCTGGATACCATTTTAAAAATGGCACCGAAACGGGTGGTTTATGTCAGCTGCGACTCCTCTACGCTGGCAAGAGATTTAAGATATCTTGCAGATGGCGGGTATGAGGTAGAGAAGGTAAGATGCTGCGATATGTTTGGGCAGAGTTGTCATGTTGAGACGGTAGTGGGTCTGAACAGAAAAATATAAAAGTGAGATCAAAACAGATACCGGAAAGTGGCTTAAAAACTACGTTTCGGTATATTTTTTATATAAATTTTAAATAATACTTGAAAAAATCTTATCAATATGTTAGTATAAAAAAGCAAACGGAAAACGATTTCCATTATGCAGATTGGAACAATATGAACAAAGACAAAGTAACTATCCATGATGTGGCGAGAGCAGCGAATGTTTCTCCAGCCACGGTTTCCAGAGTTTTAAACAACTCAGACCATCCGGTAAAGCCGGAGTTAAAGGAAAAGATCCTTCTTGCTTCCAAGCAGTTAGGATATATCCCAAATCTTCAGGCCAGAAACTTAAAGAGCAAAAAAAGTACATCCATCGGGATCATTATTCCGTCCATTGCGAATCCCTTTTATCCATCTATTGTAAGAGGGATCGAAGATGAGATCGTCAGCCGGAATTATCACATGTCCATATCAAGCTGTGACAGAGATAAAGAGCGGATCAACTACAGTATTGAAAATATGCTGGCAGTCAACGTTCAGGGAATTATCAGCATTTACATTGATGAGATCCCGGAAGCTATGTTTCGCCTGGTAAAACGTGGTGGAGTTGCTTTAAATGTTGTTTCCAATGGTATCTGTATCCCGGATATGCACACCATCCTTGTAGATAAGGTGGAAGAGTGCGGACTGGCAGTACAGCATCTGCTGGACCTTGGACATAAAAAGGTTGCCATGCTCTTTGATAAGCTGGATAATTCCATCCGAAGAAGCCGTCTGACCGGTTATAAGCAGGTGCTGGGAAAAGTGAAGATCCCATATCGGGAAGAATATGTTTATATCTGGGGACGTGATGCTGTCGCTGATGTAACAGAATCCGCGGATAAAGGATATTATCTGACAAAGGCTCTTTTAGAGAGAACTCCGGAAGTTACTGCTTTTGTGTGTATGAACGATGCCATGGCATTAGGTGCTTTCAAAGCAGTCCGGGAAGCCGGAAAAAAAGTGCCGGATGATTATTCCATTGTCGGATTCGATGATCTGGTATTTGCAGACTCCGTTGATCCGGCACTTACCACAGTAGGACTGGAGCAGTATCTCTGGGGAAAGAAGCTTGCACAGTATTATTTTTCTTTGCTAGAGCATCCGGAAGTGAAAGAATCCTGTGTAAGCGAGGAAGAAGTTCTGGTAAAATCCAGACTGATCGTACGCCAGAGTACAAAGAGGATCGGCTAAATACAAGTTGGCCATATAGAAGATATAAACAGACAAGTTACCTTTTGGTGATATCGTCACATATGTTTTGCACACCACATCCGGTGTGCAAAAAAATCAGGAAAATGGAAAACGATTTCCATATATTTTTTACCCACTGTGGAAAACGATTTCCACACAAAATCAAGGCTATGTACAGTGATCACACTGTATGAGTATAAAACCAAAAACATTTTATGTATTAGAAAGGGGTACTTATTATGAGAAAAATGTTTTATGTAATGTGTGCAGCAGGCGTAGCAGCATCTTTAGCAGGATGTACAAAGATGGACACAGCAGCTACCACGGCAGCACCGGCAGCTACAGAGGCACCTGCCAAGGAGGAAACAAAAGCAGAGGAGAAGACAGAAACAGCAGCAGAACCGGAGGTAAAACTGATCGGTGCCCATGTTAATACGGTTGACAGTTCCTATCAGGCTGGTTTCGATGCAATGAAGGAAAAACTGGAAGAGGTATCCGGCGGAAAGATGACTGTTGAGATCCATCCAAATGGAGAGTTAGGCGGAAATGAAGCAGAATTGGTTGAGAAGATGGCAACAGGAACCGTTGATATGATCGTTGCTTCTCCAAACTTCGTAGCAACCACCGGTGTTAAAGAAGCAGACCTGTTCTCCATCCCATTCCTTTACACAGGCTTAGATCATTGGACAGCAGTTGTAGACGGTGAAGTTGGACAGACCATTACAGATAAGATCAATGCAGGCGGCGTTCTTCATAACTTAGGCTACTGGAGCTGCGGTACCAGAGAGTACTTCGGTGTTAAACCTGTAAATACAGTAGAAGATTTCAAGAACGTAAAGATCCGTGTCCAGGACTCTGATATAGTACGTTCCGTATGGTCCGCACTGGGAGCAAACCCAACAACACTGGCTTATAACGAGCTGTACAGCGGACTTCAGAACCATGTAATCGACGCAGCAGAGAATGACCTTGGAAACATCTTACTGCAGAAGTTCTATGAAGCTGGTCCTTACGTATCTCTGACTGACCATGACATTGCAACCAGAATGTTCCTGATCGGAGCTAACAAGTACAACAGCTTAACTGATGAGCAGAAGCAGTGGGTAGATGAAGCAGCAGAATATGCCTGCAAAGAGCAGAGAGCATTTGATAAAGACCTGAACGATAAAGCACTTAAGACCATCAAGGAAAATGGCGGTATCGTTAATGAAGTTGATAAAGAAAGTCTGATCGCAGCTTGTGCAGATGCAAGAGCGGCAGCAGCAGAGAAGATCGGTGTAACTGATCTCTACAACAAGGTAAATGAAGCAGCAAAATAAGCAGGCATAGCAGATACGGCATTGTAAGAAAAACGCGTATAGCTGTGTAGATAGTTGTACGCGTTTTTCATATGTTTTTCCAGAATGTTTTGCACCTGATCCCGTGAAAAGATTCCGGGAGAACATTGAAAATGGAGGTTTTAACGTGAAAAAGATATGTGATCTGATGGAAAAAGTTCTGTATATCGTAGGAATGGCATCTGTTGCAGTTTTCTTTGTGTGCACCACAGTACAGGTATGTTCCCGTGTATTCGGATTCCAGGCGGCTTTTACAGAAGAAGTTGCCAACGCCGCTCTGGCATGGTGCTGCTTTATCGGATCAGCACCAATGGTTCGCTCCAATGAACACTTTAAATTTACAGCATTAACCGAAAAATTAAAAGGAAAATCCCTTTTTGCAGATGAACTGGCAGGACATATATTTGTCCTGATCTTCAACCTGGTGGTTGGCATTTACGGCATTAAGCTGGTACAGCAGTTTGCAGCATGGAAAATGACTTCTATGCCGGTAAGTAAAGGATGGAGCTGGTTATGTGTTCCCATCTTTGGCCTTACAGCAGCAGTGTTCTCTGTAGAAAATATCATAGATTGTATCAAACATCCTGACAGAGGCCAGGTAGAAGATGCAGTTGAAAAGGCAATGAAGGAGGCAGAGTTATGATCCTGGTACTGGTAGCAGCGTTTTTAGTTTTATTATTTGCAGGAATCCCCATTGCCTATATCCTGGGTCTGGTGGCACTCCTTGGTATTTCCCAGTTAAATTCTATTTCTTTAATTACAGTTGTACAGAAAATGTTTACCGGCCTGAACAGCTTTACACTGCTTGCAGTTCCGCTGTTCGTTCTGGCAGCAAACATTATGAACCGTGCTAAGATCAGTGAGAAACTGATCCAGTTCTGTAATGGTATCGTAGGAAGATTCCCAGGCGGTCTTGCCTATGCAAATGTATTAGTATCTATGTTATTTGCCGGAATTTCCGGTTCTTCCCAGGCTGATACAGCAGGTATCGGTTCTATTCTGATCCCGGCTATGGAGGAAGAAGGTTACAATCAGGAAACTTCCGTAGGTGTAACTGCGGCTTCTTCTACCATCGGTATCGTTATCCCGCCATCTATTCCTATGGTCGTTTACTCTTCCGTAGCAGGCGCATCCATCGGCGCTCTGTTTTTAGGCGGTGTTGTTCCGGGTATCCTGATCGGTCTTGGACAGATGTTTGTTATTTTCATGGGAAATAAGAAATATCATTATCCAAAACAGGATCCAATGTCATTTAAAGACTTTTTAAAGCTGGCTATAAAATGTCTTCCTCCAGTATTAACACCTGTTATTATTATCGGCGGCGTTATCGGAGGCCTGTGTACAGCAACTGAGTCCGCAGCGATTGCATGTATCTACGCGATCATCCTTGGTGTATTCGTATTTAAGAACCTTTCTTTAAAAGATGTAAAACCATTACTTTATGACACACTGCGTACCAGCGCCACTTCCCTGTTTGCTCTGGCAACCGCAAATGCTTTGGGACAGCTTTTAAGCTACTACAATGTAAGTACCAGCGTTCAGCAGATGTTCGCTACCTACTTCCCATATAAGTGGCAGTTCTTGCTGGCTGTGATCGGATTCTATTTATTCCTTGGAACATTTATGGATGCTATTCCTGCAATGATCCTGTTCGTTCCTGTATTAATGCCTGTTGCAACCGCATTTGGCATCACACCAGTACAGTTAGGTCTGATCATCGTTATCACACTGGCAGTTGGTCAGGTAACACCTCCTTACGGTCTGTGTTTGCTGATCGCAGGAAGGATTTCCGGAATGAGTGTGCAAAAGTCGTTTAAGGCTGTTATCCCGTATATCATGGTTTCTGTAGTAGTAGTAGTGCTGATCGCATTTTTACCGGATATCGCCTTTGCATTACCGAAACTTATTAAGCCAGAGTGGTTTTAACATGTAATTCTAAAGGAGGGATTTCTCATGGAGAAAAAGAAGGTAGCGATCGTCACATTAGGTGACAGCCGTCGCGAATTTTATAAAAAGAGAGAAGCAATTGTAGCAAGCGAGATTGAAAAGGTAAAAAAGGCCTTTGGGGATAAATATGACCTTTATATCTCACCTATTGTATTTGACACAGAAGATGGACAGAATATTTCTGATGAGATCAAGAAACAGGGCATTGAAGCTGTGATCATCCATGTGCCTATCTGGGCAACCCCATCTTTAGCATTCCGCATTGCCTATGGAACTTCCTATCCGGTGTTGCTGTTAGGAAATTTGCAGCGCAATACGTCCAGCCTTGTAACACTGTTGGCAGTTGGGGGTATGTTGGACCAGACCGGAAAGAAGTGTATCCGTGTATCAGGTGATTATGAAGATCCACAGATCCAGGAAAAGGTAGATAACTTTGTAAAAGGTGTTTATGTGGCAGAAGGCATTCGCCGTTCCAGCTATGGAATGATCGGCGGAAGAAGTATTGGTATTGGGACTACGGTAGCAGATCCAAGCCAGTGGCAGAGTACCTTTGGGGTAGAGTTTGACCACTGCGACCAGTATGAGATCGTATACCGTGCAAAGGCACTGGACGAAGAACGTGTCCAGAAGCATTTAAAGTGGGTAAAGGAAAATGTCCCGAGGATCGAATACGGTGACAAGTTTACAGAGAAAACACTGGAATTACAGGTACGCAGTTATCTGGCGTTAAAGGATATGGCTGCGGAAAAGAAATATAACTTCATGGGCATCAAGTGCCAGCAGGATATGAGTGACCATTTTGTTCTCCAGTGTCTGGGCGTGGCATTATTAAACAACCCATATGACGCAGACGGCGAAAAGACACCGATTCCTACCTCTTGCGAGTGTGACTGCGATGGTGCTATGACCATGCGCATCTTAAATCTGTGCGCAGAAGGAAAGCCTTCCTGTTTGCTGGACATCAAGTTCTTTGACGGAAACGATAAGGAATTTGTACTGGCAAACTGCGGCAGCGTGGCACCATATTTCGCTGATCCGGACAACAAAGAAGAAGCTATGAAGAAGATCGCTTTAATGCCTCATATCTTCGGGGAAGCAGGTGGTGCATCCATCCAGTTTATCTCCAAACCAGGTGATGTAACGGTTGCCAGACTGTTCCGCAGCAATGGGAAATATGTATTAGGCTGCTTTGAAGGAACCACAAAGATGTATCCTCTTGAGAAGTTAAAAGAGACTACATACTGCTATCCACATGCATTCGTAGAAGCAGAGGCAGACTATGAAAAGTTCTACGAGAAGATCAACTCAAACCATCTGCATATGGTTTATGGAAAGTATGCGAAGGTTTTGAAGATGTTCTGCGAGATCGTGGGAATTGAGTATATCTGCTTTAATAAGTAGTGTTTATATAAAAAACAAATGAATGAGTTGTAAAATTTACAGGTTTACACAGCAACGTCAAAATGTTATGATACTGGTACATTATTTACGAAAACGATATACCGGTGTCCTGAGGCCAGAAATCTTCCTGCAAGCAGGCTTGCATCAGATTTCTGGCCTTTTGGCTATGGTATTATCATGATGTTGTGGCAAAAGGTATTTTGCGGTGATTAACAGAATGTGAGGGGAAATGTATGAGACTCTTATACGAGTTATCCTGGTTATGGGAGATGATAGGTATCGCCATGGCTGCTGCGGTTGTCTGTGTGGCTTGTGCTGCGCTGATCTGTAAGGCAGCAAAGAAGAAACTCAGCAGGAAAGTGATAGCAGTTGTTGCTGCTGCGGCGTTTGCAGGTGCTGTTTTGGCAGTTATTCTAATCGCACGGACACCTATGCCGCTTTGAAAACACTGATCCACTTATACGGTTTAAGATAAAATTAACCCCATTTTCCCGGGAAATGTGCTATACTATCAGCACAGCAGTTACCAAGGAGAAAGGCGGGGAAAAGTATTATGAACAAGGTGATTACAGTGAGCCGTGAATTCGGCAGCGGGGGAAGAGAACTGGGTGTGAAGCTGGCAGAGGCGCTGGGGATTCCCTTTTATGACAAGGAACTGATCTCCATGGCAGCAGATGATATTAATATTGCAGAGGAAGCGTTCCGCAAATATGATGAGCATGTGATCGAGGACGATCCTTTGGATCACAAGATCCATCATTCTTTTTCGGAGTTGTATAAAGTGCCTATGTCTGACCAGATCTTTGTGGCCCAGTCCAATGTGATCCGCAGACTGGCTTCTCATGGCCCATGTGTGATCGTAGGACGCTGCGCAGATATGATCCTGGAGGACAGCGTGAACATTTTCATTTATTCAAAAATGAAACAGCGCATAAAACGTCTGATGGAGCTGGAACCGGAAGAAGGCATCAACGAAAAAGACATGGAAATGAAGATCCGTGCTGTTGACCGCAAGCGCCGGGATTATTACCAGTATTATACTGGAAATACCTGGGGAAGAGCCCAGAATTATCATCTTTGCGTGGACAGCAGTTTAGTTGGCGTTGACGGCTGTTTAAGAGCTGCTCTGGCATATCTGGAAGATGTGTGCAAAGATGAAGAAAAGCCGGAAGATGGCGAAAAAGAAACCGTATAACGGAAAAAGAAAAATATCGGAATGCAATTAAAGACCGTGAATAATTCCCGTCCATAAGACTCATAATAAGAATGTACAAAGGAAGTACAGATCAAAAAACAGGTGAGTCCATGGAAAAACCGGGAAAGAAACTGAAGAAATTTTTTATTATAACAGGAATCACAGGAATGGTGTATGCAGGTCTTAAATACCTGCTGCCACTTGTGGTTCCTCTTTTATTGGGTTATACACTGGCACTGCTCCTTCGGCCATCGGCCCGGTTTTTACAGCACCGGATTACAGTGCGTATATTTGGAAAAAAATGGAAGCCGTCACTGGGACTGATCGTATCGGTACAGCTGCTGATCTTAGCGGTGCTTGGAAGTTTTTTGCTGACTTTGGGCATCCGCCGTCTGTGGGAAGAAACGTCTACTTTGATGAACCAGCTTCCGGTATGGCTGGATGGGCTTTATTTCTGGATCGAGGAAAAATGTTCCGGTCTTGAGAAGCGGTTCGGCCTTGATCCCGGCTGGGGAATCCATGTGGCAGGAAGTATGATCGAAGCAGGAACAAAGTATGTGAAAGAGAAATCGGTGCCGTCCTTGATGGCTGGCTCTTATTATACAGCCGGAGTTATAGGTCGTATTGGATTTATAAGCCTGTTTTCTTTCTGCAGCGCCATTTTAAGCTTACAGCTATAAATGAGCAAATTTGAAAAATTGCACAAAACTACACTGCGAATTTCATAAA
>ERZ773186.711-NODE-711-length-30362-cov-4.211568_pt1 | contig 30362 bp, 21 predicted proteins | sample MGYA00581000_ERZ773186 | MGnify/ENA primary metagenome ERZ773186 (study PRJEB29015, sample SAMEA2737752) | human gut metagenome | biome: human gut; feature: human-associated habitat; material: faeces | place: China | collected 2012 ...
AACTTTACGGATGCATCATTTTACGAAATGCTGGACAGCCGTGGGCTGACCGTCATGCGAACCTCTCAGCGACTGGATGTGCGCATGCCCCCGGCAGAGGTCGCGGCAGAGCTTAAACTGTCGCCTTTTGAACCGACAGTCTATATTGTTTCGACCGGCTACGGTCAGAACGGCACCGCAGTGGAATACAGCGAAAGCTATTATCCGGCAAGCCGGAGCAGCTTTAATATTGAAATCAACCGGGGGCGATAAAATGCAGGAAGTATATCTGTGTCTGGATGTGGGCGGTACGGAAATCAAGGCTGCACCTCTGGATAAAAGAGGAAATTTTCTGGCACCTGTCCGCCATTTCCCGGCAATGGCCGGCGCGGACAGGCAAACGTTGCTTGAAAACTTTGCTTGGATTTTTAGCAGTATCTGCCCGGAAAATGCTGTTCCCATTGAAATTGATCTTGCGTTTCCGGGACCGTTTGACTATAAAAATGGCATCTGCCTTTTACAAGGACTGGACAAATACGATGCACTGTACGGCTGCAATCTGCGCCGAGCATTCTCCGAAATCAGCGGCTTGCTGGAGCAAAAAATTCAATTCATCAATGATGCGGCGGCCTTTGCGTTGGGGGAAATGACCTTTGGTCAGGCGACGCAAGCCGAGCGAGCGCTGTTTGTGGCAGTGGGAACCGGCTGCGGCAGTGCATTTGGGGTGAACGGATTTCTGGCTGAAGAAGGTACACCCGGTGTGCCGCCAAACGGATATTTTTATAATGCACCGTTTCGGGACAGCTGCGTAGACGACTATATTTCCCGGCGGGGGCTGGAAAAGCTGTCCGGCGAGATGCTGGGTGTGCCGCTGGATGGTCGTGCGCTTGCTGAACGCATCGCCGCCGGGGACGAACGGGCCAAAGCCTGTTTCCGGTGCTTTGGTGAACAGCTGTGCGATGCATTGCAGCCGCAGATCGAAGCATTCTGTCCGGACACGCTCTGCATGGGGGGACAGATTATGGCAAGCGCGGCATTATTTCTGCACCCGTTGGAAAAACTTTGTACAAACAAGAAGATTACTTTATATATTACACAGGATACTTCTCTGCGGACTATGCAGGGGCTGACAAGAGCTGCCAGCCGGATGGGAAAGGAAAATGCCTGATGACACTTCGTCATATTCGTATTTTTTTAGAGGTCTACCACGCCTGCAATGTGACCCATGCGGCAGAAAATCTGCATATGACACAGCCTGCCGTAACGCGAGCAATTCAGGAAATGGAACAGTATTATGGCGTCCGGCTGTTTGAAAGAATGTATCATCGGCTTTCGCCAACAGAGAGCGCCAAGAAAGTATATTCACAAGCGGCGTATTTAATGGATGGCTTTGATCGTATGGAGGATACGCTGCATTCCTGCAAAACACACGGGAAAATTCGCATAGGTGCCACTATGACACTGGGCAGCACGTTGTTGCCCGCACTGGTCGAAAAGTTTTCCTCGCTTCATCCTGAATGTGAGGTGTATGTGCAGGTTGCCAACGGCAATACGATTGAGGAAGCTCTTTGCGAAAACCGACTGGATATAGCCTTGCTTGAAAATGCAACTCCAAAAGAAGAACTGCATTGTGAGGACATCGGAGCAGACAGACTTTGCGCTGTACTCGCAAAGGATAGTCCATTGGCAGTATTCCATACGCTGACACCGGAACAGCTTACACAGGCCAAGCTGCTGATTCGGGAAACAGGCAGTACTGCGCGGTCAGTGCTGGAAAATGCTGCAGCCGAACGAGGACTTACCTTACACCCGGCGTGGGAAAGTGCAAGTACGGATGCGCTGGTACAGGCAGCTGTGCGCGGATTAGGCGTTGCAATTCTACCACAGCCGTTGGCAGAACAGTACGAAAAAACAGAAGAAATCTGCGTGCGTACAATCAAGGATTTGCCGCTGGTGCGCCGCAGGGTTCTGGTTTGGCACAAAGAAAAATATATCACCCCTGCTATGCAGCAATTCGCAGAATTGTGCAGAGATCAGGGGTGATAAGAACCAAACCATCAGATGACAGGAATAGCGCTGCTGCGCTGCGAGGAAATGACTATAACAGTTTTGCCTTAGGAAACCTTCAGCTGCGTTTGTGCTCTAACGAACAGCTTCTTTTAGCAGGAGTTGTGCATATTGTATTTCAAGCTCAGGAAATTCTGAGATTAGGTTGCGCGTTTCCCAAATATCTGATTTTAAATCGTATAATTCCCGCGAACCGTCTTCAAACTGAATGTACTTGTATTGGCTGTCAGCGACCATTTCAAAACCCAAGATATTGGTGCGATTGCCTACGCGGTTTACATCTTTAAGGGATGAATAGGAGCATTCTCTGGGGAAATATTCCCTGTTCAGCAGAAACGGATACAGCGAGTGGCTGTTTCTCAATAAACCTGTCGTTTCGCAATTTGCAAAGTCTGTAAATGTTTTAGCAAGGTCCTGTAATTCTACGGGAATATCTGTGATGCCTTTGTTTGCTATGGCGTTTCCGCTGATAACGAGTGGAATGTGCGTGCTGCCTCGATATGGACGATTTTTTCCGAACAGGGAAAAATCACCAAGCATTTCGCCGTGATCAGACGAATATACAATCAGGGTGTCGTCAAAAATTTGCTTTTCTTTTAGGACTTTGAAAATTCGACCTATGTTTTTGTCGATATTTTCAATCATTTCACAGTAGTTTTGCCGTATTTCTGCTATGTTATCAACTCCGGAGCAATGCTGAGCGCTTGGCACTTTGCGCATAAGCGCTTCTTCTTTCATTGAAGTTGTTATGTCCCAAGGGTTGTGAGGACAGGCAAAATTGACTTGTAAAAACCAAGGCTTGTCAGAATGGAATTGGTTTATCATTTCAATGGCATTGTCGGTTATCCAATTATCACAATATAGTGAATCGGGAATTTGTGAAGCCTCTGCAGAATTGTTGCGCGTCAGCAAATCCTTGGAATGATAGTCAGCCCAGTTGTTTTGGGCTAAATAATCCATGTATGGGTCGGTTGGACAATGATTGTCGTGATATGATTGTGTGGCATCCATTTTTCCGGCGTTATCAATAACGTGAGTGAACCCCCATCTCTCGTGTTGCTTTAGCTTTCCGCGCAAGCCCCACCAGTGGTCAGCCTTGTGTAAGTCGAATTTTCCGACACCACCGACTTGGTACCCATGTTCTCGTAAGAGCTGATAGAATGTGGTTCCGTCTATGGGGCAGTTTACTTGGTTGTTTGGTACACGACAATTATAATATCTTTCACCGAATGCCAGGCAGGCTCTGGCGGGAGCGCATAAAGGCGCGGGCGAGAAAGCGTTTGTAAACACCATGCCGTTGTCCATTATACTTCTCAAATTCTCCATCCTGATAAAGGGGAAGTTGTAACCGAAGCAAGACAACACCTGATCAGGGTAAGGCATAAAATCTCCTCTGTGCTGGTCAGGAAATAAAAACAGAATATTCATTTTTGCGGTACGCATAATTGCCTCCTGGGCTTGATTGCTATGTTTCGACATAAAAAGTGAAAAATAAAAACGATAGTGAATTCGTTGCGAATTTGAGGCGCTCAAAAAACCAGACGCAATACCAGCCCAGCTGCACCGCACAGGCACATGGTCAGAATCGGATTCCATTTGTAACGCCGCAGAACATAAAATGCCACAGCAAAACTGCCGGCACCAATCCAGTCTACGTTGGTAAAGGCTTCACTGTTGCCGTTAAAAAGAACCGTTGCCAGAATGGACAGGCCGGCACCAAGAATCAGTGCGACAACGACCGGGCGCAGACAAGCCAGAATGTTCTGGAGCAGGGAAAGATTTTTGTATTGCGGTAGAGGTATGACAAGAGGGATACAAAAATAAGCGCGGGTGTAATACAGCCAAATGTTGCGATGACAGCACCGGGGAAGGATGCAATTCGGAGTCCGACAAAAGTGGCGGAATTCACGGCGATGGGACCGGGCGTCATTTCTGCAATCGTAATAAGGTCGGTAAATTCCTGCATGGTGAGCCAAGCGTGCTGTTCAACCACCTGACTTTGTATCAAGGGCATGGCGGCATAGCCACCGCCTGCTGAACATACCAACCTGCACAAAGCTTAAAAAAAGCTGCCAGTAAATCATAAGCTGCCACCCTTTCTGTTAAGTAACAGTGCGCGCACAATTCCAAAAAGTGTTGCGGCGAGAATGATAAATATAACATTGATATCATACACAAAGCTGGCAATAAAAGCGAACAGCATAAGACCGATGTATATGGGAGAATGAGTTTTCAGAACGTTTCGCCCTAAACCGCAGACAACATCCAGAATAACGGCGGCGACGCCTGCCTGCATACCTTTTAATGCAAATGCTACATAGACATTGGAGGCAAATGCCGCGTAAAACAAGGAAATGACGGATAAAATTACCATAGGAGGAATGATTGTGCCCAATACGGCAAGCAGCATTCCCGGCAGTCCGTCAACCTGCCAGCCGACAAGAATGGCAACATTGACTGCGATGGCACCCGGCGAGGATTGCGCCAGAGCGGTTATGTCCAACATTTCTTTTTCATCAATCCAATGAAGCTCGTCCACGAATTTTTCCTTCATGAAGGTTGCAATGACAAAGCCACCGCCAAAAGTAAAGCTGCTGATATACAGCATACTGAAGAACAGCTTGCGCAGCCGGGCGGCGCGGGATACAACTGATTTCTGCATGGAAATAAAGGAACCTCTTTTCTGTGATTTGATACTATCAAGCATACAGCTTGAAAACAGAATTGTAAAATGCTATTATCATATCAAAGTTATGCGGTGGGAGCATTGTGTTGTGAATGCTCGAATTTTATAGGATGAGGTGTCGTATGCCATATATCAATCTGCTTATAAAACCCGCCTCCAGCCTGTGTAATATGCGTTGTCATTATTGCTTTTACGCAGATGAGGCAGCAAATCGGGAACTTCCCAGCATGGGCGTTATGTCAGAAACAACGGCAGAACTTCTTGTTTCCCGCGCTTTGGAAGCAGCAGGGGCGCAAGGCGGCATCGGGTTTACCTTTCAAGGCGGTGAGCCCACGATGGCAGGAAAAGAGTATTTTCGCAACTTTATAGAGATTGTTAAGCGTTTGAATAAGAACAATGTATCGGTGAACTACGGGATTCAAACAAACGGATTGGCAATTGATGCGGAATGGGCAGCTTTTTTGGCAGAAAACCACTTCCTTGTTGGGGTATCGGTGGATGGAGATAAGACAGTTCACGATGAATTTCGGGTGGACACAGCCGGCAAAGGAACATGGATGCGCATACAGAAGAACATTCGACTTCTGCAACAGATGGGAGTGGAGTGCAATTTGCTGTGTGTTGTAACGCGCCGCTGTGCCAAAAGCGCGGTGCGGTGTTACCATGCGATGAAGAAAACCGGCGTACAATTTTTGCAGTTTATTCCTTGCCTGGATCCGTTGGGGGAAGAACGCGGTCAGAGAAAATGGTCGCTGACCCCAAAGGACTATGGTGAATTCCTTTGCGCTTTGTTTGATGAATGGTATCGTGACTGGAAAAGCGGAAATTACACCAGCGTGCGGCTCTTTGATGATTATGTACATCTTGCCATGGGGCAGCCTGCGGGAACTTGTGCGACAAGCGGCAGGTGCGGAGGGTATTTTGCAGTCGAGGCAGACGGAAGTGTTTATCCCTGTGATTTTTATGTACTGGATCATTGGAAATTGGGAAATCTGCGGGATGACTCTTTTGAAAAACTGAGAGAAGGGGCCTGTTTACAGCGTTTCCTGCAGGATAGCGGAAACCGACCCGCAGAGTGCAAGGAGTGTACTTGGAAAACGCTTTGCTCCGGAGGTTGCAAGCGTGACTGGACATGGATGGAAGGTCAATCCCATAATTACTACTGCGATTCCTTCCGGAAACTGTTTGCCCATGCTATGCCACGCATACAGGAAATTGCCTCCGCAGAGCTGCATATGCGGCAAAATGCTTATCGATGATTACAATAAGCAGCAGGACATTCCGCAAGTGAATGTCCTGCTGCTTATTTGATGAAAAGACGATGTGGTGAATTGATTTATAAAAAAGACTCGTCAGGCTTTGAAGATTCCGGAGCGGATGCCAGCGCACCGCGGTAGAGCACTTCGGAAGAAACATAACTGACTTCGGGCGCCGCTTTCGGGTGTTCTATCACAAAAAGAATCTTGGCGGCCAAGCGAGAACCGATGGTTTGCGGCTTTACATCTACGGTTGTAATACGGTCGGCAACGTTCAGATATTCGCTGTTGTTGTCAAAGCCCGTCAGTACGATACGTCCTTCAGGGTCTATCCCTTTTTCTTCAAGATAACGCTGGATGAAATGAGCAATATAGTCGCTGGCACAGACGATACCGTCCGGCATGGTTGGCAGGAAGTCCAGAAAGCGACTGATTTCCTCATAATGGGTGCGAAGACCCAATGACCCGGTAAGGTAAAGACTGGGGTTTGGAATGATCCCATGCTCATGCAGTGCATCCAGAAATCCCTCGTAACGGTCTTTGTTTGTCTGGGCGTATTCCACATCGCCTATGAAGCTGAGCTTTCGGCATCCATGAAGAAGCAGACTGTTTGTAATCTGCCGGATAAGATCACGACCCTCAATAATGAGCAGATCCCCATGTAACTGGTTATAGGGGACAGAAGGAACCGTGTCCAGAAAAACCTTTGGTATAGGTAAAGAGGATAACAGCCGCAGCAAGGGCGCAGAATACGTGTTCAGTACAATGACACCATCTACTGTACCGTTTGTCAAAGGCTCCGGCAACACATAGCCCGCTTTGTAATTTGTGGGAAGATATGTGTACATGAGGTTGACATTATGCTTGGAAAGATCCTTGGCAATCTGATGGATGATTTGCATCCAGAAAAGAGAGGACTCCGGTCGGCACACGGCTACCGCTACCGTGCGTGAGTGAGGAGGCAGTTGAGCAGAGGTGGTCGCAGGGGAATCCTGAGATGAAGTGGGAAAATAGCCCATCTCGGCGGCTTTTTGATGGATCTGGGCGCGCATAGAATCCGAAACGCCGGGACGGTTGCTTAGCGCTTTCCATACGGTGATTCTGGAAACAGAAAGAGCATCAGCAATATCCTGCATGGTTGGTTTGCTCATGAAAGAAACCCTCCGTTTATTAAGTTTATAGAAAGTATAGCACAGAAATAAGAGAAAAGCAACACCAAATGTTAACTTTTGCTAATGTTTAACGTTGAAAATGTTAGCTATAATGCACAAAAAAATAGGGCAAAATCCGTTAAAATAAACGAATACAATAAAACAATGAACGATTTGTGCAAAACGACGGTTGACAGGTACAAAAGTAAATGTTAATATTAGGCTAACAGATGGCAACAAAAGTTGACCGAGAAGCTAACGCTGAGTTAACACCAAGCATTGACGACTGTTAACACTTGGCCCGCCAAAAGAAAGGAGCACATTCTATGAAAAAGGATAAGTCGGCAGTTTCAACTTCAACGAAGCCACGCCGCAAACGTTGGACGAGTGATGACACGGAGCTGACATTGCTGGGGCTTCCGGCAGCCATCTGGTACGCAGTCTTTTGCTACCTGCCCATGTTCGGTCTGATTATCGCATTCAAAAACTTCAAGATCACTCCGGGAAAGAGCTTCCTTTACAGCTTGTTCCACAGCGACTGGGCAGGGTTTGACAACTTCAAATTTTTCCTTACCAGCAACACCTTTGCCATGCTGCTGCGCAATACGCTGTTATATAACATCTTATTTATCGTATTGAACATTGTAATTCCGGTTACATTGGCTGTGCTTATCAATCAGATTTACAGCCGCATTGCTTCTAAAGCATACCAGACGATGATGTTCTTCCCGCACTTCCTTTCGTGGGTTGTTGTCAGCTACTTTGTCTACGCTTTTCTGAACCCTGACAAAGGTCTGATGAACACCATTATTCAGGCTCTTGGCGGCGATAAAATCATGTGGTATTCTCAGCCAAAATGGTGGCCGCTGATTTTGACTTTCATGCAGGTCTGGAAATCCATGGGCTATAATATGGTTGTCTACCTTGCAAGTATTACCGGCATTGACAGTACGCTGTACGAGGCGGCAACGCTGGACGGCGCGACCAAGTGGCAGCAGACCAAATATATTACACTGCCGGCACTGAAACCCATCATCGTTATGATGTTCATTCTGAATGTCGGCCGTATCTTCTATTCCGATTTCGGCTTGTTCTATCAGGTTACGCAGGGTGTTCCCAACTCACTGTACAACGTTGCCAGCACATTTGACACCTATGTCTACCAGGCTTTGCAGAGCAATGTGACAATCGGCAGAACTGCTGCCGCAGGTTTGTTCCAGGCTGTATGCTGCTGCATAACCGTTCTGGTTGCCAACTTCATCGTTTCCAAGATTGATGAAGAAAGCGCGATTATTTGATGAAGGGAGAACACACAAATGACTCTGGCAGAAAAGCATAAGATAAAGGCCGAAGAAAAAAAGCTGGAAAAAGAGGAAGCTCGTGCGAAGTTCCGCTTAAACCAGATTAAGCCGACAACGAATGCCTGCTTTAACATTCTGTTTGTACTGCTTTCCTTCGTCTGTCTGTTTCCGGTGTTCTACGTCTTTATGATTTCCGTTTCCTCCACGGATTCTATCACAAAGTACGGGTACAGGCTTTTCCCGGATACATATTCCACGGCGGCGTACACGTTCCTTTGGAATGAACGCGGAACGATTTTTAATTCACTCATAATTTCCGTGGTGGTCACGGTTATGGGTACGGTGCTGGGTGTGCTGCTGACCACAATGATTGGCTATGTGCTTTCCCGCCCGAACTACAAGCTCAAAGGCTTCTTCACCTGGATGGTATTCATCCCGATGATCTTCAATGGCGGTATGGTTGCAAACTATGTGGTTGTTGCCAATATGCTGCACTTGAATAATACAATTTGGTGCTTGGTTCTGCCGCTGGCCATGAGCAGCTTCAATGTTATTATCTGCAAGACCTTCTTCCGAACAACGGTACCGGATTCCATCATTGAGTCGGCAAAGATTGACGGCGCATCCCAGATGAAAATTTTCTGGCGTATTGTGGTGCCCATCTCCAAGCCAGTATTTGCCACCATTGCACTGTTCCTGACGTTTGGCTACTGGAATGACTGGTTCCAGTCTGCCCTGTATATTTCGGATTCCAAGCTGGTATCCTTGCAGGCACTGCTGAACAACATGATGAAGAACCTGGAGTACATCGCCAATAACCCCAGCGCAGGTCTGAGTCTGCAGCAGTACCGTAACTCGATGCCGTCCGAATCCGTTCGTATGGCAATCGCAATCATTATCGTCATTCCCATTGCGTGCGCGTATCCGTTCTTCCAGAAGTACTTTATTTCCGGTCTGACGGTTGGTGCGGTCAAGGGCTAAGAGAAAGACCATGAAAAAGAAAAACATCATTTTTATCTGCACAGACCAGCATCGAAAGGATACACTTTCCGCCTATGCGCCCGGCACGCTTTGCCGGACGCCGGTGCTTGATCGGCTGGCCGACGAAAGCGTTGTTTTTGACAACTGCTACACAACCTGCCCGGTTTGTACCCCTGCACGCAGTTCTCTGCAAACAGGTCTGTATCCATCCAAAACCGGTATGGAAACAAACTCCTACCAGACAGGCTGCTGTACGCATGAACTTTCCGATATGCCGTACCTGCTCAGCCGTCGGCTGCAATCCGTTGGCTATGAATGTGGCTACACCGGCAAGTGGCATTTGGGCGTTGGCAAAGATAAGAGTGCTACCCAAGAGGGTCGCGGTCTGACAAAGCTTCTGAATGAAGAAGGCTTCTTGGATGTAGCGCCGTATCTGGGCAGGGGAGCAGTTCCCACGGAAGTCGGTTACATTGGCGATGACTTCCCCGGTCATGGCGGCGGCGGCTGGTGGTTCCCGCAGTTTGAACAGTACCTCAAGGATAACAATCTGCCGCTGACCATTATCAATCAAACACCCAACAAGCTGCCCGGCGATCACTCCACCAACGGCGAGGTGACATCGCCCATAGAGTCCACCATTGAGTATTATCTGGTGGAGCGTGCCAAGGCCATTGTGGAGGAACTAAGCAGCAGTGACAAGCCGTTTTACTTCCAGTTGAATTTCTGGGGTCCGCATGAACCATATTTTGCTCCCACAAAGTATCTGGATATCTACCGCGACATGGTCATTCCGGAAAATCCTACATTCGCTGAGGATTGGTCGGACTCTCCGCGCTGTTACAATCTTATCCGCCGCCCGGAGGTTTCGTGGGACTTCTTCCAGGAAACGCTGCGTCACTACTATGCCTGTACGACACATATTGACGCGCAGATCGGTCGGTTCCTTGATTACCTGAAAGAAAAGAACCTCTATGACGATACGATGATTGTATTCTCTGCAGATCACGGTGATAACCAAGGCTGCCACGGCGGGTTAGAGAACAAGTCTTACAGTATGTATGACGACACGACCCAGATTCCGCTGTTTATCAAGCCTGCCACGGCAGCCGCCGCAGCCAGTTTGTAGGTACCTGTGATTTGTACGCAACATTCTTGAAGATGGCCGGCTGTGAACCGACAGATGCCTACGGCTACGGCGATGGACGTCCTTTGAATGACATTCTTGAAAATCCTGACGCGCCGTGGAGCGATGAAGTCATGACCGAAGGCATGGGCGCTTTCTCTGTGATTGTAACCCAGCGTATGTTCCGTAAGGGGCGTTACAAGTACGTTTTTAACGGTGCGGATAAAGACCAGTTCTTTGATATGGAAACTGACCCGCATGAGATGCACAATCTGATTAAAAATCCCGCTTACAAAGACACGATTCACAGCGTCAAGGATTCTTGTGCAGACTGGATGCAGGAACACAACGACCCGATACGCGATGCCTTCTGCAAAGTCAATCACTTGAAAGAATGGGAAACACTTTACAAAAACATCGGTGCGAACCAATAAGCCCATTCCATTTTTCCACCACATTTGGATCTGTTCCCCTATGGGGGAATGAAGATACACAACTTTACACAAGCAAAGGAGAAAAACAGATGAAAAAGTTCAACAAAGTGCTTGCGCTGGGCATGGCCGGTTCCATGGCCCTCAGCATGGCAGCCTGCGGCGGCAGTTCCTCTTCTGCCTCCACCGGCACCGATGGCAGCAGCACCTCTACGGCTGCTCCTACGGCTGCTCCCTCCAAGGACGTCGTCACCCTGAAATGGGTGGCCGTTGGTTCTGGCATGCCTTCTAACTACGATGCATGGCTGGCACAGATTAACCCGTATCTGGAAGATAAGATCGGCGTCAACATCGACATGGAGGTTATCTCCTGGGGCGACTGGGACACCCGCCGCAATGTTATTGTGAACACCAGCGGTGAATACGACATCCTGTTCACCAACGTCAACACCTATAACAACGACGTCAATACCGGTGCTTTCTTGGATATCACCGATATGGTCAAGGAAGCGGCTCCTGAACTGTACGCTTCCGTTCCGGAAGATTATTGGAAAGCCTGCGAAGTGGGCGGACGTGTTTATGGTGTGCCTACCTACAAGGATTCTTCTCAGAGCGAGTACGTTGTCTGGGATAAGGCAAAGGTCGAGGCTGCCGGCTATGACTATACCAAGGAGCTGGGCATCACCGACCTGGATGAACTGACTGCGCCCCTGAAGGCTATCAAGGACACTGACGGCGAGGCTTCCTTCCCTCTGAACAAAAACGGCGGCGGCTACCAGTCCTATATGTATGACCAGCTTGGCGCCGGTCTGTATCCCCTGGGTGTGCGCTATGATGACAGCGAGGGTAAGGTTGTTGCTACTGTTGAGCAGGATGACATGAAGCAGATTCTGAAAACCTTCCATGAGTGGTACAACGAAGGTATCATCAACTCTGACGCTGCAACCCGTCCCGAAGATGCAAACTACAAGGCTTGCTCCATTGCACAGGGCTGGTCCGGTGCGGCAATCACTTCCTGGGGTCCGCAGCTCGGCGTTGAGTGCGTTGCCCAGAAGTGGGGTCCGACCATCGTTTCCAATGAAACTGTCCGCGGCTCTATGAACTGCATCTCCGCTAACTGCGCCTATCCCGAAAAAGCACTGCAATTCCTGCAGCTGGTAAACACCGACACCTACGTCCGTGACCTGTTCTACTACGGCGTTCAGGGCGACAACTGGGATTACACCGATGACAGCAAAACCTTCGTCCATAAGAACAACGCGGATTGGTCTATGGCCGGTTACACCCAGGGCAGCTTCTTCGCTATCACCCCGACCGACGATTTCGATTTCAACCAGTTCGACGAAGTTAAAGAGCTGAACGAAAAGGCTGAGCCTTCTGTCCTGCTTGGTTTCACTCTCGACACCACCCCCATCGCTGATGAACTGGCAAACTGCATCCAGATTGCAGAGCGTTACAAGGGCGAGCTGCTGACCGGTACGGCTGATCCCGAAGTTATGGTTCCCCAGATGATGCAAGAACTGCGCGCTGCCGGCTTTGACAAGATCGTTGCTGAGGCACAGAGCCAGGTTGACGCTTTCATGGCTACCAATAAGTAATCTTTAAAAATCCAAATACTATCCCTGCAGGCAGGGAAACCTTCGGGAGCGGGACGCTGAGTTCCCGCTCCCGATTTATTTTAAGTACACAAGGAGAATCAAGTATGGCTAAAATCATCGGCAGCGCACTGCCCAATATTCCGTGGCAGGAACCGCCTGCAAACACCCGCACCCCTTTCTGGCGCTATGATGCAAACCCCATCATCGGTCGTGACGGCAACGCCCGTTCCAACAGCGTGTTCAACAGCGCCGTTGTACCTTTCAAGGATGGCTTTGCCGGCGTATTCCGCTGCGACAGCCTGTCCATCAGCATGGATATTTTCGCAGGCTTCAGCAAGGACGGTCTGCACTGGGATATTGAGGATACCCCGATTCATCTGGTAGGGGATGACCCGGAAGTCACAACCCGTGAATACCGCTATGACCCCCGTGTATGCTATATGGACGGCAAATACTATGTGACCTGGTGCAACGGCTACCACGGACCCACCATCGGCATTGCATGGACGGATGATTTCAAGACGTTCCATCAGATGGAGAATGCGTTCTTGCCTTACAACCGTAACGGTGTACTTTTCCCGCGCAAGATTCAGGGCCGCTATATGATGATGAGCCGCCCGAGCGACACCGGGCATACCCCCTTCGGCGATATTTTTGTCAGCCAGAGCGAAGATATGATTTACTGGGGACGCCACCGCTTTATGATGGGTGCTGTAAAAGGCGATGAATCTGCATGGCAGAGCATGAAAATTGGCCCCGGCCCCATCCCCATTGAAACCGATGAGGGCTGGCTGCTGATTTACCATGGTGTTATCAACACCTGCAACGGCTATGTGTACCGCATTGGTGCTGCGCTGCTGGATATTGACGAGCCGTGGAAGGTAAAATACCGCGGCAAGGATTACCTGCTGGCTCCTCATGAGCTGTATGAGTGTGTAGGCGACGTGCCGAACGTGACCTTCCCCTGCGCCACCTTGACGGATGCCGCGACCGGTCGTATTGCGATGTACTACGGCTGTGCCGATACCGTGACCGGTCTGGCGTTCACCACGGTGGATCGTGTATTGGACTATATCAAGAAGAACTCTTTCTGATGTTAAAGGGGCAAAGAGATGCCACAGGATAATATTTTGCTGATAACAACCGATCAGCAGCGCTTTGATACCATCCAGGCACTGGGCAACGGAAGCATTTACACCCCGCATCTGGATTACCTGTACACGATGGGAACGGCATATACCCGCTGCTATGCGGACTGCCCGATTTGTGTACCGTCCCGAACATCGCTGATGACGGGGCGACACGGATACGATGACGGTGTGGTAAGCAACGCAACGCATGAAAGCGAAATGCGCCGGGCCACCGCCGCACGGGAAACCTTGCCGGCTATGCTGACCGATGCAGGATATCAGACAAAAGCTATGGGCAAGATGCATTTTGATCCGCCCCGTGCCTGCTATGGCTTTGAAAGCATGACACTGCCGTTGGATTATATGCGCCAGTGTGAAAAGCGGGGCGACGTGCGACCCAAGGTACACGGTGCCATGGAGTGTGAGCTGGTTCCGGCAATTTCAACTGTGGACACAAAGGACAGCATTACAACCTGGATTGTAGATGGTTCCATTGATTTTCTGGAAACGCGGGATCCGCAGCGCCCCTTCTTCCTGTGGACAAGCTTCACGAAGCCGCATCCGCCCTTTGACCCCTGCCGTGATTTTTGGGATATTTATGACGGTATCCCAATGCCGCCCGCTGTGTACGGCGATTGGTCGGAAAACCTTGAAAAAGAACCGCAGGGATTCTTGGCGGGCAGCTATGAAAATACGGATGTGCATATGTTTACCCCGCAGCAGCTGGCGAACACCCGCCGTGCCTACTATGCAATGATTACACAGGTAGACTATGCGCTGGGGCGCCTGTTTGGCTGTCTGCGTGAAAATGGTCTTGAGAAAAACACATGGGTTATTTTCACCTCTGACCATGGTGAAATGTTGGGCGACCACCATATGTGCCAGAAAAATATGTTCTTTGAAGGTTCTGCACATGTACCGTGTATCATTATGCCGCCCAAGGGCAGAGGTTTGCCGGTCAATCAGAAGGTAGACACGTTGGCTGAGCTGACAGACATTTACACAACCATTTTGGGAATTGCGGGGGTCACACCGCCGGAAACCGCACACGGCGTGGATCTGCGTGCGCCCTACCAGGAACGCACGTTCTTTGGTAACAGTCTGGATGTGAACTTCTGCGTAATGCAGGATGGCTTTAAGCTGGTTTACAGCGCGCGCGGGGATCACTATTTACTCTTTGATATGACGAACGATCCGATGGAGCAGCGTAATCTGGCGGAGCTTCCGGAATACGCAGAGCAGAGAAAAAAGCTGACAAAGCTATTGCTGGAACACACCGCACAGACTCGACCGGAAGCACTTGAAAATGGTTATTTCCGCACGCTGGAGGCACCCAAATTTCCCGGTGATGTGGATTTCCGTTGGCTGGGTTTCCATTACCACGATTTCGGTGTAGATACGTTCCACTAACGCAAACAAAAATGCAAAAAACAGCCAGCTTTGAATTGCTGGAAGCCTCGTTATGAGGGAAAGGAAAGACCTATGCGCACCATTGATTTTCTTGACAAGCGCGTCACAGGTATCTGCAATGAGCTGAAAAAGCTTTCTGTAAAACAGAAGTTTGAAACGAGCGACTGGCTCATAAAGCCGGGCAACTTCCTGCGCCCGGAAGATGCCGATGCAGACCCTGCACCGTTTGAACCCTTTGACAGCCGCACCATGCATTGGTACGGACCGGACAAGCATTACTGGTTCCGCGCGGATGTGACCGTGCCGCAGGAAATGGACGGCAAACCGCTGTGGATGCACGTCTGCACCCAGATTGATGAGTGGGACGATGCCAAAAACCCGCAGTTCCTGCTGTTTGTGGACGGCAAGGTGACACAGGGCGTGGATATGAACCACCGCGACATCCTGCTGGACCGCTGCGCCAAGGGCGGTCAAAAGTACCGTCTGGAATTGCAGTCCTACACCGGAATCCTGCATACCGAATTCAACCTGATTGTAGACCTGCGGGAAATCGACCCCGAAATTGAGGGTCTTTACTACGATATGGTTGTGCCGCTGGAGGCTTTTCCCCGGTTGGAAGAGGACGGCAAAGCCCGCCGCGATCTGGAAAACGTGCTGAACGAGGCTGTCAATCTGATCGACCTGCGCACACCTTATAACGAGAGCTTCTATCAAAGCATTGCTGCTGCCCGCCGGTATCTGGCAAAAGCACTTTATACCGACCTTGCCGGTCATGAGGAAGTCATTGCAAGCTGCATTGGCCACACGCACATTGACGTGGCATGGTGGTGGACTGTTGCACAGACCCGGGAAAAAGTGTGCCGCAGTTTTGCAACTGTGCTGAAACTGATGGACGAATACCCCAACTACAAGTTTATGTCCAGCCAGCCGCAGCTGTATTACTTCCTGAAGCAGCGCTACCCCGAGCTGTATGAGCAGATCAAACAGCGCGTGGCGGAGGGACGCTGGGAACCCGAAGGCGGTATGTGGGTTGAGGCGGACTGCAACCTGACCAGCGGCGAAAGCCTGGTGCGTCAGTTCCTGTACGGCAAGCGTTTCTTCAAGGAAGAGTTCGGTGTGGACAACCGCATTCTCTGGCTGCCGGACGTGTTCGGCTATTCGGGCGCGCTGCCTCAGATCATGGCAAAGTGCGGCATTGATTATTTCATGACCACAAAGCTGGCATGGAACCAGTTCAACAAAATGCCTTACGACACCTTCAAGTGGCGCGGCATTGACGGCACCGAAATCCTGACCCACCTTGTCACAACGCTGGGGGTCGGTCAGAGCGAGAATGACTTCTTCACGACTTACAACGGCATCCTGCATCCCGATGCGCTGATCGGCGGCTGGCACCGCTACCAGCAGAAGGACATCAACAATGATATCCTGATTTCCTACGGTTACGGTGACGGCGGCGGCGGTCCGACCCGCGCCATGCTGGAAACCTCCACCCGTATGGAAAAGGGCATCGAGGGACTGCCCAAAGTGCGTCAGGCATTTGCACGCACCTACTTTGATGAGCTGGCTGAGCGTGTGAAGGACAACCGCCGCCTGCCCACATGGGAAGGTGAACTCTACTTTGAGTATCACCGCGGCACATACACCTCCATGGCGCGCAACAAGCGTTCCAACCGTAAGATTGAGCTGCACATGATGGACTTGGAACTGCTCAGCCTGCTGGCACAAGCCAAGGTCGCATACCCAGAGGCAGAAATCGACAAGCTGTGGCATGGAATCCTCATCAATCAGTTCCATGATATTCTGCCCGGTTCCTCCATCCACGAAGTATACGAAGTCACGAAAAAAGAATATGCCGAGATGGAAGCCGAGATTACGGCACTGCGCGAAGAGCGCCTGAATGCGCTGACCCCTGCAGGTGAAGGCGTTACCGTGTACAACACCACCGGCTTTGCCCGCAGCGATGTGGTTGAACTGGGTGATTGCAAGGCAGAGGCTTTGCAGGACGAGGTCGGCAATATCTATCCCGTACAGAAAACAGCCGATGGTGCGGTGGCGTTCCTGAACAACCTGCCTGCCAAGGGCAGCAAAACGTTTGCGGTCGTACCGGCACAGGTTTCGGCTGCGCCCTTCGAGATTGCTGCTGACGGACATAAGATCGACACCCCGTTCTATACGGTCACCTTTGATGAACACGGTCAGATGACCGGCATCTTTGACAAAGAGAACCGCCGCGAAGTGCTCAAGCCCGGTCAGGCAGGCAACCTCTTCCGCGTATATGAGGATAAGCCCATCTATTATGACAACTGGGATATCGATATTTTCTATACCGAAAAGTTCTGGGATGTCACCGACCTGCAGGACTTCACATGGACGGAGAACGGTCCCGTGCGCGCCACACTGCACATCGAACGCAATTACAGCAACTCCACCCTGGTGCAGGATATCCATTTCTATGCAAAGCAGCGCCGGATTGAGTTTGATACAACCGTGGACTGGCATGAACACCAGAGCCTGCTGAAGGTCCACTTCCCGGTAAATGTCCATACTGACGAAGCTACGTTTGAAATTCAGTATGGCAACCTGACCCGCAAGACGCACGCCAACACCAGCTGGGATCGCGCACGCTTTGAAAGCTGCGGTCAGAAGTGGATGGACCTGAGCGAAGGTCATTACGGTGTCAGTATGCTGAACGACTGCAAGTACGGTCATTCCGTCAAGGATTCTGTGATTGGGCTGACCCTGATTAAGTCCGGCATTGAGCCGAACCCCACCACGGACCAGGAAGTTCACCATTTCACATACGCCATGTATCCGCACGCCGAAAAATGGCAAGCAGCCGGCACGGTGCCGCAGGCGTTCTTCCTGAACCAGCCTGCGCTGGCTGTGCAGGGCGGAAAGCCGGGCGAAAGCTTCAGCCTTGCCGGACTGGATGCACCCAATGTGGTGCTGGAAACCATCAAACGCGCCGAGGATGGCGATGGTGCCATTGTGCGTATGTATGAGTGCGAGAACAGCCTGACAAATGTCACCCTGGACTGGAACCTTCCCTTCCATGTAGCAGAAAGCTGCAACTGTCTGGAACAGCCTGACGGTGAGCCGGTTGAAGTCAAAGACGGCAAGATTACCTTTACGGTAAAGCCGTATGAAATCAAGACAATTCGTATCCGTTAAATAACAAAGTCCGAACATTCTGCACGGGCGGTTGGCAATGCGCCCACCTCCCGTGCCTTTTTATTGAGGAAATGATGATGGAGTTTATTCCTAATCCACACAAGATCAAACACCCGGCAGGAACCCATATGCTGGATAATCAGAGCCGAATCACCCTGTGGCAGACCGAACCCACCGCTTTGCTTTATGCACAGATGCTGCAGGGCTGCCTGCGGGAGTACGCCGGGCTGGAAGTGCCGTTCACCCGCGGTAAGCCCCGGGCAGGCGACGCTGTACTTACGGTGGATACCGCCCTGCCGCAAAACCGTTACACGCTGAGCATTATGCCGGAATGCATCACGCTGAAAGCCGGCAGCGATGAAGCACTCTGCAACGGTGTGCAGACACTGTGCCAGTATATTGAACAGCACGGTGCTGTACTGCCCGCGCTGGAAATTGAGGACTGGCCCGATCTTGCCAACAGAGGCTATTATCAGGACTGCTCCCGCGGACGTGTCCCGACGATGGATTATCTGAAACAGGTGGCAGATATTCTATGCCGTTACAAGATCAATCAGTGGCAGCTTTATATTGAACACACCTATCTTTTCCGTGATTTGAGCGAAGCATGGCGCGAGGATACGCCGCTGACGGCGCAGGAGATTATGGAACTGGATGATTACTGTGCTGCCCGGCACATTGAACTCGTTCCTTCCTTGTCTACCTTCGGGCATATGTACCGTATTCTCAGCACAAAAACCTGTTGCGACCTCTGCGAGCTGCCTGACTCGGAAAAGATTCCGTTCAGTTATACCTATGCAGGGCATCACCATACCCTGAACGTATCCAATCCCGATGCGCTGGGGTTTGTAAAAGGGCTGATTGACGAATACCGCCCGCTTTTCCGCAGCAGCAAATTCAATATCTGTGATGACGAAACGTTTGATTTGGGCAAGGGACGCAGCAAGGCTCTTGCCGAGGAGCAGGGCGAGCGCAGCCTGTATCTCAGCCATGTGAAGGCGCTGTGCGAATATCTTGTTGCACAGGGAGTGACACCGCAGTTCTGGGGCGACATTATGTGGCGCTTCCCGGAAAGCTGTGCCGAGCTGCCCAAGGAAACCATCTGCCTGAATTGGGGTTATCTGCCGCACCAGCGGGAAAATGAAATCCGGGATATTGCCGCCAGCGGGATTACGCAGTATGCCTGCCCCGGCGTATGTGGCTGGAACCGTTGGATGCCTTTGATGTACAATTCTTACCTGAATATCCGTACCATGTGCCACCATGCACACAAGTACAACGCCATCGGTCTTTTGAACACGGACTGGGGCGATTATGGTCATGTCAATGACCCGCGCCTGACGATTCCGGGCGTCCTGTACGGCGCAGCGTTCGGTTGGAATGCAGAGCCTGTGGAATTTGACGAGCTGAACGAAGCGGTTTCCCGCCTGTATTACGGCGATACCACCGGGCAATTTGCCGGTCTGATGGCAAAGCTGCAGGATTATGAAGTTTTTGACTGGCGGAATACCGTCAACTGGATAGAATGTGATGAGAAAACCCGCGCCGAGATCCTTTCCGAGGTGGACTTTACAAGGATTGACGATGCCAACCGCGCCGTAGAAAAGGCAAAGGCAGATATCCTTGCAGCCGCGGTAAACCTTCCTGCCGGCAAAAAGCAGATTGTACAGGTACTCTGCCAGACGGCAGACATCATTGTGCTGTGGAACCGCGTTGGCGCATGGCTCAATGCAGGCTGCCCGCACGGCTCCGAAGCAGATGCCATGGCAGCCGCGCTGGAACATTGGCTGCAGCGCTACCGTGCGCAGTGGCGTCAGGTCAGCAAAGAAAGCAGCCTGTCGGTTCTGACAAACCTAATCTGCCGTTACGCGGATCTTCTCCGCGGACGCGCTTACGGAACCGTGGAGGCGCCTGCCGGGAGGTAAGCCATGGGCTGGCTTTATCAGCTGTTTTTTCCTGCGCATACACCGACCGAAAATGAACTGGAAATGGGTCGCTACCGGATTATTGCCGAAGGCGCAGTGGCCGGCGTGATTTATGCCGTTGCCACCGGCAACTTTCTGGCCGGGTATTTGAGCAGCCTTGGGGCGTCCGTATCCTTATGCGCCGCAGCGGCCATGATACCGTCTTTCGGGTGCGTACTGCAGTTTTTCTCGCCCTTTGTGTTTGAACGGATGCACCACCGCAAACTGGCTATATGGCTTATGTGCGTGGTGTTCCGGCTTTCGGTCAGCAGCATCCTGCTGATACCGCTGGCTCTGCCGGACCCCGGTCATGCCCGCGCTGTGGTGCTGGTGCTTTATACCATCGGCTTTTTCTCTGCGGGGCTTGTTACGCCGGGGCTGGAACACATGGTTTTGGGCATCGCCCCCCAAGGCGGGCGCGGTCAGTTCTACGCCGTCAAAAGCATTATCGGAACTTGCGTTTCCAGCGCGGCAACACTTGCACTGGGTCGCGTACTGGATTATTATCTGGAACAGGGGCAGGGGTATACCGGCTTTCTTATCATGGGCATTGTCAGCCTGTCGCTTACTGTGGTGGATGCCGTTCTGCTTGCTTCGGTAAGAGAAAACCCGGTAAAATTCACCTCCAAAATGCGACCGGCGGACATTCTGCGCCCGGTGCGCGACCCTGCTTACCGTCCGTTGCTTTTTTACTGCATCATTGGTGGGCTGACTGGCGGTTTTGCTTCTCCGTTCCTTTCTGTGTATGAGCTGCGGGTGCTGGGGCTCAGCCACACCTTTATCACATCGGTGGGTGTCGTGTCTGCTGTTGTGGGCATGGCAGGCAGCTGGGTGTGGGGGCGGCTGGCCGACCGCACTGCGTGGAACTGCGTTATTTGGCTTACTGCATTCCTGAATCTTTCCTGCACGCTGGGCTGGTCCTTTGTGCGCCCTTCCTTTGCACATTTGGTTGCGCCGGTTCTGATTGTCGCTGCGGCAGGTTGTGCAGGCGGCGCATCACTGGCAAGCACAAACCTGCAATTCGCATTGAGTCCTGAAAGCGGCAAAACCGCTTACTTTGGCGTAACGGCTGCCATGAGCAGCATTGCCACCTGCACATCGGCCGCAGTGGGAACCGCCATCCAGCCCATGCTGGAAAAATCTATGGGGGACAGCTCAATTTCGCTGCTGTTTTTTGTGGCAGGCATCGGCGGTTTTGCCAACCTGATTATAAATGGGCGAAAATTGCCCTCTGTAACATAAAGGGAGAAAAAAGATGTACCCATACCAGAACCCGGATCTTTCGACAGAAGAGCGCATCAGCGACCTGATGAGCCGGATGACCCTTGAAGAAAAGATCCTGCAGACAGATCAGTATTATTCCGGCGATTTTACAACGCAGGACGAAAACGGCAAGGTTACAGCCGTGGATATGCAGCGGTTTGATGCACTGATGCAGCACAATAGTGTCGGCAGTGTGCAACTGCGCGGTATGACTGCTGCCCAAGCCAATGTTGTGCAGCGGTATGCCATAGAAAACACACGTCTTGGCATCCCATACCTTTTTAGCGAGGAAGCACTGCATGGGCTGATGACAAACAACGCAACCAGTTTTCCGCAGCAAATTGGTCTGGCGGCAAGCTTTGAGCCTGAACTCGGGCGCGAGATGGGACACGCCATTGCGGCAGAGTCCCGGGCCTGCGGGATTCACGAAACATACAGCCCCGTCATGGATCTGATTCGTGATCCACGGTATGGTCGCGCGGAAGAATCCTATGGTGAGGACACATACCTTTGTGCTGAGTTTGCACGCGAAACCGTATTGGGTATGCAGGGGACAGACCTGACGGCACCGGACGCCGTGGCTGCCGAACCCAAGCACTACGTCGGCTACGGCAACCCTGTGGGAGGTCTGAACTGCGCCCCCTGCACCATGGGTCGGCACGATGTATTCAGCGACTGTCTGCCTGTCTTTGAAGCGGCTTTTGCGGACGGCAAAGCGTGTGACGCTATGTGCAGCTACAACTCCATCGACAGTATTCCGGTATCCATGGACCATGAGCTGTTAACGGATGTGCTGCGCGGGCAGTTTGGTATGCCGGGGTTTGTCCGCAGCGACCTGACGGCGGTTTCCCGCCTGTATGACTGGCACTTTATTGCCGAAACGCCGGAGGAGGCCATCCGCCTTGGGCTGGAAGCAGGCGTGGACTTACAGCTTTACGACTTTCCGCATGATGTCTGGCAGAAAGCGATTGCCCACCTGATTGAAAGCGGTTCCATGAAGATGTCGGTGCTGGATACGGCGTGTCGGCGTGTGCTGCGTATGAAATTTGCACTGGGGTTGTTTGAAAATCCTTATACGGATGAAAAACGCGCCGATAAAATCCTGCGCTGCCCGGAACACCTGACCACCGCGGAAAAAATAGCGGAAAAATCCATCGTATTGCTCAAGAATGATGGCTTGCTGCCGATCAGAAAAGACCTGCGCAGCGTGGCAGTCATCGGTCCGGCAGCTGATACGGTTTCTTATGGCGACTATACCGAAACACGCGGCCGTAAAGGCGGGGTTTCTGTGCTGGACGGAATCCGTGCTGCAGTCAGCCCCGAAACCGAGGTGCTGTACGAGCGCGGCTGCAACTTTCTGGGGCAGGCGCTGCACCCGTTTGGTCCGTCCATGCTGTACGATGAAAACGGCAAAGCCGGGCTGACAGGCCGCTATTATAACGGACCTGTGCCGCAGGGCGAACCGGTGCAGGTTCGCACGGATCGTACCGTCAATTTCAACTGGATTTTCGCACTGCCGCATCCTGCACTGGATGCCAACTGTTTCAGCGTTGTCTGGACGGGTTCTGTGGTTATGCCCCGCACAATGGATGGCTGCATCGGGCTGAGTACGCAGGACAGTATGCGCCTGTATGTGGATGACAAACTGCTGATTGATGGCTGGGGCAAGGATAAGAGCGCTGACCAGGCATTGGATTTCCACTTTGAAGCCGGACGCACTTATAAAATCCGCATTGAGTTTGTCAACGACCGGCGGGGCGCCCGCGTGATTTTCGGGTACAGCGCCGGGCGGGAAAATTTCCCCGCAGCAGTGGAAGCCGCACGCAAAGCGGATGTCGCCATCCTTTGCATGGGCGACAACGAGGAGACCAGCGGCGAGAACTTTGACCGCACCGACCTGAACCTGCCCGGCAGACAGCTTGAGCTGGTACAGGCTGTTTATGCAACCGGAACCCCTGTGGTGCTGGTGCTGCAAAGCGGACGCCCCGTTACGGCGAATTGGGAAAACGATCATCTGCCTGCCATTCTGGAGGCGTGGTTCCCCGGTGAGCAGGGCGGCACCGCTATTGCAAAAACACTGTTTGGCGATGCAGCCCCGGGTGGACGGCTTCCCATCACATTCCCGCGCAGTGTCGGGCAGATTCCCTGCCATTACAGCCGGCGACCCGGCGGCGGAAAACGCTATGTGGAGATGGACTGGCTGCCGCTGTATCCGTTTGGCTACGGTCTGACCTACACAACATTTGCTTACCGCGATATGGCCCTGAGCCGCAGCGTGATCGACCCGCAGGACACGGTCACCGTCAGTGTCACGGTCACCAATACCGGCAAGTACACCGGCGATGCCGTGCCGCAGCTGTATGTGCGGGATATGTTCAGCTCCGTCGTAAAGCCGGAACGCCAGCTGGCAGCCTTCCGCCGCCTGACGCTTGCGCCCGGTGAAAGCCGTCAGGTGGAACTGACCGTCGGGCCAAAGCAGCTGCGTACTCTTGGTCCTGATTATGTATGGCGGGTAGAACCCGGAAAATTTGAACTCCAGCTTGGCGACAATGCAGAGAATATTCTGCTGCGCGCCGACCTGACCGTAGAGTAAAGCAAGGAAGGAGAAACGGCATATGTTGTATCTGGGCGTAGATCTTGGCGGCACAAACATCAAGGCCGCACTTGTGAACAGCGAGGGTGAAATTCTGTGCGAAGCCAACACCCCCACAAACCTGCCGCGCCCGGCGGAAGCTGTCTGCGATGACATTGCAGCGCTGTGCCTGCAGCTGGCGGAGGGAAAGGACGTTGCAGGTGTTGGTGTCGGATGCCCGGGAACTGTGGACGGCGGAACGGTGCTGTATTCCAACAACCTAGATTGGCATGATTTTGCAATGGAGGAATATCTGGCGCAAAAGACAGGTCTGCCGGTTGCCGTTGGTAATGATGCAAATGTTGCTGCATTGGGCGAGGCTCTTGCGGGCTGCGCTAAAGGCGCACAGAGTACCGTTGTCGTTACTTTGGGAACCGGCGTTGGTGCAGGCGTTGTACTGGATGGAAAACTGCTGACAGGCTACACCGGCGCCGCCTCCGAAGCCGGACACATGGTGATTCTTGATACAGCAGACGCCCCGCGCTGCACCTGCGGACGTCATGGATGCCTTGAGGCACTGGCCAGTGCCACCGCACTGACCCGCATGACAAAAGAAGCACGGCTTGCCCACCCGGAAAGTGCGCTGAACGTGCTGGCCGCAAAGCCGGAAGACGTGAACGGTCGCACGGCATTTGATGCCGCTGCGCAGGGGGATGCCGCCGCACAGCAGGTTGTGGATACCTACATTCATTATCTTGCGGTAGGCATTGCCAACCTGATTAACATCTTTTTCCCGGAGGTCATCGGGCTGTCCGGCGGTGTAGCCAACCAGGGTGAAAACCTGCTGAAGCCGCTGCGTGCCGCCGTGGAGCCCATGGTGTTCGGACATGATTTTGCCCAAAAACATACCCGCATTACAGCCTGCACGCTGGGCTACCGCGCAGGGGTCATCGGTGCAGCCCTGCTGGCCAAAAGCCGCATGGAATGAGGAAAATTAAGATGGACATCAAAAAAGAATATGAGCGATGGCTTGCTAATGCAACGGCAGATGCCGATGTTGCCGCCGAACTGAAAACGCTGGACGATGCCAAAATCGAGGATGCCTTCTACCGTGACCTTGACTTTGGCACGGGTGGTCTGCGCGGCGTAATCGGTGCAGGCACCAACCGCATGAACATTTACACGGTCGCAAAAGCATCGCAGGGCTTGGCTGACTATCTGAAGAAAAACTTTGCAGAGCCTTCTGTGGCAATCGGCTATGACAGCCGCATCAAGAGCGACGTGTTCGCAAAAGTCGCTGCTGGTGTTTTTGCAGCCAATGGGGTCAAGGTGAGTATCTGGCCTGTTCTGATGCCGGTGCCTACCGTGTCCTTTGCGACCCGTTATCTGCATACCTCTGCGGGTGTCATGGTCACCGCTTCCCACAACCCCGGCAAATACAACGGCTACAAGGTTTACGGCGCAGATGGCTGCCAGATTACCACTGAGGCTGCTGCGGAGATTCTTGCCGAAATCGAGAAGCTGGACATTTTTGCAGACGTCAAGACTAGCGATTTTGAAGCAGGTGTTACAAGCGGCAACATCCAGTACATCCCGGACGAAGTCTATACCGCATTTGTGAATGAGGTCAAGAATCAGTCTGTCCTGTTTGGCGAAGAAGTCAACAAGAATGTGGCTATTGTTTACAGCCCACTGAACGGCACCGGTCTGAAGCCTGTGACCCGCACACTGAAGGAGATGGGCTACACCAACATCACCGTGGTCAAGGAGCAGGAGCAGCCGGACGGGAACTTCCCGACTTGCCCGTACCCGAATCCGGAGATTAAAGAAGCTATGGCACTGGGCATGGAGTATGCCAAAAAGTGCAATGCGGATTTACTGCTTGCCACCGACCCGGACTGCGATCGTGTGGGCATTGCAGTCAAGAACAAGGCGGGTAAATATGAACTGCTGACCGGAAACCAGACAGGTATGCTGTTACTGGATTATATTTGCTGCCAGCGTGTGAAACACGGCAAGATGCCCACTGACCCGGTTATGATCAAAACCATCGTGACGATGGATATGGGCGAGCAAATCGCTACCCATTATGGTTTGCGGACAATCAATGTGCTGACGGGATTCAAGTTTATCGGTGAGCAGATTGGCAAGCTGGAAAAGCAGGGCAGGGCAGACAGCTATGTGTTCGGCTTTGAGGAAAGCTACGGCTACCTGACCGGCTCCTACGTCCGCGATAAGGACGGCGTGGACGGTGCTTACATGATCTGCGAGATGTTCAGCTACTATGCCACCAAGGGCATCAGCCTGCTGGATAAGCTGGACGAGCTGTACAAGACCTATGGCTACTGCCTGAACACCCTGCACAGCTACGAGTTCGACGGCAGCGCCGGTTTTGCCAAGATGCAGAGCATTATGCAGGCATTCCGCGGCAATATCAAAGCGTTTGGCGGTAAGAAGGTTGTAAAGCTGCTGGATTATGCTTATGGCCTGGACGGGCTGCCCAAGTCTGAAGTGCTGAAGTTCCTGCTGGAAGATAACTGCTCTATTGTCGTGCGTCCCTCCGGCACGGAGCCGAAACTGAAAATTTACATTTCTGTCAGTGCCGAAAACAGAGAAGCTGCTGAAAAGGTCGAATGTGAAATTGTGAAAGACGCCGAGAAGTGGTTTGCTTAAAGTGAAGATTTTAGCGCCCTGTGCTGAGCGCCATAACCTATTTTGGTGCAGCTGCGACCGCACGGGGCATCGGCGGCATAGCCGAGGCTGGAATGCGGTGTTTCTACTCTGGCTGGGCATGACACAGTCAGCGTTTATTGTGTGCTATTTTTTGCGAGAACAGGAAACAGAAGATGCCTGAGTAAAAAATGAAATTTTGAGGTAAAGGAGATCCATATGAATATACTGAAATTGACTCCCAGCTGCAAGGATTACCTGTGGGGCGGCAGCCGCCTGCGCAGTGACTTTGGCATCAAGAGCGATCTGAACCCGCTGGCCGAGGCGTGGGTGCTTTCCTGCCACCCGGACGGTCCCAGCTATCTGGCGGACGGCACAACGCTGGCGGACTATGTGACCGCCCACCCGGGCTGCCTTGGCACCGACTGCGAGAAGTTTGAACAGTTCCCAATCCTGACAAAGTTCATTGACGCAAAGAACAATCTGTCCATTCAGGTACACCCCTCCAACGAGTACGCGCTGAAAAACGAACATCAGTACGGCAAGACCGAAATGTGGTATGTGCTGGACTGTGAGCCGGGTGCCTTCCTGTACTATGGCTTTGACCATGAAATCTCCAAGGCGGAGTTTGAGGAGCGCATCAAGAATAACACCCTGACCGAGGTGTTGAACGCCGTGCCGGTGCACAAGGGTGACTGCTTCTTTATTCCGGCCGGCACGCTGCACGCCATTTGCAAGGGCATTGTCATTGCCGAGGTACAGCAGAACTCCAACGTGACCTACCGTGTGTACGATTACGGCCGTGTGGGGGCGGACGGCAAGCCACGCGCCCTGCACGTGGAGAAGGCGTTGGACGTGACCCTGCGCACCCCGCCTGTCAAGCATGACTTCGGCAACCATCTGGCGCAGGGTGAATATTTCACCGTGGATGCCAAGAACGGCGCGTTTGAGGACACAGCGGACGAGAAGAGCTTTGTTTCTCTGCTCATCACAGATGGCGAGGGTGAGCTGACCTGTGGCAGCGAGACCGTGGCCGTCAAGAAAGGCGACAGCTTCTTCCTGCCCGCAGGCAGCGGCAGCTATGCCGTGCGCGGTACCTGTCAGACCTTGGTGACCAGGGTGTGAAGTAAGACGATGAAGTAAGACAATGAAGAATAGGAGATAATTGTGAAGCAACCCAATATATTAGTATTACATTGTGACCAACTTCGGTGGGATTGTCTTGGATTCAACGGGAATAAAGACATCAAAACCCCAAATTTGGATAAGCTTGCGGCAGACAGTGTGAACTACTGCAATCAGTTTACGGTGTATCCGATTTGTACGCCGTCAAGATATTCCTTGTGGAGCGGGATGTATGTTCACCAGCATGGTGCATGGGATAATACTTCTACGTTGCCGCAGGGATATACCACTTTCCCCGGAGTGCTGCGAGATAGCGGCTATCGAACGGTAGCAATCGGTAAAATGCATATGAATCCGACCTATCAGGATATCGGATTTTCGGAAATGAAGCTTGCCGAACAGAATGGAATAGGTCGATTTGAGGACGATTATCATAAGTGGCTGATGGAACAAGGAAAAATCGATCGCGTTGACCTTCATCATCAATCGGGGATTTTTCGTATGGATAATGCGACACATCTGTATGATAAGTGCCAGTGTTCTGAATCGGATCTTCCTTTGGAGTTCTACTCAACAGAATGGATTACTCGGAATGCGGAAGAAGAACTAAGTCATTGGGAAGCCGGAAAACCGGCGATGCTCATGGTAGGGTATATCAGTCCGCACCATCCGTTTGACCCGCCGGCCCCTTACAGCAAGATGTATGATCCGTACAAGATTCACTTACTTCCCGGCTATACGGAAGAACCGTTTGCAGTCGACAATGCAACCAATGGAACGGCGATGGATTATAATTCGCTGACTGAATCGGATATACGCCAGATTACGGCTGCCTATTATGCGATGATCAGTGAAATTGATGACTGCGTAGGACGGCTGATTTCTATCCTGAAAGAAAAAAATCTGTACGACAACACAATGATTGTTTTTACAAGTGACCATGGAGAATATATGGGATTTCATCATATGATGTTGAAGTGCAACCATTTGTATGACCCGCTGGCACGCATACCGTTGCTTGTTAAATATCCCTGCAATGAAAATGCCGGGCAAAAGGACTATGCAATGACGGAAAATATCGACGTGGCACCAACTGTGTTAGAGGTTTGCGGGCTGACGACTCCGGCAAGTATGCAGGGAAAATCTCTGCTTGCATCAAATAAACGGCAGTTCGTGATTTCGGAAGGACAATATGGGACAGAAGAAAACTCATGTATTGGCTATATGATACGCACAGAGCGCTTCAAGATGCTTGTCCGAGGAAGTATGGAAAATTCTATGCTGTTTGATTTGGAAAAAGATCCGTTTGAAATGAATAACTGTGTGAATAGTCCGGAATACCAACAAGAACGGCAAGAACTTCAAAATATGTTGAGCAATTTTATAGTATTCGATTCGCTTGGCAGCGTACATCGGGATAGAAATGCGCCGCAACTTAGAAATCAGTCTGTGCTGGATACGCAAGCAAAACAGATGAAAGAGTTTATAAAAGCAAGACGGTAAAGATACACATAATAATAGGTGAAGTAATATAAGGCAATACCGCATAATTCTAAGTACCGATACGGCGAGCAAGGTGCGGCAGCCGCCGGAACGGTGCTTAAGCCGTCAGGCGGGAATTGTGCGGTATTGCCATAAATTTTATGCTGTACCTGATACATTGCAAACAGCAGAAAAACTAGTACAGAGATATTTCATTGAAGAACTTACACTGAATCTTTCTGTATGAGACAGGAACTTTTCCGCTATTGGCATATAGTCGGAATAAAAAACTTCTAATGCAAAACACCGCTGATTCCTTTACTGAAATCGGCGGTGTTTTTTTTAACTTCAAAAATTCACAAAAAGTTCAAATAATTAGTGCAAGGTTTTTGCACTAATTACATTTAAGATGGGGTTTAGAGAAATGAGAGGAGGTGATGGAGTGTCTGACGTCGAAATACGCCGCAATGAAATTATTGAGCTTTTATATACATATAAAAAATAGCGCCTCAATCCGATTGCATACAGCAACAGATTAAAGGCGCTGTTTTGTTGTCCTGCACATTAAAGACAACAATGTGCCCAAAACGGCTCACAACACTTTTAGATCGAAAATCGAGGCGTTTTATCGCGTTGAGTTCCCTGTGTTTTACCCCCGTATTTACCCCCATTTGGGAGTAAAGTACATGGATTTATGTGGATTTACATGAAATGGAGGATGGCTTGAAACAGCGTATCTATGAAAATATATTGAGGTTTTTGGAGAATTATAGATATATAAAAAGTACCGCTGAAGCTACAATGCCTAATTTCATGTTTCAAAATTCTCCTTTGAATTTTTGCTGAATTTTTGCCATGCGGATCGGCGCACAGGCCGATTTACATATATAGATGTATTATAGCAGATGCGTTCTTTTCTCTCAAGCCGTTTTTGAAATAATCTTCCCCGGGGTGCGCCGCCTGCGCAGAAAAACCGCAAAAATTTCCCGGAAACCCGAC
>ERZ773186.722-NODE-722-length-29854-cov-205.748750_pt1 | contig 29854 bp, 24 predicted proteins | sample MGYA00581000_ERZ773186 | MGnify/ENA primary metagenome ERZ773186 (study PRJEB29015, sample SAMEA2737752) | human gut metagenome | biome: human gut; feature: human-associated habitat; material: faeces | place: China | collected 2012 ...
TAGGCAAACGCCCAACTTCTTGATTTTCAATCAAAGTCCAATTTAGAGCGAGTTAACAATATTAACTTTATAATTTTGTCGCACCTTTAAGAAGTTATGATTTTATCGCAAACCTTATAATTTTGTCGCAGATAAAAAATAAACTTTATTATTTTGTCCACATCCATCTTATAATTTCGTCGTAACTTCTTATAAATCTGTCGCAGATTATGTTTGTAAATAATTGGTTTTCAATATGTTACAAATTCAGAAAATAATAAGCCAAAATAAAAGAGATAAAAATGAGCAGGACAATGTAATATATTAATAGGTATTATATTATATATATTATACTAAAAAGGCTATTTTTGTCCCCATCCTACTGGAATCTACCCTTTTTCCTGCTTGTTTTTGGAAAGCCAAGCATCTTAAATAGAAAACAGACTTTTATGCGCGTTAAAAAATGTATATTTCTGTTTTGTAGATTTAATTTTTTGTGTTTAAAATACCATAAAAATGAAAGAACAACAATTTTACTGCGACAAAATTATAAAGATAGAAATGCTATCTTATATAGAAGGTGCGACAAAATTATAAAGTATACTTGCCCCACTCATCATAACCTATATCTTGTTGTACAACCTTATAATTTTGTCGCAAATAGAACTATTACTACGTAAAAATAACATATCACTATATCACTACCTTCAAAAACTATGAACATCATGTATGAGAACTTAAAAAATAAAGGGAATAACTTTATAATTTTGTCGCAGCATTGATAGATACCTGCTTAGTACTGACTGAATAATCCTAATAAAAACTCTTTCTTGAATCGTTTCTGCGACAAAATTATAAAGTAGAAAATCTCCCTACCCCAAAAACTTACAGCTGACATTAACTATCTAAAAATATTCCTATTTATAATATACGGCAAAAATATAAATAAAATAGATTCATTTACGACATGTTTAAAATTCAGTCTCAAATAACATCAAACAATAATTTTGGCTTATAATTTTGTCGTATCTTACTTTCGTGGAACCCAAATATAAGACCTAATTAACATTCCAGAAGTACATATAAAGTAGTTAAATCTTATAATTTTGTCGCAACATTACATTTCAAAAATCATATAATAGACTTTATATCAATTAGTTAAAGAGTTTTCGCTCATGTATTTCATCAAAATATGAAAATAAGCCTTCTCCTATGATATTAATTTCATTTGCGACAAAATTATAAAGCTTACTATAGATTTCTATCGTCATTAATACCCATTTATAATCTTGTCGCAGCAAAATTGAAAATCTTATAATTTTGTCGCAGATTCACCAATAACTTTATAAAATTGTCGTAACAGATAATCAGCATAATTTAAAGTGAAATTTACTGTTTTATATCTAACTATCAGAAAATCAAATAGATAAGTTCATATGGAAAACTTTACTAACCAGACAATATTAGAAAGAAGTTTTAATAGATGAAAGTATTTGCGACAATAAACTTATTATAATGTCGCAAATACAATTAATCTTTTGCTTCAAAACTTTATATTTTTGTCGCAATAGAATATGTAATGTATTGAATATCAGCGATTAACATAATGCTGCGACAGTTTTATAAATTTTAAAGAGACCGATAGTCTTAGTTAGGTTAAAAATACATAATATACGACATTGTTGCATTGTTTGTCGCACAAAAAGATGTATATTTGCGACAAATTTACAAAATATAATAAAATGACAAAGGATTCAAATGACAACATCGAGACGATAGAGGCTGAGGAAATCAATCCCTCAGATTCCTCTTCTAACTCGAATATTCCGAAGCGTAAAGGTGGAAGACCCAAGAAAACAGACAAGGATATTCTCAGTAATATTCCGCACTACTTCATCACTCAGCCTAATGACGTGACGCAGGCAATCAGTAACCTGACTGCTGTGGAACGAAACTGTTGGCTGCAGATTATCCGTGGAATTCAAAAGAAGAAAGATCTTCCTGATGGGCATCCTGAAAAATACCAGATTACGCTCTCACGTACCCAGCTTCTGGAATGTGTCTCCGGGCATAGTTCCAACTTGGATTATGCCTTCAATGCACTCAAGAATATCACGGATGCTAAGAAGGTTTTTCATTCCAAGGATGGACACCGTATTTATGCCGGTCTTTTGTCATATGTTGATGAGCATCCAGATCAGGAAACTTATACTGTAGGTATTACTCCTGTTCTCCTCCCCTACTTCACCAATCTATCATCTGAATTTACTGTGTTTGACATGTATATAGAGATGGGGTTCAAAAGTGTCTATTCACAGCGCTTTTATGAATTCTGTTGCCAATATCGAAACAAGGAGGACAAGGTTTTCTTCATGACTGTACAGGATATCAAAAAGATGTTCAATTTATTGGAAGTTCGCGATGAAAAAGGAAATGTCGTTCAGAAAGAGCAGTATAAAAATGGTTCTGACTTCAAAAAACGAGTGCTTGATAAAGCGAAAGATGATATACGGAAGGTTTTTGATGCCGGTCTTTGTGATGTCTGTTTCGATTATAAGGTAAAGAGCAAGAATTCACGAGGTGCAGTAACTGCTTATTATTTCATTATTGAAACAAATGGTAATACTGCTAAATTAGGTGCTCAAAAGCCTACAATTCCTCAAATCTCAATGCTTTCTGAGAGTTATGGAGCTAAGCTTACTAAGCTGCTTACCATTATCAACACTTTTATGAGAAGTCATTTCCGTGTGGAACAATCAAATTATTATGTTCAAGCGATAAGTAGAACTGTGGCCAAGGTCGATAGTCAGTCAGAAAGAGTGGAAATCCTTAATAGTATTTCGAAGCAGTTGAAAAAGATTGCAACTCGGTATAATAAAGAGGATTTTGACACCAATGAACGTAAAATTTGTGGTTCTGTGTGCAAGATGCTTTATGAGGATTTTGGTGTACCTTATATGAATGGCAAGCCAGGCAAGGGTACCCAATCCAGACTTAATTTTTAATTCATTATGCTTATAACTATCTATGATTCAGATAATTACAAAATTTAATTCTTCTATTCCTTCTGTTGGAAAAGTGAAGAATTGGTTGCTGAATGATCCTTTTCATGTTTGGCATGGAAGGGATCGTTTGGTTGTCTTTTTCATTTTAGCTGGCGATGAAGCTGCTAATGCTTTTTTGCCTTTACCCGATGGAGATTTTTCTGTAGAAGATGAAAGTATCCGTGCCATTTTAGAATCAACCCATCAGCAGGAGTTGGAAAAAAGAAAATATTATCAGCAGGTATATCTGAAACTTTGTAAGCTTTTAGATAACCTGGATGATTTAAACTTGCAGGCTGAATCTTTTGCTGAGGAGGATGAATACCATTTTGATTTGAAAAATCAGATTTTGTTGTTACACGATAAATTGCTTGATTTTATTAATGATGTTTTCGTCTGGCGTGATCATAAGGAAATGGGGAATTATTTAGGTGAAATACAATCACTTACTTCAGACTCTTAGTAACATGAAAGCTTATCTACATGTTTGCATACCTACAAAATTACAAATAATATTGTTGTAATGTTTATATCCATACAAATGTTATTACTCCACTCTATTCGCTATTTAGTTGATAATTAACAGATTGTGTAATATTTGTTTTGATGCTAACATGCAAACATGTTTCTAAAAACACAAAATAACTTAAAATATTGATTACATGCAAACAATTTTGCTTATTTCCTTGTATTTTTCAAATTAATATTGTATCTTTGCAAACAGAAATCAATTTATATTTTAAATATGGAGAATCAGTTGAAAATGATACTCGCCATCGTCAATAATAAGGGTGGTGTTGGCAAGACAACTACTGTGCAGAATTTAGCTGCCGGTATGCTTCGTAAAAACAAGAAATTAAAAATCCTTGAAATAGACTTAGACCCTCAATGTAACCTAACATTGCTGAATCATGCACCAGAAGGCTGCGCTACGATTTTTGAGTCTATGGTTGAATGCAAGGGTATGCCGATTTATAAATCTGATATAGGTATTTATTATGTACCAGGAGCTGCCAAGATGCAGGATATTGATCCATTCCTTCAGAATACTGGTGCTCCTCGACAGGTTTTGGGAGCATGTATTAACAGCGATTGTGTTGATATGACAGGTGAAGGTATTAAAAATCCAATTGATTTTTTTGATTATATATTTATTGACTGCCCTCCTGCCCTATCTCAATCAACCTATAATGCTATGGTAGTTGCCAGTCATTTGTTGGTTCCTGTACAGATGGAAGGTCTTTCTGTAAATGGATTAGCTGCAATTCTGGGAGCTATGGAGGAAGTTAAAAATGGTCGTTTTGCATTGAATCAGGACCTGGAACTCCTTGGTTTACTGCCTGTTATGGTAGATGAGCGTCCAAGAATAGTACGTCAGGCGATACAATACTTGAAGGATACATATGGAAGAAAAGTTATCGAGCATGGTATTCGCAGATGCATCAAAGTAAATGAGGCTCAGACCGAAATGACCGATCTCTTTCACTATGCTCCATATTGTACAGCAGCAAATGATTATTCAGCGGTTATTAAAGAGATTTTTGGTATTTAATTTATATTATAGTAGTTCATTCTTTAAATTTTGAAATTATGGCAAAAGATTTTCGTGCAGCTTTCAGTAATATGAATCAAGCGGTTCGTCCAGGTGGTGCAGGTAACGTTCAGCCGGCAGCTTCTCAACCTGCTGCTCCTGTCGAGAAGAAGATGACCGCTATTGAAAGAAGATCCAAATTGCATGGTGTACAAACTTATCTAACTGATGAGGAATACGAAATGCTGATGATTGCAAAGATTAGAACCAAAAAGAAATTTGAGGAGATCTTGCATGATAGTTTGATAGAATATATAAAGAATTATCAATAATATTCTTTTTTAAAAATCGGGAATCAAGTTCTCGGTTTTTATTTTTACTCTTTATTATGCAAACATGTATGTTTGTTGTGAATTTTGGTAGCAAACAATTTTGAATCCTTTTGCTTAATCTTGTATATGTTGTTTTATATGGTTTACTTATATTTTGCGTATGTTTGTGTGATACCATGCAAACATGATGGTATGAATGAATGATGTTTTGATAGCAAGTTGTTCAAATCCCTCATACACAGACATTTATAATTTCTCTATTTATATTTCTATCACTTTTAAAAATTAAATGCAAACAAAGCTACAAGATTACATGTCGAAATAACTACAAGTAAACAATACCGAATGTTTGATTGTGATTTTGTAATTTAGTCTACATGATTTGTTGCTTACAAATTTTTATGGCTGTCTTCATTCATGTTCGCATTCATGTATTCTTTCATGTTTGCATTCGTGTATCCTTTTATGTTTGCATTTATGTATTCATTCATGTCTTAAACTTTTTATATAATATTATCTTGTCTCAGTAAATTTCCTTAAAGTCTTTTTTGTGTTTGCGCAATAACATACATACATGTTATTCTGTCGTCATTATGGCAAAACTATATTTTTGTATAATTACTTGTGTGGTACCAAAATCTCATCTTTGTGTAATTGTTTGTATGATTGGAATACGACATGATAACTGTATATTTAAATAATTTGTTGTTATGTAGAAATATATAAATGTTTGCAAGACTACATGTTGTGTAGTTGGCATAACGATTTGCAAACATTTATTTAAATCCCTGATATACAATGTTTAAGATTGTTTGTTAAACAAATAAACATGTTTGCATACAAACAAGCTTGATTTTTCTCATGAACTGGCTTTTGTGATTGGAGATGTTCTTTTTACTGGCTGTGCTCATCATGGCATTTTGAATATTCTGGAATCCATACAGGAACTTATTCGGCTGAGCATAGGAGGTTTCCATCTATTAGACAGTCATTTGAGTGAGTTTTATGAAACGGATGAGCAGTTGCAGGAGATTGCATCAGAATTAGCGAACCGCTATCCTGATGTAGTTTTTTACACAGGACATTGTACGGGAGAACATTGCTTTGAGGTGTTATCCCGAGAAAAAGGACTGAGGATTCATCAATTTCATGTGGGTAAAATGTGCAATAGATTAAGTCTTAAATCTACAATGTAATTGCTCTATTGAAAGTGAGATAAAGAGTAACGTTAATTAAAGGCTTTTTGAAGTCTGCTGGCAGTGATGCTGGCAGACTTCTACGCTTTTAATGCCTATTTTTATTAGTTGATTCGTATATCGTCAATACTTCTATTCTTGGCAAATCTATTAAGATCCACCCAGTTCCAAACTCCAGGCACACGACCATGTCTGCTGTACTGCCAGTTATCATAATGGGGTTTACCTGGTAAAACAGGTTCATGATTATAACTGGCAATCCAAAGGTAGTAGCCGTCAAACTCTGGACTAAGATAATCTTTGAAATAACACTCACTACAATATATAATAGGTGTATGTCCATAGTAGGATTTACAGAGTTTGCAGAAAGTTTTCAGGAGTGACTGGATTTCACTTTTACTGAGTCCCTTTGTACCATCATCCTCTGCATCCACTACGGGCAAAAGATTTTGTTTTTCCTTATCATATACAGCCCGAAAATTCTCAAATTGTAAAACCGCCGGCATCTTAGTAAGAAAATGGTATGAACCTACGGATATTTGATGTTTTCTCGCATTTTTAATATTTTCTTCATACCAAGGATCCTTGATACTTGTTCCTTCTGTAGCTTTCACATAGATGAATTTCAATCGTTTTACATTACTGAGTTCTTCCCAATGAATTCTTCCCTGATGTCTCGATATATCAATCCCGTCATAACTTCCTGAATATTGACCTGATGTCAAATCATGGGTAGGCCATTTGTTATCTGATGATTTTTCTATTATATAAGATGTGATCATTCTATATGCTTCATACCCGATGATACATCCTGCTAAGAGGATGATAGCAAGATAGATAAGTTTCTTGCCTATATGTTTCTTTTTATTTTGTTTTTTTCTTCTTGCCATGTCTAAAAGGTACCTTTTTGTTCTTGCCAGTAGGGTAGGAGAGTACATGTAAGTCTTCCTTACCATAGCGAATTCAACCATTTTGGTTGACGATGCAAAGATACGAAATTTATTTCATTCACGAGTTCTTTTCCATAACTTCTCATCTCCATATCTTCTAAATCCTGTATGCCTATCGCTTTTGGGGACCTTAAATCTTTGATTTCTGAGCATTTTTCTTTCTATTCTCAAAGTTTTGCAGTACTTTTGTAACCAATTAGAGCGTAAAATAGAAAGATAGATTTCTCATGACTAAGAATTTTGATAGACAAAGAAAAAAGAATACGGAATCAGGAATGATATTGAAAGTATCATTTCTGGTGGTCGTATTTTTGATGATAATACTTACCCCTGGTGTCGCCCAAAATAAGAAACCTCGCAAGAAGTTGAAGGAATGGCTCCGGATGGCGGATAGTCTGCGGCTCCAGTTGCGGCAATCTGCTGATAAGGGGCGTATGCTTCAATGGGGTGACTCTCTTCTCATGGCAGAACTGAGTAAAAGCAAAATGAGTGAAAAGAAAAAGCAAAGATTCCTGAAGCATTATGCCAAGATTCAAAAACGCTTGAGTCTCTATGACCGCCGTCTCTTTTGGGGTGATTCTCTCTTGGCTGCCAATTATTACAAGGTCAAGTATGATACCAATTATATCACCCGTCCCAATGCCAGATGGACGATAAAAATGAGAGGCAATCTCTCTGGAGCTGATTTGGAAACAATGGTGAAGACGAATGATATAGAATCCAGAACGAAGGTGATGGCAGACTGTCGTGGAACTCTCTCTATGGCAGTGGCTTATAGAGGTTTAGGGCTGGGTTTGGCTGTTAATCCCGCCAAGTTGGCAGGTAAGAATCAGGATTATGAGTTCAATCTTAATTCCTATAGCAATCGATATGGTTTCGATGTCGTGTATCTTTCATCAAAGACTTTTCATGGTAGCCAGGAAATAGGATCCAATCAGATTGATGTTCATAAAGGAGAAATTTCCCAGCAGGCGCTCAATCTCAATTTTTATTATGCCTTCAATTATCGTAAATTCTCCTTCCCGGCAGCTTTCAGCCAAAGTTATATACAGAAGCGGAGTGCCGGCAGTTGGATGATAGGTACCAGTTTTGATGGGTCCAAGACGAAAGTGAAGGGTATGACCATTCGTCTTAACGAGTTCGCACTTGGAGCAGGATATGGATATAATTTCGTTCCATCTTCTCATTGGCTTTTTCATCTTTCAGCCTTGCCTACCATCACGGTTTATTCCCATGACTATACCAAGATGAAGGCGGAAGTAGAAGAGGGGAGTGGTGATAATGAATACCAAACCATCCGCAATAGTATGAAATATCATTTCCCGTCAGCCATAATTACGGGCCGAGGTGCAGCTGTCTATTCTTGGAGAAATAAATTTGCAGGTGCCACAGCAGTTTATAATTTCTCTGTTGCAGGAGATGAGAACCACCTACAAGTGAAGAGAAATAAATGGCGTGTAAGGATGTTCTTTGGATTTAGATTCTAAGAAATTTATATCGCTTGTTGCCGAAGTGCAATTGACTTGTTTACGTCTCATATCATTTATTTAATGCTTATCTCTGGAAAAAAGATAAAAAAGTTGTACCTCGGCCTTCAAATCTAAATTTAAGACGCCTTTTGGTAGTGGAAAAACTATCAAAAGGCGTCTTACTTGTGCTTTTTACAGCCTTGGTGGGTCAAGAACATCTGCTTGCTGTATAGTAAAAAAACTTTCCATTGTAGTAAAGTGAAAAAATCACAGACTACAGGAGTTTCACAGCTTTGCACCTCCTGAATCTTTTGCTAATGGAATAAAATAATCTATTTCGGGCTATTAATAAGTTACTGATTTTCAAGAACATAACTCATAGAAAATCTACATGACTTAACGAAGCGCTTTATTGCAACTTAATGATGCGCTTTATTACAACCTAACGAAGCGCATCATTAACACCTAACGAAGCGCATCATTAGATCTCAATAAAGCGCTTCGTTATAGTTTATATATTTGTTTCCTTTTTGGAAAAGCTTTTTCAATTGTTGTCGCTTGATTATTAAATGACAAAAAGCGACAAATCTATTCGAAAATACTAGTATATTTTTGGTTAAAAGTATTCTAAAGACTTACTAGAAACATCTTGATTTTTAATTTAATGATTGTTAAAATTAAGCCTCAATATTAATATTTTCTTCAATTTTTTATTTCATTTTCATTTTCTTTTCATATCTTTGTACTCGGACTGTGTACAGTCACGTTCTTCTTATAATAGAACAGAAACATAGATATGGACGCATTGCCTAATGCAGACACCCGACGAGGCGGTAAAAATCCCTCCAGTGCTGGATTTACTTCCAGTACCTCCCCCAAAGTTCAAGGTCAAAAGGCTATGAACTCACAAACAGGGGTGTCCTCGGATTGTGTGCCAAAAGAGAAGAAGCAATGGTTTGTTCTACGTGCTACTTATGGTAGAACAGAGAAGGCTCTCAGTTTTCTTCAAGCCAAGAATATTGAGACATATTTGCCAATGCATGATGTCATAAAAGAAATTGATGGGAGGCGGAAACGCATTAAAGAGCCTCTGCTTCCTAATATTATTTTTGCCTATATGACTCGTGAGAAAACTTATGAGTTTGTTAGGAAGCCTGCGCTCACTGCTTCTTGGCTAAAATACTACACTGACAAGACTAAACCTATCGAACCAGTAACGGGTAAAAATCCTCCTGTAATCATCCCAGATAACGAGATGATGAACTTCATTAAACTAACAAGTGTAAATAGTGAGCACATCATGGTTTTGCCACCAGAACGTTGCCATTTTAAGAGTGGTGATTTGGTGAGAGTAATTGCAGGCGCATTTACTGGAGTGGTTGGTCGTGTAGGAAGAGCTGCTGGACAGCAACGAGTATTTGTTGTACTTGAAGGTCTTTGTAATGTCGCAACGGCATACGTCCCGAATGATTTTATACAAAGAATTGAAACATTTTCAAAGTAGAAAGTTTGTATATGGGCCTTTTCCTATCAATCTTGATGATGTTTCTCTTGATGCGAAACTGTATGATCGGGAAATGGCGATGCTGACACTGAAACTGGTAAAAAAAATGGGATTTGAAATAAAGAGAAAATAAAAATATGCAAATATTCAAAAGCAAAACAAATAACAGATTGATGATACCCTTACTTGTTTTATGGGCTGTATGTCTTGTTATAAAACTTGTATTGTATTTTCTTCTATCCATGGATAGTATTTCGTCTTCTTGTCGTATCTATTCATTATTTGGACAATATGATATTCTCAGGAGATTTTTAGATTTTCTACAGGATCTTACTTATGGAGACATAATCCTGCCATCAATCATACTTATGGCTCTTTTTTTATGGTTCATGGGTAGTGTGTATGACTATCGGAGAGAGTTATCGTCCACAAAATGCCATAGGTTGATTTTGGGAGCATTACTTAAAACGAAGTGTGAACGTCGTATGATTCCTGCATCCTTGACATCTGTCTTGATAGCTTATGTTTTTTGGCGGTTAGGGTATATATTTGTTTCTAAAATATTGATAGTCACATTAATGACGCTTTTTCTGTGGGGTGCATGGTTTGTGACTAAAACTCTAAATAGGATATTCAGTCTGCGCAGACAGGAAACGTATATCACATGGAGCCAAATTTCTTTGTTGGCTGCTTTTGGATTATGGATTGTTGTGATAGTATGTTGTTTAAATTTACAAAACAATAATCCCACAGATACGGCAATTATTACTGTATTTGGTGCGGTACTCGGTTGGATTTTCCAAGATACCATCAAGAGTGTTGCTGCATTTTTTTATCTTCGTGCAAATGGACTGCTGCAGATTGGCGACTTGATTGCAGTACCAGCAAAGGGTATAGAAGGATTTGTACGAACCATATCTCTCACCACCGTAACAATAGAAAACTGGGATACAACAACATCTGCATTCCCTACTTTTATCCTGCATGCTGATCATTTCAAGAACAGCCAGCGTATGTTAGAAGGTAAGACGCTCGGAAGATTGATGAAAAAGACATTTATTATTGACTCTGGTTGGGTTCACCCATTGACAGACAATGATATTAAACGATTGCGAAGAGCATTGGATGTAGAAAACTTTTTTGTTGAAAAGGAAGTGAAATGTGACAAGCTAAATATAGAAGTTTTCCGTCTTTACATTTATCATTGGCTGATGAACAATCCAAACGTATCACAGCAGCCGCGCTTGATAGTGCGCTGGCTTGAACAGACCAGTGAGGGACTTCCTCTCCAACTTTTAGTCTATCTTACAGACACTATGCTCGATGCCTTTGAATGGCAGCAATCTCAAATTATGGAACACGTAATTAAGGCGATGGGATGGTTCGACTTGCAACTCTATCAGAGTCCTTCGGGATATGATGCAAGCAACAGTAATATTTATCTTACGCAGCAAACTGCCGATTATCGTAAAAAACCAGATGAAAATGCTAGACTTAAATAATAATATAGGTTACATGGAGGATCTTTTCAGAAAGATGCGTCCGTTGCCTTCTTATGAACAGAGAGATTTTGCAGAATGCCAAGACTCCTTTGACGAGAAAATCATTGAAGGTTGGTATTGCGCAAGGGAATATGTACTCGAACAATTAAGTAAGGATAAGAATATGGGTGCTGATGGGATTCATCCCTTTTCGTCAGATCATGTTCATGTCATTATTCATTATACATCCCCTATGGCTTTGTATGTTGCCAGACAAGTAGCATTGGTGGCTCATTTTCCTAATTTCAGAGAGGGTGCAGGCAAAAAGTGCATTCCCGAATACTGCACAAAGATTACGATTCTATATAATCGTATCATGCATCCCAATATTTTAAAAGAGTTGAAGAAGGATGAATATCTCTGCAATTTGCCTGATGTCTGTAAGTGTAGTCTTGTAAATGGTAATACAAGGGAAACTTATGAGGTAATCAATAAGCAGTCATATATCGACATAGAATTAGAACTCGTAGCCTACGAAGATGATGAATTTAATGAATACACCCCGAAAAGGGAAGAAGGTAGCGGTTTGAAACCAGTTATAATCGATGATGACATACTTGGGAAAATAAGCCATAGCACTCAAAAAATAGACGTTCGAAATGCCCGTCGTGTAAACATGGTGTATAATGTAGGTGCAGACATAGACAACCTTCCTTCCGATGATCCGAATACGGCCGAACGTTATGGCAAGGCATTGCTCTATTTCTGCTATCAACAACCGTTAGAAGAAACAAAAGAAAAATGGGATAGTCTTTGTTCAGATAAAGAAAATGATATAACACTTGCATATCAGATAAATTTGCGTAATAAACTCTCCAACGTATTTTGTTCCGACTGCATTCCTATACGTATCAAGTCTGTATTGGACAAACCTGATGATTTGTTAACAAAAGACGAAAAAGAACTTCTTGCTATAGTGAAAGATAATCTTCAGGTATTGGCACAATGTGAGCATGCCCGTAGGAATGTAGAGAAACTCATCCTTGGTTTTTCTCCACTTACTCCCGAAGAACGTTGGGAAGATGCACAACTTTTTGGGTCGTCTCGCAATGCTTATCGCAAATCTTTAAAGAAAAAAGGGCATCATATTGACCTTTGCTCTTATCAAGATCTTCGACGAATTGACCCAGGAAATATGAAGTATGATTGCTTTTTAATGCTGGCAATTCCTAAAATATTGAGAAGTTATTAGTTTTATGTATTCATCTTTAATTTTAAAACGATGAAAAAGATTCATATTTTTGTAGCAGGGGCAAAAGACCTGAAGCTGCAGCGTACGGCTCTTAAAGCCTTAGGAAATGATATCAATGCAGAGTTTGAACATTCTGGAAATGATACGAGTCTCTCCATAAGAACGTATGAGAATTTTGGAGAAAACCAAGAAGAATATAATACATATATTCAAGACAAGGCTGACTTGATAATTTTCGTATTGGAAGGTAAAATAGGTCCTTATACGGAAAAAGAATTTTTGGTAGCTTATCAGCAGCTCAAACTGAAAAAGCATCCGCAAATCTTAGTATTCTTAAAAGAGTTTACTGAGCAAACTCCAGATATCTTATATATCGAAGGACTCTTGAAAGGTTCTATCAACCAGTTCTATGTTTCTTATAAAAACAATGAGGACTTAATTGCGAAAGCAAAGGATCGTATCAAGAAGTTCGTGTCGCAACATAAGGAGAGTAAATCATGTAAGGGATTCATAAAAAAATATCTCAAACCAATAGGATTAGTGGTGACTGCTGTGGTCTTGATAGGAGTTGCGATATTGGCTCAAAACTTGTTTAAGTCTCCAATACTATTGTTGACTGGTGGCGGTTCTGCTGCAAATTTTATAGAGAGAAATCATCCTGGTTTCAACTTGCGTAATTTTGATGGTGGTTATTATGTACACCTACCGAGTAGTAATGCCTGGCTTTTGTTGACAGAGGAAGTGATTACTCCTGGCGATGCTAATGAACGTCAGTATTATCCTGTTTGTTTATCAGCGGAACAGGCTAAAGATAGCTGTTTCTTAACAGTCACTTCTAAAAACTCTTTCATTCAGAAAGGTTCTATTATAGAGGTGAAGGTAGGTTATGATACGCTGAGTGTTTGTTTAAAAAACGATGATGTATTCAAACACATGATTAAGGATTTTGATAGTAGAAGAATCACCAGCTCTGAACTTGCTTCAATTATAGCCAATCGTAAGAAAAATCATGTAAATGTGTTTACTACGAGTACAGGAAGTGGCACACGACATACTTTTGAAAAATTATTGGCAAAGGAAAATTATCTATTGGCAAAGGATACGACATATCTCTTCTCCGAAGATTCTGATTTACCTACGGTTAATAGGGATGGAAGCCCATATATTCTTCTGGATAGTAAGGCTTACTGTATGAAGAAACTCTACGAAAGCGACGTGAAGTTGGGCAAGGCTTTTAATCTTGTTGTAGTAAATGACGAGGATAAATCCCCTGTCTTGAAACCTATTTATCTCTATTTCATGGCTTATAATGAAAAGGGAGGAAATGATTTGACAATTCCTCAGCCTATCATAAAGTTGTTGAAAAAATTGAATTTTAATGTGGGTAAAAAAGTAAAAGACAATACGATTCGTCGTTATTCAACAGATAGTATTATCCTCAAGTTTGATGAGTTGCCAGAAATCAACTAAATAAAGACACATATAGGTATGCTGATAGAAGATAAAGATAGAAATGATAATGAAGTCGTTCGGAAACTTATCGCTGAAGCAGAGAAGTATTCTTTAGCAGAGCATGGAAATGAGCGATTGGAATGCTACTTGCTGTTGAGCAATATGACGTCTTTGTGGTTGTTGCAGACAACAGGCATTCCTGATGATTTATATCAGAAGGTGGATGTTTTTGCCACGACCCAAGAGGACTTTATGGCGAAGTCTATCTTCGTTAAATTACCACATATAAAATCTCCTTATCCAGCTTTAGACAGAAAACCTATTGATGTAAACTCGGAAACCACGGTGCATCTGGTCATCTTTGGCAAGAATGATTTGGTGGAGGCTTTGGGCATCAATGCAGCTTTAGTGGCTCATTATCCTAATTATTGCCGTGATCATCGTTTGAGAACACGTATCTCTATTGTGGCGGATGATATCTATGAATGGAAAGACCAATTTGTGCAACGCTATCAGCATCTGTTTGATAATTCTTATTATAGAATCATCAATCTTGAGGAAGAAAATCCCCATTGTCTTTGTCATCAACCTATGTATGGTAAGACTCGTGAAGATTTTGTGGATGTGGAGTGGGAGTTTGTGAACGGAAATTTGCGTAATGATGCTTTGAGGACAAAACTGTCGGAATGGGGCGAATCGGAAAATCAGCAACTTACAGTGGCAATTTGTACGGACGATCAGCAACGCAACTTTATAGAAGCGTTTACGCTGCCAGAGGAGTTGTATAAGAATCAGATTCCTGTGTTGTGCTATACAGAAGAGAGCGATATGATGAACTTGATTAAGAATGACGATAGGTATCAAACTGTATTCCCATTTGGCAGTTATATATGTCAAATGGGAATTCTTGAATCCTTGAAGCAACTTGCCATGAGAGTGAATTATGTATATGATTATTGTTTCTCATTGCCACATAATGCTCCCATTTCGTCTCCATCGGTTATTGATGACAGCAAATTGGATAGTTTGTGGACACAAGTTGGTTCGCTTCCAAAGCAATATTCCAATATATTCAATGCCATGACCATTGGTTCCAAAATGCATTCGCTTGGACATGGGCAGGAAGATTGGCAAAGGTATTATGCTTTGTCAAAGCAAGAAATAGAGATGATGACAGAGGTAGAACACAACAGGTGGAATATGGAAGAACTAATTCTTGGTTATCGACCTGTGACTGACGATGAGCAGAAAATGATAGAGAAGGATATATCTTTAAAAAAGAAATTTCGTGAAAAGAAAATACACTATGACATAAGGGCATTTCATGACCTACGTCCTGATGCGACAGGTAAGCAAGTCTATGTCTATGACTTGGCACTTACTCAAGGCATTCCGCTCATAGTAAAAAGCTGTTTCCGTTAGTTTTTTAAGGAGTTCCATTTTTGTTCTCTTACTAAATGAATTTCGAAATATCATGTATTATAAGTTGACATACCATAATTCTGTAGATAAAAAGCAAGTAGGAGATTTCTTCCTATGTGGAGCCCAGAAGTTGGATATAGGACAGACAAACTGTTGCGAACTTAGATTGCCTGAATCTTCTGATTTTGAACCTGTAGTTTTTGCAACCATTTTGTGCAAACAAGAAGGGAAAGGATATTTTATCATCAGACGAACAGACTTCCATGAGTTGCAGATTAATGGGAAACGATTGAATATTTGCCAATCCTTGAAAGATGGCGACTTGATTTCTTTTGTGGTTGATGGAAAGATCATATCACTTTTGTTTTCTATGTATAATGATGGCGAATATAGTGCTTCGATGGGAGTTGTTTATAAGAAGTATAAGCCAAATCGAAAAATTCAATATGGGATAGCTGGTATTGCATTTTTGGCACTTTTGATATCTGCTTTGTCAATGTGTTTCAGGAAAGATTATCATATCCTTCGTCATGAGAACATAGATGCTTATGATGCTTCTATTTATCATATTCATGTAGATTCCGTTTATCTTCTACAAGACAGCATTATAAATGGAAAGGTGGAGGAACAGATGTTGGAAGCTATTGCTTTAGATAGGCAGGTTGCTGGAACTTGTTTCCTGACATGTGATAGCTTGTTTGTAACAGCTCGTCATTGTGTAGAACCTTGGATAAATGATGAGGATTGGAATGGAATTTCTTATGATAACAAGATGTCTCCTGCTGTGAGATTGGCAACGATGGCAGAGACTCGTAATATGATGTTGGGAGAAGAAAAATATAAAGTCAAGGCTCATTGTATAATCAGCAAGGGTCTTGAACTATATGAGTATTATTCCACAGATTTCCATTTTAATAAGTCGAGAGATCAAGTCGTTTGTCTTGGAACTGATCAGCATCCTATATATTGTCGAACCATTGTTCCATTAGCATCCAGACGTGACATGGAATTGGGTGATTTTGCCTATGTGGAATCCAAAGGTCTGAAGGGAAATCTCCAATTAGCAGATATGAAGGATATAAAGGCTTTTAGGAAACAGGCAGATAAAGACATTGTAGCCATCGGATTTCCATTGAATGATAACCAAGAAGAAGGTATTTGCGCAAAGGCATTTGGTAATAGTCAGAATGTGGAGTTGGTAAAGAATGATAGCGAAATAGCAGGTTGCATACAAATGTCGGCACCTATCAATCCTGGCAATTCTGGAGGTCCTGTCTTGGCAAAAATTCAAGATAGAATTTTAGTGATAGGAATCGTTTCTAAGGCGGATGGACAAGCAACGCAAGGTACATTTTGGGCAGTTCCTTCTACAGAAATTGTTTCATTGAAGCAACGTGGAGGAAATATTATTGATACTTTAATATTTAGAAGATGATTTGTTTGGATGAGATAGTCGGCTATATGACAGAAAATTCCATATGGCATCTGATGGATTTCCTGTTGAGAGCAAGGTTCGACAAAACACCTGCTCATTTGAATCCTTATATGATAGGAGTAGATCATGATGAGTTCTGCTTTTTAGAGAAAAATGTAGAAAAATCAAATGTAGAGGAAAGCGAATATGTTTGGCAAATCGGGCATCTTGCCTTTTATGCATTGATGGGAATGCCAGCCTTTGGTGCAGATGATGATAGAACCCAGACACCGCAAACGGAAGTTCCTTATATAGGTGTCTCTCATTGTAGCGAAACTTTGAGCAGTCTGATTCATAGATGTCTTCTTTTCGAGTCCTCAAGAAGACCTAAACTGTCTGATTTGCAACAATATATTGCAGACAACATGGATAAAAAACTATTTCCAAAGAAAAAGATAACCACTGCGAGGGGTAAGAACTATTCAGATTCTTTGGTTAACTTTTGGTCAGAGGAGATGGTTACTGTTATAGTCTTAATCTTGATGATGGTATGTTGTCCCAACATTGCTTATGCCCAAACCGGCGTACCCAATGAAATGGTCACTATTATAAATAGGTGTAAATCTTTGCGTACTTCAGCAAATGCTAATAAAGTGTCTCGTGAATTCCTTTTTGACAAACAATGGACTCTCATGGATGAAATTGATATAGATAGGCATGGCGAATGTACTGTAAAAGATAGGGTGACGATGTTCGGGATTAATGACATGGGATACCGCATTGCTAAAAGACAAAATGGCGTAACCAATATGGGTGGCAGATTCCGTAATGGGCAAGATGAGCGGTATAAGTTTTCTTTTATTGAAATTACCGTTAAGAAGAATATGTCAGTGAGCTATGAGATAACGGGGCGACAGGGATTGCAACAGTTTGCAGTTCTGCCTTATCATAATACATCGTTATTTACAGTTTCAGTATCTAAAGGAGGAAAAATATTTGGTAAAGCTACTATGAGGGATGGGACTTGCTTTGTACAACTCGACAAAAAGGTATCAAAGAGTGATAGTTTTAAGCTGTCGATACAAAACAAGACTGGTAAAAATATGGCTTTTGTAATCGTTAATTACAATCCTGGAAAATGAAAGGTATGATGAGTAAAGTTCTTCTTCTGTTTGCTTTGTTGTCTTTTTCCCCCTTTGTAGGGAAGGCACAAGAACATTTTTTCTCTAATCAGGTGGTAGATGATTATTTCATGGCGTACGACCTAAATGAGAAAAAGGAATATATCAAAGCCTTTGATGTACTAAAAAAGGTGGAAAGGGAGATGGACAATAGTTTGTCGCAGAAAGGTATAACTGTAACCGATCTTCATGAAGATGATTTTTTGATGCCATATTGGGCTGTAAAGAAAAGTCTGGGAGAGGTGGCTTATAAGTTAGGACTATATAAGGAAATGGATGCTTGTAGCAAAGGTCTGATGGATATATTCGGCAAACATGTTTTTAAAGAACAAGCTAACTATAATACTTGTCTTGCCGATTTATATAGGATTGCAGGTAATTCTTGTTTTTTGCAAGGAATATATCAGGAGGCAGAGGCATATCTAAAAATGGCTTTGCCAATGAAGTCTGCAGATTTTGATTTTGCTGATGCATTACGAGATGACTTGGCTCAAATATACTATCAGCAGGGTAGGTATTCGGAAGCTATCACTCAGCTCGATTCTATTTTGGCTGGACCTCGATATAAGGAGAATGCACGAGTGAGAGGTATGGAATCTCTTCGCCAAGAGATTATGTCGCAACGGGCTTTATGCTTAGCTCGTAACGGGAAATATAACGAAGCCTATGAAATCATGCAATCCATATTGGGTTATTTCAAACAGCATCGTGACGACAAAAGAAGAGCAGAAGCATTGCGCAAAACAGCTAAGATTCTCATGGTGAAGTATGATGGGACAGGAATTTATAACCCTCAGGCTTTACGATATTATAAGGAATATCTCGCTTTGTCCAAAAAGTTTATTGATCAGAATTTTGTCCGCATGTCAGCTTCCGAAAGAGAACAGTATTGGTTGGCAGAGCAACCTTTTGCCACAGACTGTTATCGTCTGGAAGGCAGGGATGCAAGTTTTCTCTATGATGTAGCCTTGTTCAGCAAAGCTATTCTACTGCAAATGAATAGGCAATTCAAACCAGACATGAGTCTATCGAATAGAAAACAAACTCTTTCTTCCATTCGAACTACTTGGCTGGATGTGAAAAGAGCTATGCCGCGAGGTTCATCGGCCATAGAGTTTATCACTTATGAAAAGAGAGGAGAAATTTATATAGGTGCTTTAGTGATTAACAAAGAGAGCAAGAGCCCTGTATTTGTAGAGATTGTTTCATATGATTCCTTATTTAATTATCCCTTGGAGAATGGTATTACCTTAGGAGAAGCTTTATCTTCCAATGAGTCAGAGATGAAGAACCTGATTTATCGGAATTTGAATTTGAGGAATTTAATATGGAATCGTAAATTAATAAATGTAATAGGGCAGTCTAAGTCTATATATTTCGCAGCAGATGATTTATTGCATCTCCTTGCAATAGAATATCTTTTACCGGAAAAGTTGGAAAGGAAACCATTTTATAGAATGACTTCCACCAGGTTGTTGGCAGAACGTTCACACAAACAGAAAATTAGCAACGTTCTATTTTGTGGTGGTGTGAACTATGAGTCGAAAGAAAAAGAAGAAGAAGGAAAGAATAATGATAAGGTAGCATATTACAGAATGTCGCATGAGATTATGGGTCTTCCTTATTTGTCCGGTTCACTAACAGAGGTTGATAGCATTTCTATTTACAGGAACAATCCAAAGGATAGTATTTTGGTTGGAATGCAAGCTTCTGAGGGAGTTTTGCGAAATCTCTTAGGGAAATATTCTGTCATTCATCTGGCAACACATGGATATTTGTCAAATTCTACATCCTATGCTTCTGACTTGATACCAGCATCAGCAGACGAACAGTTATCTAATAGTTGCTTATTTTTGGCAGGAGCGGAAAGTTGCATGAGCAATAGTTGTTTCAGTCCTGATAATTATGACGGCATCTTGTCTGCAAGAGAGTTGGCAGATCAAGACTTGTCTCATGTTAGTCTTGTTGTCTTGTCTGCCTGTCAGTCGGGCTTAGGATATATTTGTACAGATGGTGTGTATGGACTTCAGCGCGGATTGAAAACTGCAGGTGTGAAAGCCATCATTGCAAGTCTGTGGAGTGTTGATGATCAGGCTACTATGCTGTTGATGAGAAAAATGTATGAATATCTTGGTCAGGGAAATCCACTGCATGAAGCTTTTTCCAAGGCGAGATTGTATCTGAAAACGGCAACGATAGAAGAACGTTATCGCCGTTCTCAACTTCCTGACCTTATTGTTGAGAAGAATTTTGATGATCCTATGTATTCTGATGCCTTTATCTTGATAGATGGCAATGAATGAGAAGGACGAATATAAAGATATAGTTAACGTAAGTATAAACATAAATGATATAAAAAGATGAAGAAGCAAGTTGTTTTATTGCTGTTGTTATTAATTTGCAGTTCTCGTTCTTTTGCTCAAGGGCCGATGACGGGTGTACAACCTAAAGATGGCATGATGGGTAATTTGCAAAATATGCAGATGGATAATTTTGAGGTGAATGTCAACCAAATGGATGATGATACCAGAAAGAAACTGAATCAAGTAGCTGCTATCTATCGTTCAAAAAGCAGAGGCGCATTCACGGATATAAGTAAGTCTATGCTGTACGGAGGCGTTTCTTCCGTTTTCACTGTCATTAGCAATGAGATCATATCGTTGACAAAGATACGCTCACAGCAAAAGAAAAAGTGGATGGAAATGAGGCAAAATGAGTGTTTGTTTATAGATAGTTTGCAGTCTTCTAAAGGACAGAGCGATTTCTATAGGAAGCCATCCGTTCATGGTGCCTTGGATCCAAGCGATATGAATTTTGATGGAATCACTTTCCGAGCCAGCCGTAATGGAAATGAGATTCTCAAGATGGTGTGTCATATTGATACCACCAAGTTCTCCCATTTATTCTTGCATAGCAAGTTTTATTTAGTATTGGATAGTGTCGTGTTTCATCCATATCAGTCGTATCTGCCAAATTTGTCTGCCAATCGCATAAGGGGTGTTGACTCAAAAAGTTCTAAGGAACAGATTGACTATTGGAATATGATCAGCAAATTTAGTTTCTCCGAACAGCAATCTCCTACCATCAATATCCGCATGGACTTCTCTTCATCATGGATTAATGAGGCAGTACAGGTTTATCAAGATGTGAAATTGGGTTCTTTCAGTGTAAATATTCCTATCAATGAGATGGATTTGGGAAAGGATTCCGTCTATGTTTATAGTCGTCAGGAGGCTTTGATGAAGCATAAACAGTTGATAGATATTACGGGCGACTGTTTTGTGATACCTCGTTCTTATATGCCTGTAGCTGCCAACAATCCTTCTTGGGGTACTGGTGAATATAAGATGAAAGTAGTGATGAGCGAGCGATGCCAATATAACCCTACTAAAGGCCGTTCCAGCAATTGGCACAAAGACTACAAGCAGCTGGTTAGGTTGCAGAATCATGGTAAAGCCAAAAACGAATACATGATGAATGTTGTCTCCTCTTTTAAGGAGAGCAAGGATAATATCATCAAAGCAACCTATACACCATTGATTAATAGACTGCAAAACTCTTTAGGATTGAATGCGACGGGTAGCTCAGCAGGTAGTAAGATGGGTGCGATGGGAGGAATGCAAAGTATGCCAAAGAAACCATAAGTTTATATTTTTTTTATGATTACACGAAAATACTCTTTCAATAATTCTACTGTAACTATAATTTTTGGTAATATTCTTGATTCCCAAAAAGAAGTTTTGGTAAGTTCTGATGATTGTTATATAACGATGGGTGGTGGTATATCTGGGTGTATTGTCAAAACTGGTGGTAGAGCTATCTATGATGATGCACAAAAGCAGATTCCTGCCAAATTGGGAAATGCTATAGTTACAACGGCAGGTAGTCTGAAGCAAAAATACATTTTCCATGCAATCACTATTGACAATGAATATGCGCATAAAAGACATGAGGAAGATTCACAGCAAAAAATAGAAATTCAGGAATTTATTGTTGTTCATTCTGTAAAGTATTGTCTGCGTTTATTAAGTAATCTTGGTTTGTCGTCTATTGCTTTTCCTGCAATTGGTGCTGGTGTCGCAAGGATACCTTATAAAAAGGTTGCTCAATCTATGGCATCTGCTATATCTGAATTTTTGATAAATACCAACAAGCACTTTGAGATAGAGATCTACTTATATGATAGATATGGTAAAATGGAAAATTGGGATTTCCTTCCTTTCTTTGAAAGTTTTTCCAGTGCCGAAGCCTGCTCAGAGCAAGTCCACAAATTCGAACTTCATAAACAAGCAGTAGAAGAAAATAATGAAAAATTGGATTTTTCAGATGTTGAGATTTCTAAAACTGCTTATACAAAACATGGAATACATAAGGTATTTATTAGTTATTCTCGTAAAGATGAAGATAAGACAAAAGGAATATGTTCCTTATTGAATGATATGGGGATTCCCTATTGGATAGATGTTGATGGTACCTATAGTGGAGAAAATTTTAAAGAGGTTATTGTAAATGCCATTAAGCAGTCACAATTGGTACTATTTGTTTCTACTAAAAATTCTAATGCTTCTCTCAATGTTGCCAAAGAAATAAGTTTAGCAGACAAATATAATAAGGTAGTTATTCCAATTAAATTAGATAACTCGCCTTTTGCTCCTAAGATAGACTATGATCTTAATTGTATTGATGCCATCGAATTATATGATTTTACTCAAGAACAAATGGAAAAACTGAGGAAATGCATCCAAGGAAAGTTGGCTATTGAGGATAGTAAAGTAAAATAATATAATCTTTAGTATATGGAACATCTTATCGATGAGCTGTATGTCGTAAAAGACTGAAAAGCTGTACTTCGAGACAAGAAGGAGGTAAAGGCTGACTTCATATTGCCACTCATGGTGCATATAGGGTTCAAAAGGGAAGCAATGTCGAACAGCATCCTTGCTTTTGCTGGCTGCCATTTAAAAAGATTGAGAAATATGAGAAAAATTGTAATATTCTTTATGGTTTTATTGGGCACATGTAATATGTTGGCTCAATCTGTTTTTGTACAAAAAGGTATTACTTTTCGTTACAATGGTAAGAATCCACGTACACCACTCGGTGGAGTGTATGTGAAGACTGCAACTTCACCCAATGGTGTCGTAAGCAATGAAAATAATGGTGTTTTTTTCTTGAAACTACAGAATATTAAGATGGGTGACCGACTCGGTAGGGCAACGGTTAGTAAGAAGGGCTTGATGGTATTCAACCAACAGGCAGTGGATGAATGGAGTGCAAGAAAAGAGCCGCTTAAACTGATACTCTGTGATGCCAATCAATTCCAGAAGCAGAAAAACAACCTTATCTCTATTGGAAGAAATCAAGCAGAAAAGAAATATAAAAAAAGGTTGGCTGAACTTGAAAAGAAAAACAAGGCTCAGCAACTCACCCTTGATGAATATCATGCGAAATTAGATTCCATCAATAGAGATCGTGATAATGCCGAGAAACACATGGATGAGTATGCTGATATGTTTGCTCGTATTGATGAGAGTGAGGTGGATACGCTTGCTCAGAGGGCTATTGAGCTGTTTAATCAAGGACAATTGGAGGAGGCCATCAAATTGTTTGAACAAGGCAACTATCTTGAAAAACTTGACGATGCATTAAAGATTAAAACCCAAGCAGAAGAATTGCGCCAAAAAGCTGATTCTGCAGAGGTTCTTGCTGATAAGGATATTGAGGAATATAAGAAGAGTATCCAAGCCCAAGTGTCAGCTTATAAAATGAGTAATGAATGGGATAAGGCTGCTGAATTATTGAAAGAATTGGCAGATAAATTACAAACGCAGGATGTTATCTGGGATTATGCAATTTTTTCTCAAAATCAAAATCAATTTACTGAGGCTGAAAAATATTATAAGCTATATATAAACAAATTATCTATCCTTGCTAATACAAGTCCTGATGCTTACGAGTCTTATATGGCAGAAAGTTATATCAACCTCGGTATTTTATACAATGTTACCCGACGTTTCAGCGATAGCGAGCAGATGTATAATTCCGCCTTGGAAATTTATAAACGTTTGTCAGAAACTAATCCTCAGGTCTATGAACTAAAACTGGCAGGAAACTATAACAATCTTGGTATTTTATATCGCGACATCCAACGTTTCGCTGATAGCGAGCAGATGTACAAATCCGCCTTGGAAATATATAAACGTTTAGCAGAAACTAATCCTCAGGACTACGAGTCTAATTTAGCTGTTGGCTATATCAACCTCGGTATTTTATATAGTGATATCCAGCGTTTCGCCGATAGCGAGCAGATGTACAATTCCGCCTTGGAAATTTATAAACGTTTGATTGAAACTAATCCTCAGATTTATGAACCTAATTTAGCTGTAATCTATAACAACCTCGGTCTTTTATATAGTAGCACCCAGCGTTTTGCAAAGAGTGAGCAACTGCATAAGTTTGCCTTAGAAATACGCAAACGTTTGGCAGGAACTAATCCTCTGTCCTATGAACCATATTTGGCTACAAGTTATAACAACCTCGGTCTTTTATATCGCGACATGCAACGATTTGCCGATAGCGAGCAGATGTACAATTCCGCCTTGAAAATATATAAACGTTTGTCAGAAACTAATCCTCAAGTCTACGATTCTGATTTGGGAGATAGCTATAACAACCTCGGTGTTTTATATAGCGACATGCAACGTTTTTCCGATAGTGAGCAGATGTTCAATTCCGCCTTGGAAATGCGCAAACGCTTGGCAGAAACTAATCCTCAGGTCTATGAACCAACTTTGGCTATGAGCTATAACAACCTTGGTTTTTTATACCACGACACCCAGCGTTTTACAGATAGTGAGCAGATGTACAATTCCGCCTTGCAAATTTATAAACGTTTGTCAGAAACGACCCCTCAGGTCTATGAACCAACTTTGGCTATGAGCTATAACAACCTTGGTCTTTTATATCGCGACACCCAGCGTTACACCGATAGCGAGCAGATGTACAATTCCGCCTTGCAAATTTATAAACGTTTATCAGAAACGACTCCTCAGGTCTACGAACCAAAATTGGCTACAAGTTATGACAACCTCGGTCTTTTATATAGCGACACCCAGCGTTACGCCGATAGCGAGCAGATGTACAAATCCGCCTTGGAAATATATAAGCGTTTGTCTTTTTCTACTCCTCAGGTCTATGAACCAGATTTGGCGGCAAGCTATAAAATCCTCGGTCATTTATATCGCGACACCCAGCGTTACGCTGATAGCGAGCAGATGTACAAATCCGCCTTGGAAATATATAAGCGTTTGTCTTTTTCTACTCCTCAGGTCTATGAACCAGATTTGGCAGCAAGCTATATATTCCTCGGTCTTTTATACAGTGAAACCCAGCGTTTTGCCGATAGCGAGCAGATGTACAATTTCGCTTTGAAAATATATAAACGTTTGATAGGAGCGGATTCGCATTTTTATGGAAAAAAACTAGCTGGGTGCCTGTTTATGTTCGCAGATTCACAAGTTAAACAAGAAAAATATGCAGAAGCTATATCTCCTTTAGAACAAGCCTTGGAATTCTATAAAAAAGAAGCAGAACAGGGAAAGTCAATAGATTATTATACCGAAGCAATGTTATTGCTTCATCAACTTTATAGTCAAGAGAAAAAATACTCTCGGGCATATCAATGCTTTAAGCAAAACATACCGTTACTGAAGACTTTGTATCAATCAGATAATGGCAATTATACAGAACTGTTGAATGATATTTTTGTGAGTCAATCCTTCTATTCCATTTTCGAAAAACAATATGTAGAAGCTGAAATTTATTCAAAAGAGGCTTTGGAAGTTGATTCAACAAAACACGTAGCTTATAGCAATCTTGCAACTGCTCTACTCTTTCAGGGCAAATACCAAGAGGCAGAAACGATATATCGCCAATATAAATCAGAATTGAAAGACGGTTTTCTTTCTGACTTTGAGGAATTTTCCAAAGCAGGTGTTATTCCTAAGAACAGAGAAGAGGACGTAGAAAAAATTAAGTACTTATTATTGAATGAATAAGCATGAAACAGCAAGAATATAAATATTTCGCCTTTATATCTTATAACTCCCTCGACTACAAGTGGGGAAAGAGAATACAGAAAAAACTGGAGCGTTATCGTATGCCTGCTACTCTATGTAGTAAACATGGCTGGAAAAAGAATCCGATGCGTCCTGTATTTTTTGCTCCTACCGACATACAGCCAGGAGGATTGTCATCTGAACTGCAAGAACGACTGAAGGCATCCCGAAACCTTATAGTGATTTGTTCGCCTAACTCTGCACGCTCCGAATGGGTGGGAAAGGAAATCGCCTTCTTCCATCAGTTGGGACGTACTGAGCAGATACATTTTTTTATTGTTGATGGTATTCCGCATAGTGGAAAGGAAGAGACTGAATGTTTCAATCCAATAGTCAACGAATTAAGCTTACCCGAAATCCTTGGTGCTAACATCCATGAGAAAATATACCATTGGTCATGGCTGAATAGAGAAAGAGCATATGTGCAACTTATCACCAAGCTATTAGGTGTTGAATTTGATAGTATTTGGCAACGCCATAAGCGTATGCTCATGGAGAAAGTTGCAGCATGGTTAATAGGTTTCTTCTTTGTATTTGTAACCATGATAGGTGTCTGGATGTATGGTCAACCTGTCGATTTCGCCATCTCGCTACAAGAGGCGACGCTATACAACAAGAACCTGCCTCCTATGAAGGATGCCGTCGTCACTCTGTCGTTAGATAGCGAGACCAAGACTGATACAATCCGGAATATTAAAGGTCTGGCTCATTTCCAAAACATACCTCACCGCTATATAGATAAAGAAGTGCGTATTACATTCAAGTGTACCGACTTTTCTGTTGTTGACACTATTGTCACATTGCAGAAACATACAACAATTAACATCTCTCGTGATGCTTCCGTCTATGGAAATATTCACTTCCGTCTATGGAGCGAGTCTAAAGGAACATTTGTGGGCAATACAAAGATACAGATTGAGGATATGCTTGCCATATCGAACGCTAAGGGTGAAGTGAAATTGAAAGTTCCGTTGTCCAGACAAAGGACTGAATATAAATTGCACTCATCAGTCTTTTTAAAAGATAGTGTACTTTTTATGCCATATGGCAAGGACTGTGTAATTAGAACGAAATAGGGTCAGGAGAGATAGTCCGTGATATGAAAGAATAACCATGATAGATTTTTCATCACAATATAGTTTAGTAACAAAATAGGTGATTTATGAATAAGAACAATTACACCCCACATCCTATCGACACGAAAAATGTTGGTTTACCCATGGAATTGCAAGCTTTGGCAGAAGATATTGCCAAGAATGTGCATGAGGTATGGGCATTTGGACGGATGAAGGATGGCTGGACGTATGGTGAAGAGCGCAATGATGCGGAAAAGAAACATCCTTGTCTTGTCCCATATGAGGATTTGAGCGAGGAAGAAAAGGAATACGACCGTAATACGTCAATTGAAACAATCAAACTTATTTTGACGTTGGGATTTAAAATTTCTAAAGATTGACGAAACATTTTGAAGTAAAAAAGCAAGAATAAATGATATCATGTATTCTTCTTTGTAAATATTTTCTTTCAGATTTTACCAACTTGTTTTTAGTCAATGTAGCACTTGAAAAATCAGAGTATTAAACACAAGTATATTATTAATTAATGATTATGAAACAAAAAATATTATGTTTTCTACTGATTTTTGGCTTTTAATAATAGGGTGTGCGTTTTTCTTTGGTTGTTCCTGGATATTCAGCAACTTTCAGAAGGGGGCTTACAAGCGTGAGATAAGAAACCGGCGTTCCTTCGTATTGCTCGCCATATTATTGGCGGAGGAAGAAAAAATAGCATGTGATACAAGGGGATGCAAAGAGGATGGTACTGGTGAAGTTTATCTGGCTTTACCAGAAGGTGTTGTCCGGGTGTTTTCTCATCGAGATGGTAAGTTTGCCATTTCGCTTCTGGGGGCTGTCCTCATTAATGATTTGCATGCTGATATGGCCCGTGAGTTCTGTAAGGAATTAAATGCCAATGAAAAGAGAATAAGGTATAGTGCCGGTTTTGAACCTGCTATTGCCAAGACGGGGTTTTCTATCACCTGTGATTTTGAAGACGATGTGGATGAGGAAGCTGCGGAGTATTATATTCTTAGTTATGTTAAGACTTATTTAGGTCCCAAAAAGCAGGAACTTGAAACATTATGGAAAAGCAAGATTTCCTCGCAAGGGAAATAATTTCTAAGCTACTGTTTCTCTGATAGAAATGAGGTTACTTCTGCCTCTATATGATCATAAATCCTAATAGAAGGAAATGACAACTATTGATTAAATGTATTTGAATATGATGACTCATATAGGAAAATATTTAATGAAGGATGGGCAGATTTGTGATGTCGTATCCCATAAAGATCGGGTTCTGGGTGTCATCTTTGATGAAACTAATGAGCAAATCCGGTTTTTGCCAGTCTTTGATATCGACAGTTTTCAAAGTTATAGCCTGCAGGAAATCATTGATATTGCTGAAGCGTATGATCAGAAACATGGCAATAGGTATTTGCATTGGAGCATTCCTTCTTTGACTGACTGGAAATTGATCTTATCCCGATTAGGAGAAACTCAGGTCCTGCATGGGGAAGAACTCAGCTTTAATGATCGGATGGAGGAGTGGGAGGAGTTTGATAGCGCCATTGCTATAAAGAATCTCAAGAAATTCGGTCTTTCTCCAGAGCTTACCTATTGGACTTGTTCGCAAGGTTATGATGACGAGGTGTTCCTCCTGGATCTTGAATCGGGAACCATTGAGGCTTATCCTGTATGGGATGATGGGGAGAAATACGATTATGCCTTACGACTTTATGGATGTTATAATCGCGGAAGAGCTTTTTAATGAGCATGAAGCCAATAGCGTGTTAAAGATCATACGCTTCGCAAATATAGATTGAAGGAGAGTTGCTTTCACTTCCTGATTTTTATAAACGGCTCCGCATTAATATTTTGCATAATTAGTAAAGTGCAAATGACTTGTTTGCGACTCGTATCTCTGAAAGATAGAAATCTGGGCTTCGGATTTACGGGTGGTGTCTGACTTATGCACCCCTTGCGCTTCTCGGGGGCACAAAAGTGCCCTTCCTTAGGCGCTTTGCAAACTTGGCGAAACTAAGAATATCTGCTTGGCATTCTGTTCTCTTATTTCCTTATTATAGAAATTGATAGTAGCAGTATTTCTATAAAAATAGATGTGGTAGATTTTGGAAAAACCTTTATAGCGTAGAAAATTTAAAATCGAAAAATGATTTTTCCCTTCACCCTTCACCTTTTCGCCTGGAATGCCGATAAACACGGGGTTCTGAGGGGTGAAAGGTAAGATTTAACCCTTCATTACCCTTCATCTTTTTGCCGTTTTTAGCGTAAGCGGCTCCGCGTTTATACCATTGTAGCTTTCTCGTTTGTTCGTACCTTTGCACCATAATTTTTTAATCGCATGAATTATGACAACAAACGAACGTTTTGAGAAGGCTTGGAATTCCTTCTTAATCTATTTGAATCGAAATCCAAAGGCTCACCTGACTCCTTTCTTGAAGGAAAGGCATG
>ERZ773186.746-NODE-746-length-29557-cov-9.882754_pt1 | contig 29557 bp, 28 predicted proteins | sample MGYA00581000_ERZ773186 | MGnify/ENA primary metagenome ERZ773186 (study PRJEB29015, sample SAMEA2737752) | human gut metagenome | biome: human gut; feature: human-associated habitat; material: faeces | place: China | collected 2012 ...
GCTAAAATACAAAGCGCTCATGTAGTTTAAACGCACGACGATAAGGAGCACCAGTGGGTAACCACTTCCGTACCTCCGGTGCGGGCGATGATGCCCCCAAGACGCAGACAGGCGTCCAGGGCAGTCGTTTCGCCACTCCGGATTCAGAGGGCCAGCTTGTTGCTCAGGCCCCCGCTCAGCCGGCAGATCAGGCACAGCCGGCATCCGATCCCTTTGCCTACAATCCCACCAGCGATGTCGCGTTTTCCGGCACGGCGGGTTTTGAGCCCGTTCAGGCCGTGACCGCTCGCGTGGAGCAGCCTCAGGCTGGCGCTGCCACGCCGCAGCCTACCATGGCCGGCATTCCCGACCCCATGGCCCCTGCGACACCGGCTCCTCAGCCTGCGCAGTCCGGTCTCTTTGCCGCTATTCCCGACCCCACGCAGCCTGCTGCCCCGGTGGTCGAGAGCGATCAGGCGGCCGAGGTCGCAAGCCTCGATAACGCGCTCAACAACCCCGATTTTACGTCGGTGTTTGCGCCCATCGATCCGCAGGCCAGCCGCAAGAAGATGGCCAAGCAGGCCGGTGTCGAGCCCGTCATCCTTATGGAGCATGTCACCAAGATCTATCCGGCACAGCCCAACAAGCCTGCACTCGACGACATCAACATCGAGATCTATCCGGGCGAGTTCGTCTTCCTGGTCGGTCACTCCGGCTCGGGTAAGACCACGCTGCTGTCGACGCTCAACCGCGACGTCAAGCCGACGAGCGGTCGCATCCTGGTTGCCGGTCAGGACCTCATGAAGATCAAGAACCGCAAGGTTCCGTTCCTGCGCCGCCAGATTGGCGCCGTGTTCCAGGACTTTAAGCTCCTGCCGCAAAAAACCGCCTACGAAAACGTGGCGTTTGCTCTGCAGTGCATCGGCAAGCCCAAGGGCGTCATTCGCAGCCAGGTGCCGGAGGTGCTGCGTCTGGTCGGTCTGGCCGATCAGATGGACTCGCTGCCCGACCAGCTTTCCGGTGGCGAGCAGCAGCGCGTCGCCGTCGCCCGCGCTATGGTCAACCGTCCGCCGCTGCTGATCTGCGACGAGCCCACGGGTAACCTCGACCCGGCGATCTCGCTGGGCATCATGAAGCTGCTCGAGCGTATTAACCGCACCGGCACCACCGTGATCGTCGCCACGCACGACCGCGAGATGGTCGATAGCATGCACCGTCGCGTGATCGCCCTCGAGGGCGGCCACGTTATCCGCGACCAGGAGAGGGGAGGTTACGGCAACTATGGCACCAACTAACGTGGGCTACTCCTTCAAAGAGGCAATCAGTCACTTCTTCCGTAACTGGACTACCTCGCTCGGCGCCGTCATCACGATCTTCCCTTCGCTGTTTATCATCGGCCTGTTCATCATGGGCTCCGCGATGCTGAACTCCGTGATCGGCACCGTCGAGGATCAGGTCGTCATCAACGCCTTTATTAGCGATGACGCCGACCAGGCAGATGTTCAGGCCTTTGAGGCTGAGCTCAAGACGTGGAGCAACGTCAAGTCCGTGACGTACAAGGACAAGGACGACGCGCTGGCCGAGTATACGAGCAAGATGTCGGGCAACGCCGACGCCACCATGAGCGCGCTCGATGGCCAGAACCCGCTGCCGGCTTCGTTTGCAATTGAGATGGACGATCCGTCCAAGGTCGAGAGCACGGCCCAGAAGCTCAAGAAGAACGCCGACTTCCAGAAGATCGCGGATGACGGCGACGTCAACGCGAGCGTGCTGTACGGCCAGGAGGAAGTGAGCCGCCTGTTCCAGGTGACCAACTACATCCGCATCGCCGCCGTGGTGCTCGTTGGCCTTTTGACCTTTATCGCATTCATCTTCATCAACAACACGATTCGCCTGTCCATCACGGCGCGTCGTCGTGAGATTGCGATTATGCGTCTGGTCGGCGCCAGCAACGGCTTCATTCGCGGCCCGTTTATCACCGAGGGCGTACTGCAGGCCATTTTGGGCTCGCTGCTTTCCATCGGCGTTCTGGAGCTGCTGCGCAATCTGATGATTCCGCGTTTGCAGGAGAGCATCGGCTGGATGTCGTTTGCCCTGCCGATGCAGTACTACCTGGTGACCTATGCTGCGCTGATTCTGGTCGGCGTGATTATCGGTCTCTTTGGTTCTGCCATCGCCATGCGCCGCTACCTGCGCGTGTAGGCATGCCTGGAATTCATCCCTTCCAACGGGTCGTCTCTTGCGGGGCGGCCCGTTTTTTGATCCCTAGGGGACGGCAGGAAAACGGATCATTTGGGTAGACTCTTTGGAGTTCGCAATCGATAGTTAGGAGGCGCCATGGGGCGCAATAACAAGCATAAGCGTGGAGCTCGCAATAAGCGCGGGCCGGTGCGCAGCGAACGCCGTCCGAGCCTGACCGGGCGCGTGCAGCTCCATGAGCATAGCGCCTACGTTGTAACCGAAAACGGCGACTACAAGGTCATGGGCCGCGGTAAGCGCGAGATCATGGATGGCGATACCGTAGCCGTGAGCATTAAGAACAGCCCGCACGGTGAGCGGCGCGCCGTGATCGAAGGCGTGGTTGAGCGCGCAGCCATAAGCGTGGTGGGTACGTACCAGACCGCTGGTCCGCTCGGTGTGATCGAGCCGCTCGATTCGCGCCTGAAGGCCGACTTCTTCATTCTGCCCGAGGATACCTCGGCGGATCGTCTGGGCGTCCACCCGGGTGATGCCGTTGTCGCGCGCATTTTGACCTACCCGACGCGCCTGGAATCGGGCACCGTGACGATCGAACGCCGCATTGGCGGAGATGACGCGCCCGATTTGGGCGTTCAATACGTGATGGCGCGTTACGGCTATACCGATAGCTATCCCGAGGCCGCGCTGGACGAGGCCGAGGGGCTTTCGCTCGATGTGTCCGCGGCGCTTAAGGACCCGCTCCGCCGCGATCTGCGCGACCGCTTTGTCATCACGATCGACCCGGTCGACGCGCGCGACTTTGACGATGCCATTTCGCTTGAGCGCACGCCCGAGGGTGGCTACAAGCTGGGTGTGCATATCGCTGACGTTTCTCACTATGTGGCTTGGGACGGGCATATCGATCTTGAGGCTCGCCATCGTACGACATCGGTGTATCTGGCCGATCGCGTGCTTCCCATGCTGCCCGAACGCCTGTCCTGTGACCTATGCTCGCTTCGCCCTGACGAGGACCGTCTTGCGTTTACCGTTGACATTGAGCTCGATGCGCAGGGTCGCGTGCGGCATTACGATCCGTACCCCAGCGTGATTCGCTCGCGTGTGCGTATGGACTATGACGGCGCCGAGGCGCTGCTGGTGCGTGCCGACGCGGTTGAGTATTCGGTGCTGGAAGGCGCCGCTGAGGATGTTGCGGCTGCTGAGGCCTCGCGCGAGGAGGCGCTTGAGCGCGGTCTTGCGTGCGAGGAAACTGCTCGCGGCTATAACGTCGACCTCGGCGATTTCCTTGTCGCCGCCAACGAACTCGCCGAACTTCGCCGTCGTATTCGTCGTGCCCGCGGCTCAGTCGATTTTGACACGGCCGAGATTCGCGCTCTATTGGATGAGGACGGAGTACCCGTGCAGATTGTGGCGCGCGAGCGTTCGTGTGCCACGTCGCTTATCGAGGAAGCCATGCTACTCGCCAACGAGTGCGTTGCAGAGTGGCTGGCAGACCGTGATATCGAGGCCTGCTATCGCGTGCATGAGGATCCGAGCCCCGATAGCCTGCACGGTGCCGCCGTTGCGCTGGCGCAGCTGGGCATCATCGACGATCGCCGTGCTGCCGGTATCGCCCTGGGGAGTCCCGATGAGCTACAGGCTGCAGTTGATGCTGCCGCCGGTACGGCCAACGCACCGCTCGTCAACACGCTGCTTCTGCGCAGCATGCAGCGCGCACTGTACAAGCCGCGCAACGAGGGCCACTTTGCGCTCGCCGCGCCGTGCTACTGTCACTTTACGAGTCCCATCCGTCGCTACCCCGATCTGGTGGTGCACCGCGTGCTCAAACTGCAGTTGGCCTATGAGCAGCTCGGCGGCAAGGACGCCCTGGTCCGTACACCGCGGCTGATCGGCAAGGGGCGCGAGTCGCTGCCGCGCATTCTGCCGCAGATCTGCCGCGCATGCAGCGATGCCGAGCGCGCGGCAGATGCCGCTAGCCATGCGACGCAAAAGATCAAGATTGCCCAGTACTATGAGGATCGCCTGGGCGAGCGCTATGCCGGAACGGTCTCATGGGTCAGCAGCATGGGCCTCTTTGTGCGCTTGGACCTGACGCAGGTCGAAGGCTTGGTTTCGATCAAGAGTCTGGGCAACGAGTGGTTCGAGTTCGACGAGGATGCGCTTACGCTGACGGGCGCCGACACGGGGACTCGCTATGAACTGGGCCAGCGCGTGATTATCGAGGTTTCGCGCGTCAATACCACGCGTGGGCACTTGGACTTTAAGCTTATCCATTAGCCAAATCTCGACTCATGGCGGGAGAGCGGAGGGCGGTCTTTCGGGGCCGCCCTCCGCATTTGGATCATAGCTACCTTGCCGTCCGCTCGGCCGCCCGCTTACCTGCTATTCGAGAGGTAAAACCTACCAAAATAAACCTGTCCCTTTTTGGCAGGTTTACAAGAAAGCGGGGATGAGATGGCGACGGTGTATGGTTATGCGCGGGTGAGTTCGCGCGATCAGAATCTAAATCGGCAGCTGGATGCGCTGGGCGCCTATGGCGTGGGCTCGGCGAATATTTATGCCGACCATGCGAGCGGCAAGGACTTCGATCGCCCGCGGTATCGCGAGCTGCTGCACATCCTGGGAGACGGGGACGTGCTGGTGGTGCTTTCTATCGACCGGCTTGGCCGTAATTACTCCGAGATTCTTGAGGAATGGCGACGCATTACCAAGGAGCTCGGGGTTGCCATTGTGGTGTTGGACATGCCATTGCTTGACACGCGCGCCAGGGCCAGCGGCGCGCCGGATGTGACCAATACCCTGATTGCCGATATTGTGCTACAACTGCTGAGCTACGTGGCGCAGGTGGAGCGCGAGAATATTCATCGGCGCCAGGCGGAGGGGATTGCAGCGGCGCGGGCGCGAGGGGTCCGTTTCGGTCGACCTCGCAAGCCGTGCCCTCCTCAGTTTGAGCTGGTGCGCGATAGCTATGAGGCGGGCGATATTACCCGCAGCCAGGCGGCAAAGTGCCTGGGCGTGTGCGTGGGGACGTTCGATCGCTGGATGCGCGAGGCGGGGTAGGGGTTTGCGTCGCTTTGTCGCTTCCTGTTGCGATTCAAATTTTGATACGGTGACGATGCCATTTGGGGCTACACTCGCTGATATTCAAAAAAGGAGGTAGGCCCTTGGCGCGCGTAAAACAAATAATCGGATGGACCGCGATCATTCTGTTCGCTGCAACGCTGGCGGGCATCTGGGTGCTGACGGAGCAAAATGCGGTGGAGACGTCGTTGCTGAGCGAGTCCACCGCGCGCGTGGTGGAGGGTCAGGCTACGGGCGTTCAGGCTGCCGATGTCGCGGGTGAAGCTCAGACCGAGAACGGGATGACCGGGGGCACCGATTCGGCTGCTTCGAATGTCCGGTCTGGCCGACTTGCTTCCATTCGCATGTGGGTGGGCACGAACGTCCGTCGCGTTGCCCATACCGTAGAGTTTTTCTTCGTCGGATTGTTCGCCTCGGTGGTCGTGGTTTGCTTTTCCAGGCGTCCTTGGAGCGTATGCTCCCGTTGCGTGCCCGTGTTGCTCTTTTGCGCCGTCTGCTCCGTTGGCGATCAGGTACATAAGATCTTTGTTCCCGGCAGGCATTTCGACGTTATCGATTTAGGATTCGATGCTGCGGGCTATGTCACCGCCATGCTGTTGGTATTGCTGGCAGCGGCGTTGGTGCGCTATGCGACTCGGCCGATCGGCGCCCATGCGAGGCGCTAGCCTTAAGACGAGACATCGCGACTGCCTATGCTTCGACATTGGCTACAATAACGGCTGCAATCGCGAGTGGTCGTCGATGTGCAGTTTTCCGGACACCTGTTTTCTCTAAGAAAGGAAATCCCATGACCGTACTGTTTGTTGAATATCCCAAGTGCTCGACCTGTAAGAAGGCCAAGGCATGGCTGGACGAACACGGGGTAGAGTATATCGACCGCGATATCGTTTTGGACAATCCCACGGCTGATGAGCTTGCGACCTGGATTGCTCGTTCGGGACTGCCGGTGCGGCGCTTCTTTAATTCGTCGGGCATGAAATATCGAGAGCTGGGCCTGAAGGCGCGTCTAGATGCGGGCATGACGGATCGGGAGTGCTACGAGCTGCTGGCGACCGACGGCATGCTGGTCAAGCGTCCGCTGTTGGTGGGCGACGACTTTGCGATTCCCGGCTTTAGGGAAGCAGCTTGGACCGAGGCGCTGCTGTAGCGGCTGCGGAAAGTGCGACCCGTTTTGAGCGCTCGGGGTGGGACGTGTTTTCCATCGGAGGGCTCGCTCGGCTCAATCCTTGAGCTGTGCCCATTCGTGCGGACCGTAGACCTTTACGTGCTTGTTGGGCTTGCCGCTCCAGTACTCCTCGTCCATAAAGGGCAGATATGCCTGAACACCGGGGCAGATAAAGGGAATCCGCTGCTGTTGCAGTCGCTCGCGTTGGCGCTGCTCCAGGTGCGCCTCGGATATGACAGTCGGCATACCGGACAGCTCGACGAGGCTTGCCTGGATTCGCTTAAGGTCGGGGAGTCCCGCGTGCCATGACATCCGCATGATCAAAAAGGATGCACGGCGGTATTTTGCCTGCATCACCGTGATGGCGGGGCGCAGGGTGGGATGGATTTTGTCCCGTTCGGGCCAAAGGTCAGCAGTGATCTCGAGGCCCAGGGTCTCCCATAGGTAATCAAGCTCTTCGTCCATGGCGCCTCGATATCTACGTGATCATTGATACTTCGATTGTGTTGCCTGGTGCTATCGTTTTCGCGGTAGAATCTGCCAACGGTTGACGGCTACCGCTCGCGGCGTTTTGCCCTTCGTGTGCAGCGGTCGACTTCACAGGTCCTTCACGTGTCGGCCGTATTTGACTGAATTTCAAAAAAGTCAAAATTAGGGCTTGCGTCACGGCGGGACTTCCCGTATATTTCTTTCTTGCGCAAAGGCACAGCCGAGCGCAGCGATGCAGTCATTGGGATGTCGTCTAATGGCAGGACAGCGGATTCTGGTTCCGTCAATGGGGGTTCGACTCCCTCCATCCCAGCCATTGCATTTGCTACATATGGCCCGTTCGTCTAGCGGTTTAGGACGCCGCCCTCTCAAGGCGGAGATCACCAGTTCGAATCTGGTACGGGCTACCAAAATTGAACGCCCGGGCCTCGTAAGAGACCCGGGTTTTGTGTATTGACCGATATTTAAGGCGCGCGTTGAGTCTGCCGCCCGGACCGAGGAGTTGTCATGGACCTGCCTATCAGCTTGGAAGACATCACGTATGCCGAGAACTATCTGGCGCAGGGCGACCTGGCTACGGCGACGCCGCTGCTTGAGCGTCTGGTGGAGCTCGCCGAGGAGTATATCGACGCTGAGTGCAAGACGGAGGAGAAGCGCCAGTACTTTAGCTTCGACAGCAAGTTTGAGCGCCTGGCCTATCGCCGCGTGGAGAAGGATCCGCGCGAGCTGGTGCAGGTCGAGGTTCCCTTTGACCGCCTGTACTCCGACATGGCGTTTGCCTACATTCGCCAGCAGGATTATGTGAGTGCTCGGAATGCCCTGATGCAGGCCGTGCGTTGGGATCCCATGAACTGCAACTATCGCTTGGACTTGGCCGAGCTGTTCCGCGCGCTCGAGGACAAGCAGGAGTGGGCATCGCTCTCGTTCTCGGTGCTGGAGCGCGCGAGCGACGGTAAGTGCGCCGCACGTGCCTACACCAACTTGGGTCAGTACTTCTTGGAGCCCGAGACCGAGAACATTTCGGCAGCCGTGGGCTGCGCGCGTCTGGCGCTGCGCCTGGCGCCCAATGATGCGCATACGACGCGCCTGCTCAACAAGATCCATACCACCTATCCGGATGCCGCGGACGAGAGTGACGACCATGTGATGGGTGAGCTCGCCCTGCAAGGCGTGCCGACTTCGCCTTCGGCCGAGATTGCCATCTGCCTGATCATGTGTGCGACCGATGCTGCAAGCGACGGCGACAAGCAGGAGGCGACGCGCCTGACGGTGCGCGCTCGTGATTTGGTGGGCGAGGAGGCCTGCGCGGCGATTATCAAACTGGTGCGCGAGAGCGACGCCGAGCTTAACGCCGAGCGCAAGGCAAAGCGCGAGGCTGCGGGCTCAAACGCCGACGACGTCAAGGAGGCCGGCGATGCCCAGTAAGCGCGAGCGCAAGCTCATTTCCAAGAATCGCTCGGCACATCACGAGTACTTTATCGATGAGACGTTTGAGTGCGGTATTGAGCTGAGCGGTACCGAGGTCAAGTCGATTCGCGAGCGCGCGTGCCAGATTACCGATACCTTCGCGCTGATTCGTGGTGGGGAGTGCTGGCTCGTCGGCCTGCATATCCACCCTTATAGCCATGGTGGCGTGTGGAATCGCGATCCCGACCGTCGGCGCCGTCTGCTGCTGCACCGCAAGGAGATCGACTTTCTTGACGGCAAACTTCGCAACCGCGGCTATGCGCTGGTGCCGCTGGAGCTCTACTTTAATACCGACGGCCGCGTAAAGCTGCTGCTGGGCCTAGGCCGCGGCAAGAAGCTTTACGACAAGCGCGAGGATATGGCCAAGCGCGATGTCCAGCGCGAGATCGACCGCGCCCTCAAGGAGCGCAATCGCTAGGCGTTCTGTATAAGTTGCGGTGGAATACGGACTGTTTTGCCTGTTTGAGGGGCTATTCAGTCCTTATTTCACCGCAACTGCGGGCCTCTCATCTTGCTTATACTGTTTTGACACATATGTCTCAAAGGTGGTGTCCGTTGTGGGCGCCGCCTTTTTTTGTGGGTACATACATCCATGAGGTTCCAACCCGCGTTAGGGGAGTGATTGTTATGGACAAAACTGCGTACTTTACCATGCCGAGCGGTCTGTACGTGGTGAGCGCCGCGGCAGACGGGCTGCGCGCCGGCTGCGTCATCAACACTGCGGTGCAGGTGACGTCCATGCCGCCGCGCATTTCGGTTGCCGTGAACAAGGACAACGTCACCTCGGGCGTCATCGCTTCGGCCAAAGCGTTCGCGCTGACCGTGATCGATCAGACCGCCGATATGCTCTACATCGGTAACTTTGGGTTCCGCACCAGCAGCGATTATGACAAGTTTGCCAAATACGAGGCCCGCGAGACGGCTCTGGGCATGCCCTATGTGCCCGAGCACGCGGCGGCCCTGTTTAGCTGCCATTTGATCGACACTGTGGATGTTGGCACGCATCTACTGTTTATCGGCGAGGTCGAGGATGGTAAAGACCGTCTGGGCGATAAAGTCAGCGCGTGGTGTGGGCTCCATACGCTGGCCGACGCGAATAAATAGCGGATCGTCAAAGTGGTCGCGTAGCCGTTTGAGCAGAATGCTGCCGGTGGGCTGGCTGATGTTAAGCGAATCGGCGGCAGGGGAAACGTTGCCTAAGCGGTAGAGGGCAGAGAAAAAACGCAGTGACTTGATATCCAGTTCATCGCGCATCGTCTGCCCCTTGATGGTTGGCTTACTGCGCGGTGCTGCCAGCAACCTGCAGCGGCCAGTGAATATAGCTTTGCCACTGACACTCTTGATCAATCATCTCACGCCCTAGCGGATGCAGTTCAAGCCAGCTCTTCGGCAGCGTGAGGGTCAGATTTTCCCCGTCGACGGTCAGCGTAATCGCTGGCAGAAGATCGTCACGACGACGGCTGGCAAAGAGAATCGCCAGACGCAGCAGACGGCAGAGATGCTCCGCGACGCGCGGCGGCACGGCGTTCTGCTGGTGGAGCGTTGGCAGATTGACGGTGTTGGTTTGGTTCAGCAGCAGGGTGGCGAGCAGCTTTTTCTGCGCAGGCGTGAAGCCCGGCAGGTCGAGATTGCGCACCAGATAGGCTGCGTGCTGCGGAGCCTGTTTGAAATCGACGCTGAGGCCAATCTCATGTAATGCGCAGGCACTTAACAGCAGTTCGCTGCTTAATGGCTCCAGATCCCAGCTATCTTTCACCTGTTCGACAAAATTCGCCGCCAGTTGAGACACGCGATTTGCCTGCTCGATATCAACCATAAAGCGACGCTGAATATTACGCAGCGTGCGGCTGCGAATGTCCTCGTCGACCGCCAGATGCAGCATGCCGTAGACCAGCCCTTCGCGCAGAGCGCCGCCGGCCAGGGTCATGCACTGGATATCCAGCTCGGTGAAAATGGCGATCAGAATGGCGAGTCCGCTTGGGAAGACCAGCGCGCGCTCCAGCGTCAGCCCTTCAATTTCCAGCTCTTCCAGGCGTCCGCACTGAATGGCGCGCTGTTTAAGCTGCTGGAGTTTGGTCAGGGTGATCCGCTCATCCATCCCCTGCGCCATCATAATTTCCTGCAGAGCCTGAACGGTGCCGGAGGCGCCAACGCACACTTTCCATCCGTGATAGCGCAGCACATCGGCGACGGGCAGTAGCACCTCGCGCGCAGCCGCTTCGGCGAGATCGAAATTCTCTTTCGTCAGACTACGGTCGGCAAAATAGCGTTCAAGCCAGGTGACACAGCCCATCGACAGGCTAAACAGCGAGGTTGTTTGTGCGCCGGTCCCGGTCACCAGCTCGGTGCTGGCGCCGCCGATATCGACCACCAGGCGCTGATCGGCGCCGCCGGTGGTGTGGGCGACACCCTGGTAAATCAGGCGCGCTTCTTCTTCGCCGCTGATCACTTGCACTGGAGTGCCGAGGATCTCCTGCGCTTTCGCCAGAAACTCCCCCGCATTGACGGCAAGACGCAGCGTGGCGGTGGCCACGACGCGGATTTGCGTCGGCGGAATATCCTGCAGGCGCTCGGCAAACAGGCGTAAGCACTGCCAGCCCCGTTCCATCGCTTCTGCGGAGAGGGTGTTGTCGCTATTCAGGCCGGCGGCCAGTCGAACCTTACGCTTAATGCGGCTCAGCGTCTGGATGCTGCCCGCCACCTCGCGCACCACCAACATATGGAAACTATTGGAGCCCAAATCAATGGCGGCATATAGCGAGGTGGAGCTCATACTCTTCATCGTTCAGAAGGCTCCCTGGTCGGCGGGGCGCTTAGGCCCGATCCACATCACTGAGCGGGTCGCCAGAGGAAGGTCGCCCTGGCAGATTCTGAATGACTGAGCGTATGGCATAGATCTCTTAACCTGAACGACGACGATTGCGCGGTGGACCGTTACGGCGCGGGCCGTTGCCTGGGCGCGCACGGGTCAGACGCAGCGGCTTAGGCAGGTCGGTCATCAGCGCGTCCGGGTTGTACTTACTGACCGGAATTGAGTGACCAATATAGGTTTCGATCGCCGGCAGATTCAGCGCATACTCTTCGCAGGCGAGGCTAATGGAGTGACCGCTGGCGCCAGCGCGACCGGTACGGCCGATGCGGTGAACGTAATCTTCGCAGTCGTCCGGCAGATCGTAGTTAAAGACGTGAGTCACGGCCGGAATATGTAAGCCACGGGCGGCAACATCGGTCGCGACCAGAATATCGAGGTCGCCGCGGGTAAATTCTTCGAGAATGCGCAGACGTTTTTTCTGCGCCACGTCGCCGGTCAGCAGACCTACGCGATGGCCGTCGGCGGCGAGATGGCCCCAGATATCTTCGCAACGGTGCTTGGTATTGGCGAAAACGATGGCGCGATCGGGCCACTCTTCTTCCAGCAGCGTCTGCAGCAGGCGCATTTTTTCTTCGTTGGACGGGTAGAAGAGCTCTTCTTTAATACGGTGGCCCGTTTTCTGTTCCGGCTCGACTTCAACGTACTCGGCGTTATTCATTTGTTCGAACGCCAGTTCGCGGACGCGATAAGAAAGGGTCGCGGAGAACAGCATGTTCAGGCGCTGAGTGGCCGGCGGCATGCGGCGGAACAGCCAGCGGATATCTTTAATAAAGCCGAGATCGTACATGCGATCGGCTTCGTCCAGCACGACAACCTGAATGGCGCCGAGGTTAATGTGGTTCTGCTTCGCGTAATCGATCAGACGACCAGTGGTACCGATCAGAATATCGACGCCGCTTTCCAGCACTTTCAACTGCTTATCGTAGCCGTCGCCGCCGTAAGCCAGACCCAGCTTCAGACCGGTGGCCTGCGCCAGTGGCTCAGCGTCGGCGTGGATCTGTACCGCCAGTTCACGCGTCGGCGCCATAATCAGCGCGCGCGGTTGGTTAACCTGGCGATCGGCGATAGCCGGGTGAGAGAGAAGATAATGAAACGTTGACGTCAGGAACGCCATCGTTTTACCGGTACCGGTTTGCGCCTGCCCGGCGACATCGCGGCCTTCCAGCGTCAGCGGAAGGGCGAGGGCCTGAATGGGTGTGCAATTATGAAACCCTTTCTTTTCAAGGGCTTCAATGACTGCCGGGTGCAGGGCGAAGTCGGAAAACTTCTGTTCTGTTAAATGTGTTTTGCTCATAGTGTGGTAGAATATCAGCTAACTATTGCATTAAGAAAGCGTATCCGGTGAAATAACGTCAACCTTTCGTTGGCGGTGTACGAAATTATTCAAGGTACGTCTACGGTAACTGAACGAATCCAGGATAGCTTAGACTACTAAGCGAGTCGGGAGCGATAAATCTGCAGCATGCAGTTCGCGTTCGGGCACCCTGGCGTCAACAGGCGAGTCCATGATGGATTGCGCCAGTTGGCAGGCCAGAGAATTGAGGTATCCTGAAGAATAGCGTGCATAACGTAGCCGCAGCGCGTCGTTGATGGCTACGACACCAACACACCAGGCTTATTCCTGTGGAGTTAAATATGAGCGATAAAATTATTCACCTGACTGACGACAGTTTTGACACGGACGTACTCAAGGCTGACGGGCTGACCCTCGTCGATTTCTGGGCAGAGTGGTGTGGTCCGTGCAAAATGATCGCCCCGATTCTGGATGAGATCGCTGAAGAGTATCAGGGCAAACTGACCGTAGCTAAGCTGAACATTGACCAGAACCCGGGCACTGCGCCGAAATACGGCATTCGCGGTATCCCAACCCTGCTGCTGTTTAAAAACGGCGAAGTGGCGGCCACTAAAGTTGGCGCACTGTCCAAGGGTCAGCTGAAAGAGTTCCTCGACGCCAACCTGGCGTAAGCGAATTGCTGTTCCGGCGTCCAGATTCCTATTTTTTGCGGAACTCTGGACGCCCGGCTGGAGTCGTGCTAAGTTAATCCACAGACTTCGTTTTAAACATACCTTGTTTGAATCTTGTTTTACCCGAAGCATCCCGCATAAATGCGCGTGAAGCTAATAATTCCGGGCTTTTCACTCATTCCGTCTAGTCGTTTCAGTTCTGCGTTCTTTCCTGTGACCAGGCAACGTACAGACACGAGATGAAGGCCGTTAACAGGCATGGAAGTTCCTGCCATACCATTCACAACATTAAGTTCGAGATTTACCCCGAGTTTAAGAACCCACACCACTATGAATCTTACCGAATTAAAGAATACGCCGGTTTCTGAGCTGATTACTCTCGGCGAAAATATGGGGCTGGAAAACCTGGCTCGTATGCGTAAGCAGGATATTATTTTTGCCATCCTCAAGCAGCATTCGAAGAGTGGCGAAGATATCTTTGGCGACGGCGTACTGGAGATACTGCAGGATGGATTTGGATTCCTCCGCTCCGCAGACAGCTCCTACCTCGCCGGCCCTGACGACATCTACGTATCCCCCAGCCAAATCCGCCGTTTCAACCTCCGCACTGGTGACACCATTTCCGGTAAGATTCGTCCTCCGAAAGAGGGTGAACGTTACTTTGCGCTGCTGAAAGTTAACGAAGTTAACTACGACAAGCCGGAAAACGCGCGTAACAAGATCCTGTTCGAGAACTTAACGCCGCTGCACGCGAACTCTCGCCTGCGTATGGAGCGTGGTAACGGTTCTACCGAAGACTTAACCGCTCGCGTACTGGATCTGGCCTCCCCGATTGGCCGCGGCCAGCGTGGTCTGATCGTCGCGCCGCCGAAAGCCGGTAAAACCATGCTGCTGCAGAACATCGCGCAGAGCATCGCATACAACCACCCGGACTGTGTCCTGATGGTACTGCTGATCGACGAACGTCCGGAAGAAGTGACCGAGATGCAGCGTCTGGTGAAAGGTGAAGTGGTTGCTTCCACCTTTGACGAGCCGGCATCCCGTCACGTGCAGGTTGCCGAGATGGTTATTGAGAAAGCGAAACGTCTGGTTGAACACAAGAAAGACGTTATCATCCTGCTCGACTCTATTACCCGTCTGGCGCGTGCCTACAACACCGTGGTTCCGGCTTCCGGTAAAGTGTTGACCGGTGGTGTGGACGCCAACGCCCTGCACCGTCCGAAGCGTTTCTTTGGTGCGGCACGTAACGTCGAGGAGGGCGGTAGCCTGACCATCATCGCCACGGCGCTGATCGACACCGGTTCCAAAATGGACGAAGTTATCTACGAAGAGTTTAAAGGCACCGGTAACATGGAACTGCACCTCTCTCGTAAGATTGCTGAAAAACGCGTCTTCCCGGCTATCGACTACAACCGTTCCGGTACCCGTAAAGAAGAGCTGCTTACCACTCAGGAAGAGCTGCAGAAAATGTGGATCCTGCGCAAAATTATCCATCCGATGGGTGAGATTGATGCGATGGAATTCCTCATCAATAAGCTGGCAATGACCAAGACGAATGATGACTTCTTCGATATGATGAAGCGCTCGTAAGGTAAAAAAAGCCAAAAACGCCACGCCTTTGCGTGGCGTTTTCATTTTGGGGTTTGTATGATCCAGAGACAGAGAAAGCGGGACGAAAGTTGTCGTATAATGGCGCCGGATAGCAGGCGGAGACAGCTTTAACAGACTAAAATCTATACAATAAATTTGTAATGTTCTGCTTTTCCCCTTCTGGAGTTGGGGCATCATCGCTATACTTCCCGGATTAACTATGCTGAGAGCACATGCGTTGTGAATTTACTCACTGCTATTACTGAATTAATCAGTATTTTCTTATTCACGACCCTCTTTATTTTTGTCGCGCGGAAAGTGGCAAAAAAGATCGGGTTAGTGGATAAACCCAACTATCGCAAACGGCATCAGGGGTTGATTCCGTTGGTCGGTGGTATCTCAGTTTATGCAGGCATCTGTTTTACTTTCGCCATCGCCGATTATTATATTCCTCACGCCTCGCTGTATCTGGCCTGCGCGGGGGTATTGGTGCTGGTTGGCGCGCTTGACGATCGCTTCGACATCAGCGTGAAAATTCGCGCGGTCATTCAGGCCGCGATCGCCGTGATTATGATGATGGCAGGGAATCTGCATCTGAGTAGTTTGGGCTTTATTTTTGGCTCGTGGGAACTGGTGCTGGGGCCCTTCGGCTTCTTCCTGACGCTGTTTGCCGTCTGGGCCGCTATCAATGCGTTCAACATGGTCGATGGTATCGACGGCCTGCTCGGCGGACTGTCATCGGTCTCTTTTGCGGCGACCGGGATTATCCTTTGGTTTGATGGTCAGTACAGCCTGGCGATGTGGTGTTTCGCGATGATCGCCGCCATTCTACCCTATATTCTTCTCAATCTTGGCGCCCTCGGCCGCCGCTATAAAGTCTTTATGGGTGACGCCGGCAGCACGATGATTGGCTTCACCATCATCTGGATCCTGCTGGAAACCACGCAAGGTAAAACGCATCCCATTAGCCCGGTGACCGCGCTGTGGATTATCGCTATCCCGCTGATGGACATGGTGGCGATTATGTATCGCCGCCTGCGCAAAGGCATGAGTCCTTTCTCACCGGACCGTCAGCATATTCATCATTTGATCATGCGCGCCGGGTTTACTTCCCGCCAGGCGTTTGTCCTGATTACCCTGGCCGCCGCCCTGCTGGCGCTGGTTGGCGTCGTGGCGGAATACACCCGCATTGTGCCGGAATGGGTGATGTTAATTCTCTTTTTGGTAGCCTTCTTTCTTTATGGCTACTGTATTAAGCGCGCCTGGAAAGTGGCGCGCCTGGTTAAGCGCATCAGACGCAGAATTCGGCGACACAGCGGCAATAATCCGAAACTAACCAAGTAGAGCTGGGGATGTGATGACTCAACCATTACCGGGAGCACAAGCAGTGAACGTTGAGAACGAGCTGGATATTCGCGGGCTGTTTCGCGCTTTATGGGCAGGAAAAGGCTGGATAGTCGGCGGCGCCGTACTCTTCGCCGCCATCGTGCTGGTGTACACCTTCTTTGCTCGCCAGGAGTGGAGCGCCACGGCGATCACCGATCGGCCTACTGTCAATATGTTGGGGGGATACTATTCCCAACAGCAGTTCTTACGCAATCTGGACATTAAAGCCGACCTCGCCTCGGTCGACCAGCCTTCCGCCATGGATGAAGCGTATAAAGAGTTCATCATGCAGCTGGCCTCCTGGGATACCCGGCGCGATTTCTGGCTGCAAACGGACTACTACAAGCAGCGTCAGTCGGGTAATGCCCGCGCTGATGCGGCGATGCTGGATGACCTGATTAACAATATCCAGTTTATGCCAGGCGATGCGGCCAAGAGCATTAACGACAGCGTCAAACTGACCGCCGAGACCGGGCAGGATGCCAATAATCTGTTGCGTCAGTATGTGGCCTTCGCCAGCCAGCGGGCGGCAGGCCATCTTAACGACGAACTTAAAGGCGCCTGGGCGGCGCGGACGGTGCAGATGAAGGCGCAGGTGAAGCGCCAGGAAGAGGTGGCCGAGGCCATCTTCAACCGCCGGACGCACAGCGTGGAGCAGGCGCTGAAGGTGGCTCAGCAGCACAATATTTCACGTAGCGAAACGGATGTTCCTGCCGATCAGTTGCCGGATTCAGAGCTATTTTTATTGGGCAGGCCGATGCTGCAGGCCAGGCTGGAAAACCTGCAGGCCGTCGGGCCGGAATATGACCTCGATTACGACCAGAACCGCGCCATGCTGAGCACGTTGAACGTCGGTCCAACGTTAGATCCGCGTTTTCAGACTTACCGGTATTTGCGGACGCCGGAAGAACCTGTAAAACGCGATAGCCCGCGCCGTGTATTTCTGATGGTGATGTGGGGGATTGTGGGTGCGCTCATCGGCGCAGGCGTGGCGTTATCGCGTCGTCGTGTCCTGTGATTGCGGCCTGTGGTGAAGGGCAGATGACCTTCATCGCCTAATCGAAGAGAATCGATGTGAAAGTACTAACTGTATTTGGCACGAGGCCGGAAGCCATCAAGATGGCGCCTCTGGTCCATGCGCTGGCAAAGGATCCTCATTTTGAGGCGAAAGTATGCGTGACCGCGCAGCATCGGGAGATGCTCGATCAGGTGTTGAAACTTTTCTCTATTGTCCCGGACTACGATCTCAACATCATGAAGCCGGGGCAGGGGCTGACCGAGATCACCTGTCGCATCCTTGAAGGGCTGAAGCCGGTGCTGGAGTCGTTTAAACCCGACGTGGTGCTGGTGCATGGCGATACCACCACCACCATGGCGGCGAGCCTGGCGGCGTTTTACCAGCGGATACCGGTGGGTCACGTAGAGGCCGGCCTGCGCACCGGCGATTTAAGTTCGCCGTGGCCGGAAGAAGGCAACCGTACGTTGACCGGCCATCTGGCGACATACCATTTCGCCCCCACGGAAACCTCGCGGCAGAACCTGCTGCGGGAAAATATTGCCGACAGTCGGATCACGGTTACCGGGAATACGGTCATTGACGCCCTGTTCTGGGTGCGGGATCGGGTGCTGGGTGATGAAGCGCTACGGGAGACCCTGCTGCAGCGCTATCCTTTCATCAGCCACGGTAAAAAGATGATTCTGGTTACCGGCCACCGGCGGGAAAGCTTTGGGCTCGGTTTTGAACAGATCTGCCAGGCGCTGGCCGAGATAGCCCATACCCACCCTGAGGTGCAGATTGTCTATCCGGTTCACCTGAATCCTAATGTCAGCGAGCCGGTGAATCGTATTCTTGGTCATATTGACAATGTGATGTTGATTGAACCGCAGGATTACCTGCCGTTCGTCTGGCTGATGGATCGCGCCTGGCTGATCCTGACCGATTCCGGCGGCATTCAGGAAGAGGCCCCCTCGCTGGGTAAGCCGGTGCTGGTCATGCGCGATATGACCGAACGTCCGGAAGCGGTGGCCGCCGGCACCGTGTGTCTGGTGGGCACCGACAGCCAGCGCATCGTCGCGGAAGTGACGCGACTGCTGGAGGATGATGCTGCATACCAGGCGATGAGCCGCGCGCATAATCCCTATGGCGATGGCGAAGCATGTCGTCGCATTTTGTCTGCACTTAAAAATAATCAGGTAACGCTATGAGTTTTTCTACCATTTCAGTGATTGGCCTTGGCTATATCGGGCTGCCAACCGCTGCCGCGTTCGCCTCCCGGCAGAAGCGGGTGGTCGGCGTTGATGTTAATCAACATGCCGTGGAGACCATTAACCGTGGAGAGATTCATATCGTGGAGCCGGATCTGGCGAGCGTGGTGAAGACCGCGGTCGAGCAGGGGTATTTAAGCGCCACCACCACCCCGGTGGAGGCGGATGCTTACCTGATTGCCGTGCCGACGCCGTTTAAAGATCGCCACGAGCCGGATATGGTGTTTGTCGAGTCGGCCGCCAAATCTATTGCGCCGACGTTAAAGAAAGGCTCGCTGGTGATCCTCGAGTCCACTTCGCCGGTCGGGTCGACCGAACAGATGGCCGAGTGGCTGGCGGAGATGCGCCCGGATCTTAGCTTCCCCCAGCAGGTGGGTGAAGCGGCGGACGTGAATATCGCCTACTGCCCGGAGCGGGTATTGCCCGGTCAGGTGATGGTCGAGCTGATTAAAAACGACCGCGTTATCGGCGGCATGTCGCCGGTCTGCTCCGCTCGCGCCAGCGAGCTGTATAAAATCTTCCTTGAAGGCGAATGCGTGGTGACCAACTCGCGCACCGCCGAGATGTGCAAGCTGACGGAAAACAGCTTCCGCGACGTCAACATCGCTTTTGCCAACGAGCTGTCGCTGATTTGCGCCGACCAGGGGATTAACGTCTGGGAGCTGATCCGCCTGGCGAACCGCCATCCGCGCGTCAATATCCTGCAGCCGGGCCCGGGTGTTGGCGGCCACTGTATCGCCGTCGACCCATGGTTTATCGTGGCGCAAAACCCGCAGCAGGCGCGTCTGATCCGCACCGCTCGCGAGGTCAACGACCACAAGCCGGAATGGGTTATCGAACAGGTGAAAGCGCAGGTGGCGGACTGCCTGAATGCCACCAACAAGCGGGCCAGCGAACTGACGATCGCCTGTTTTGGCCTCGCTTTTAAACCGAATATTGACGACCTGCGCGAAAGTCCGGCGATGGAAATTGCCGCGCAGATTGCCCGCTGGCACAGCGGCACGACCCAGGTGGTTGAGCCCAACATTCACGCGCTGCCGAAGAAACTCGATGGACTGTGTACGCTGGCGACCCTTGAGGCGGCGCTGGCCAGCGCCGATGTGCTGGTGATGCTGGTCGATCACAATGAATTTAAAGCCGTTAGCGGCGATAGCGTCACCCAGGCGTTTATCGTCGACACCAAAGGAGTGTGGCGGTGAGAACCATTCTGGTCACCGGCGGCGCGGGCTTCATTGGTTCGGCGGTAGTGCGGGAGATTATCCAGCACACCGCCGATCGCGTGGTGGTGGTGGATAAACTGACCTACGCCGGCAATTTAATGTCGCTGGCGCCGGTGGCGCAGGATGCGCGTTTCGCCTTTGAACAGGTGGATATCTGCGACCGCGCCGAGCTGGATCGCATTTTTCGTCAGCATCAACCGGATACGGTGATGCACCTGGCGGCGGAAAGCCATGTCGATCGTTCGATTGACGGCCCGGCGGCGTTTATCGAGACCAATATCGTGGGCACCTATACGCTGCTGGAGGCGGCCCGTAGCTGGTGGAATACCCTGGCTACGGCGCAAAAATCGGCGTTTCGCTTCCATCACATCTCCACCGATGAAGTGTATGGCGATCTGCACGGCAGCGATGATTTCTTTACCGAGACCACGCCCTATGCGCCAAGCAGCCCCTATTCGGCTTCGAAAGCCAGCAGCGACCACCTGGTGCGCGCCTGGCTGCGAACCTATGGCCTGCCGACGCTTATCACCAACTGCTCAAATAACTACGGCCCGTATCACTTTCCCGAGAAGCTGATCCCGCTGACGATCCTTAACGCGCTGGCGGGCAAGCCGCTGCCGGTGTATGGCAATGGACAACAGATCCGCGACTGGCTGTACGTGGAAGATCACGCCAGAGCGCTGTATCTGGTGGCGACCCGCGGCGAACCGGGCGAAACTTACAATATCGGCGGTCATAACGAACGTAAAAATATCGAGGTGGTGGAAACCATTTGTCAGCTGCTGGAAGAGCTGGCGCCGGATAAGCCGCAGGGCGTGGCGCACTATCGCGATCTGATCGCCTTCGTTGCCGATCGTCCGGGCCACGATCTGCGCTATGCCATTGATGCCTCGAAGATTGCCCGCGAGCTGGGCTGGACGCCGGCAGAGACTTTCACCTCCGGTATGCGTAAGACCGTGGCGTGGTATCTGGCGAACGAGGCCTGGTGGCGTCAGGTTCAGGACGGAAGCTATCAGGGCGAGCGTCTTGGGCTGCAAAGCTAATCATCTCTGGGGGGAATGATGAAAGGTATTATTCTGGCGGGCGGTTCCGGAACGCGGCTACATCCCATCACCCGCGGCGTATCGAAGCAGCTGTTGCCGATCTACGATAAGCCGATGATCTACTACCCGCTGTCGGTATTAATGCTGGCCGGGATCCGTGAGATCCTGATTATCACCACGCCGGACGACCTACGTGATTTCCAGCGCCTGCTCGGCGATGGCTCAGAGTTTGGCATTGCGCTGCACTATGCCGTACAGCCGACGCCGGATGGTTTAGCCCAGGCGTTTATCATCGGCGAAGCCTTTCTTAACGGCGAACCGGCGTGTCTGGTGTTAGGCGACAATATCTTCTTCGGCCAAAGCTTTAGCCCGAAGCTGCGCAGCGTCGCTGCCCGCACGGAAGGGGCGACGATTTTTGGCTATCAGGTGATGGATCCTGAGCGCTTTGGCGTGGTGGAGTTTGATGATAACTTCCGTGCGCTATCGCTGGAAGAGAAGCCGAAGCAGCCGAAGTCGAACTGGGCGGTCACCGGTCTCTATTTCTACGATGGCAAGGTGACGGAGTATGCCAAACGGGTCAAACCATCCGAGCGCGGCGAGCTGGAAATCACCTCCATCAACCAGATGTATCTGGAGGATGGCGCATTGACCGTCGAACTGCTTGGACGCGGCTTTGCCTGGCTGGACACCGGCACCCACGATAGCCTGATCGAGGCCAGCATGTTCGTGCAGACCGTCGAGAAGCGCCAGGGCTTTAAAATCGCCTGTCTGGAAGAGATCGGCTGGCGTAACGGCTGGCTGGACGACGACGGCGTCAAACGTGCGGCGAAGCGGCTGGAAAAAACCGGCTACGGCCAATATCTGCTGGATCTGCTCCGTGCCCGTCCGCGCCAGTATTGACCCCCTGGAGTGGGAGAACCGCTTCTTTGCCGTGAACAGCGCGATCGTGCGCTTTGACGAGCACGCGCCGCGGCTGACGCCTGAGGCGCTGGCGGGGTGGTCGCGAGTGCAGGCGAAGATCGCCGCCAGCGACACCGTCCGGCTGGACGCGCTGCAGCGGTTGGGTTTTCAGCTGGTGGAAGGTGAGGTCGATCTGGCGCTGCCGGTGGGCAGCCCTGCAGATGCCGGCGCAGACGTCGCCGTGGAAGCGGATATTGCGCCGCTGCGCGAGCAGGCGGCGCAGGCATTTGCCATGAGCCGCTTTCGCGCGCCCTGGTACGCTGCCGACGCCAGCGGCCGCTTCTATGCCCAGTGGATTGAAAATGCGGTGCGCGGCACCTTCGATCATCAGTGCCTGATTTACCGCCATCCTGAGGGCGATATTCGCGCCTTTGTCTCCCTGCGGCAGATCACTGCGACCGAAGCGCGTATCGGCCTGCTGGCCGGACGCGGCGCCGGGGCGCAGTTGATGCAGGCGGCGCGGTACTGGGCCGCCTCGCGCGGACTTTCTACACTGCGGGTGGCGACCCAGATGGGCAACACCGCCGCGCTTAAACGTTATATTCTCAGCGGTGCTAACGTGGAAAGCACCGCCTACTGGCTATACAGGTGACCCCCATGATCCCATTTAACGCGCCGCCGGTGGTTGGAACCGAGCTTGATTACATGCAGTCTGCGATGAACAGCGGCAAGCTGTGCGGCGACGGCGGCTTTACGCGCCGCTGCCAGCAGTGGATGGAGCAGCGATTTGGCACGGCAAAAGCGCTACTGACCCCTTCCTGCACGGCTTCGCTGGAGATGGCCGCGCTGCTGCTGGATATCCAGCCGGGCGACGAAGTGATTATGCCCAGCTATACCTTTGTCTCCACCGCCAACGCCTTTGTGCTGCGCGGGGCGAAAATCGTCTTCGTTGATATCCGTCGCGATACGATGAATATCGACGAAACGCTCATCGAAGCCGCCATCACCGATAAAACCCGGGCGATTGTCCCGGTGCACTATGCCGGCGTAGCCTGCGAGATGGACACCATCATGGCCATCGCCGACAAATACAACCTGTTTGTGGTGGAAGACGCCGCACAGGGGGTGATGTCCACCTACAAGGGGCGCGCGCTGGGCACCATCGGCCATATCGGCTGCTTCAGCTTCCATGAAACCAAAAACTACACCGCCGGCGGTGAGGGCGGGGCGACGCTGATCAACGATCGCACGCTGGTGGAACGCGCGGAGATTATTCGCGAAAAAGGCACCAACCGCAGCCAGTTCTTTCGCGGCCTGGTGGATAAATATACCTGGCGGGACATTGGCTCCAGCTATCTGATGTCCGACCTGCAGGCCGCCTATCTGTGGGCGCAGCTGGAAGCGGCGGAGCGCATCAACCAGCAGCGCCTGGCCCTGTGGCAGAACTACTATGATGCGCTGCTGCCGCTGGCGCGCGCCGGGCGTATCGAACTGCCGACGGTTCCGGCCGACTGCGGGCAAAACGCGCACATGTTCTACATTAAGCTGCGTGATATCGAGGATCGCAGCAGACTGATCGCCTGGCTGAAAGAGGCGGAGATCCTCGCGGTATTCCATTACATTCCCCTGCACAGCTGCCCGGCAGGCGAACAGTTCGGCGAATTCCGCGGTGAAGACCGCTACACCACTCAGGAGAGCGAGCGTCTGGTACGCCTGCCGCTGTTTTACAATCTGTCTGTGGTGAATCAGCGGACGGTGATTAACTCGCTGCTGAGCTACTTCTCCTGATATGTCGTTAGCAAAAGCCTCACTGTGGACGGCGGCATCGACGCTGGTCAAAATCGGCGCCGGTCTGCTGGTCGTCAAGCTGCTGGCCGTCTCGTTTGGGCCGGCGGGCGTTGGCCAGGCCGGTAACTTCCGGCAACTGGTCACCGTACTCGGCGTGCTGGCCGGGGCCGGGATATTTAATGGCGTCACGAAGCTGGTGGCGCAGCATCACGACGATCCCCCGCGCCTGAAGCAGGTGGTGGGCACCTCGTCGGCGATGGTGCTTGGCTTTTCCACCCTGCTGGCGCTGGTATTTTTACTGGCGGCGGCGCCGATAAGCCAGGGGCTGTTCGGCCATACGCACTATCAGGGGCTGGTACGCCTGGTGGCGCTGGTGCAGATGGGGATCGCCTGGGCGAATTTCCTGCTGGCGCTGATGAAAGGCTTTCGCGATGCGGCGGGTAACGCCTTCTCGCTGATTGCCGGGAGCCTGATCGGCGTGGCGGCTTACTATGCTTGCTACGTGTTGGGAGGCTATCAGGGCGCGCTGCTGGGGCTGGCGTTAGTTCCAGCGCTGGTGGTGGTCCCGGCGGGTATTATGCTCTGGCGGCGGGGTAATATCCCGCTGAGCGCCCTGCGTCCGCGCTGGGATAACGGTCTGGCGGGACAGCTATCGAAATTTACCCTGATGGCGCTGATAACCTCAGTGACCCTGCCGGTAGCCTATGTGATGATGCGTAATCTGCTGGCGGCGCATTACGGCTGGGAGGCGGTCGGGATCTGGCAGGGGGTGAGCAGCATCTCCGATGCCTACCTGCAGTTTATTACCGCCTCGTTTAGCGTCTATCTGCTGCCGACGCTGTCGCGGCTGAGCGCCAAAACGGATATCACCCGCGAGATAGTCAAGTCGCTGAAATTCGTCCTGCCGGCAGTAGCGGCGGCGAGCCTGACGGTCTGGCTGCTGCGCGATTTTGCCATCTGGCTGCTGTTTTCCGATCGCTTTACCGCGATGCGTGACCTGTTCGCCTGGCAGCTGGTGGGCGACGTTTTAAAAGTAGGCGCCTACGTCTATGGCTATCTGGTGATCGCCAAAGCGTCGCTGCGTTTTTATATTCTGACGGAAATCAGCCAGTTCGCACTGCTGACCGCATTCTCACACTGGCTTATACCGGCGCACGGCGCGGTTGGCGCGGCGCAGGCATATATGGCCACTTATATTGTTTATTTCGCCCTTTGTAGTGGCGTGTTTTTACTCTGGCGTAAACGGGCATGACAGCACTGATACATGTACTGGGATCGGATATCCCGCATCATAACCAGACCGTACTGCGGTTCTTTAACGACGAACTGGCCGCCGACCCGCAGGCCAGGAGATTTATGATCGTCGGTGATGAGGCCAGCGTGCGTGATGGGTATCCGGCGCTGGACATCACCTGTTATCCGGGGAAAAAGGCGCTGGCGCAGGCAGTGATTGCTACCGCGAAAGCCAACCGCCAGCAGCGCTTTTTCTTCCACGGCCAGTTCAATACCGGGCTGTGGCTGGCGCTGTTGAGCGGCGGCATCCGCCCGTCGCAGTTTAACTGGCATATCTGGGGGGCGGATCTGTATGAAAATTCTGCCAGCCTGAAGTTTCGCCTGTTCTATCCGCTGCGCCGTATGGCGCAGGGGCGGGTAGGGCGCGTTTTCGCCACCCGCGGCGATCTCAGCTGGTTCGCTAACCGCCATCCGCGCGTCCCGGGCGAGCTGCTCTACTTCCCGACCCGTATGGATCCGGCGCTGAATACCCTGGCCGATAACGCTCCGCGCGGTGATACCCTGACTATTCTGGTCGGCAACTCCGGGGATCGCAGCAATGAACATATTGCCGCGCTGAAGGCAATCCATCAGCAGTTTGGCGATACGGTAAACGTCATCGTGCCGATGGGCTATCCAGCGAATAACGACGCCTATATCAATGAGGTTCGCGAGGCGGGGGCGGCGCTGTTTAGCGGTGAGCATCTGCAGATCCTCAGCGAGAAGCTGGAGTTTCATGATTATCTGGCGCTGCTGCGCCGCTGCGATCTGGGCTATTTTCTGTTTGCCCGCCAGCAGGGGATCGGCACCCTGTGTCTGCTGATTCAGGCGGGCATCCCCTGCGTGCTCAATCGGGAAAACCCGTTCTGGCAGGATATGGCCGAGCAGCATGTGCCGGTGCTGTTCACCAGCGACGCGCTGGACGTCAGCGTGGTGCGCGAAGCGCAGCGTCAGCTGGCGAGCGTGGATAAATCCGCTATCGCCTTCTTCCGGCCGAACTATCTGACGGGCTGGCGGCGGGCGCTACGGTTAGCGGCGGAGGGGCAGGCATGACGTTAATGCAATTTAGCGGGCTGCTGGTGGTCTGGCTGCTGTCGACGCTGTTCATCGCCACCGCCACCTGGTTTGAGTTCCGTCGGGTACGCTTTAACTTCAACGTTTTTTTCTCGTTGCTGTTTCTGCTGACCTTTTTCTTCGGCTTCCCGCTGACCAGTATTCTGGTGTTCCGCTTTGACGTCAGCGTGGCGCCGCCGGAGATTTTGCTGCAGACGCTGCTGATCGCGGTGTGCTTCTACGCAGTCTACTACGTGACCTATAAAACGCGGCTGCGTTCGGCATCGCGTGAGGTTGCGCATCGCCCGCTGTTTACCATGAACCGGGTGGAAACCCATCTGGCGTGGGGCATTTTGATGGGGCTGGCGCTGCTGTGCGTCGGCATCTTCTTCGCCCACAACGGTTTCCTGCTGTTTAAGCTCAACTCCTACAGCCAGATTTTCTCTGCTGAAGTGTCCGGCGTGGCGTTGAAGCGCTTCTTTTACTTCTTTATTCCGGCGATGCTGGTGGTCTATTTTCTGCGCCAGGATTATAAGGCGTGGATCTTCTTCCTCGTCAGCACGGTGGCCTTTGGTTTGCTGACCTACGCCATCGTCGGCGGGACCCGCGCCAATATCATCATCGCCTTCGCCATCTTTCTGTTCATCGGTATTATTCGCGGCTGGATCAGCCTGTGGATGCTGGCGGCGGCGGGTGTGCTGGGTATTGTCGGCATGTTCTGGCTGGCGCTGAAGCGCTACGGGATGAACGTCAGCGGCGACGAAGCGTTTTATACCTTTCTGTATCTCACGCGCGACACCTTCTCACCGTGGGAGAACCTGGCGCTGCTGCTGCAGAACTACGACAAGATCGATTTCCAGGGTCTGGCGCCGATGATCCGCGATTTCTACGTCTTTATCCCCAGCTGGATGTGGCACGGTCGCCCGACGATGGTGCTCAATACCGCCAACTACTTTACCTGGGAAGTATTAAACAACCATTCGGGGCTGGCGATCTCGCCGACGCTGATTGGCTCGCTGGTGGTGATGGGCGGCGTCTGGTTCGTACCGCTGGGCGCCGTGGCGGTAGGGTTGATTATTAAATGGTTCGACTGGCTGTATGAGCTGGGCAACCGGGAGAGCAATCGCTATAAAGCGGCTATCCTGCACAGTTTCTGTTTCGGCGCTATCTTCAACATGATAGTGCTGGCGCGCGAGGGGCTGGATTCGTTCGGCTCCCGCGTGGTGTTTTTCCTCGTGATCTTTGGTATCTGCTTGCTGGCGGCGAAACTGCTGTACTGGTTCCTGGATAGCGTGGGACTGATTCATAAGCGCGTAAAACCGCTTTCGCAACCGCAAGTCTGAGAAGGATGGACATGACTGGGACCATTTCCGCGCCGTTGTACCTGTTAAGAGGGCTGCAGCTCATAGGCTGGCGCGATATGCAGCACGCTCTGGATTATTTGTATGCCGACGGCGCGCTCCGGGAGGGGACGCTGGTGGCCATTAATGCTGAGAAAATGCTGGCCGTAGAGGATAACCCGGAGGTACGGGCGCTGATTGAGGCGGCGGAGTTTAAATATGCCGATGGCATCAGCGTGGTGCGTTCGCTGCGCAAAAAATACCCGCAGGCCCAGGTATCCCGCGTCGCCGGGGCCGATCTCTGGGAAGCGTTAATGCAGCGCGCCGGCGCTGAAGGGACACCGGTGTTTTTGGTTGGTGGTAAACCTGAGGTCCTGGCGCAGACAGAATCCAGGCTGCGTCAGCGCTGGCAGGTGAACATCGTCGGCAGCCAGGACGGTTATTTCACCCCTGAGCAACGCCAGGCATTGTTCGAACGCATTCGCGACAGCGGGGCGAAAATCGTCACCGTCGCGATGGGGTCGCCGCGCCAGGAGATCTTTATGCGCGACTGCCGGCGCCTGTATCCGCACGCGCTGTATATGGGCGTCGGCGGCACTTACGATGTTTTTACCGGGCACGTCCATCGGGCGCCGAAGTTCTGGCAGGATCTGGGGCTGGAGTGGTTCTATCGCCTGCTTTTGCAGCCGAGCCGTATCAAAAGACAGTTCCGTCTGCTGCGCTATTTACGTTGGCATTATTCCGGTAAGCTCTGATATTCCACTGCAACCAGGCGAGTTTGCATACATATTCTGTGTAATCTCTTCACTCGCCTGATACTTTATTTGCCATTTCCGCAAAATTAATTAACCATTCGCAGGCTTCATACGCGCCGGGGAGACCTGCGCGTCGGCAAGGCTATGGTTTCAGTTAATAACAATAACCGGGAGTACCCGGAATACGGCAAACACAAGAGGATATATGACTGAGAAAAAAGCGGAGCTCCAGCGTGGACTGGAGGCCCGGCATATTGAACTGATCGCCCTTGGCGGGACGATTGGCGTGGGGTTGTTTATGGGGGCGGCCAGTACCTTGAAATGGGCTGGGCCTTCCGTGCTGCTGGCGTACATTATCGCTGGCCTGTTCGTCTTTTTCATTATGCGCTCAATGGGCGAAATGCTGTTCCTTGAGCCTGTCACTGGCTCCTTCGCGGTGTATGCGCATCGCTATATGAGCCCCTTCTTCGGCTATCTGACCGCGTGGTCCTACTGGTTTATGTGGATGGCGGTGGGGATCTCGGAGATTACCGCCATCGGGGTCTATGTGCAGTTCTGGTTCCCGGAGATGGCGCAGTGGATCCCGGCGTTGATTGCCGTGGGGCTGGTGGCGTTGGCTAACCTCGCGGCGGTCCGGCTATACGGTGAAATCGAGTTCTGGTTCGCCATGATAAAAGTGACCACCATTATCGTGATGATCGTCGTGGGTCTGGGCGTCATTTTCTTCGGCTTTGGCAACGGCGGCCACTCCATCGGTTTTGGTAATCTCACCGAACATGGTGGTTTCTTTGCCGGCGGCTGGAAGGGCTTCCTGACGGCGCTGTGTATCGTGGTCGCGTCCTATCAGGGGGTGGAGCTCATCGGCATTACCGCAGGTGAAGCGAAAAACCCGCAGGTGACGCTGCGCAGCGCGGTGGGCAAAGTGCTGTGGCGGATCCTGATTTTCTACGTCGGCGCGATTTTTGTTATCGTCACTATCTTCCCGTGGGATCAAATCGGCTCCAACGGCAGCCCGTTCGTACTGACGTTTGCCAAAATCGGTATTACCGCGGCGGCGGGAATTATCAACTTCGTGGTGCTGACGGCAGCGCTTTCCGGCTGCAACAGCGGAATGTACAGCTGCGGACGTATGCTGTACGCCCTGGCGAAGAACCGTCAGCTGCCGGCGGCGATCGGTAAGGTATCGCGCAACGGCGTTCCGTCCGTCGGTGTGGCGCTGTCGATTCTGATCCTGCTGGTGGGCTCCTGCCTGAATTACATTATTCCTAATCCGCAGCGGGTGTTCGTCTATGTCTATAGCGCCAGCGTCCTGCCGGGGATGGTGCCCTGGTTTGTGATCCTGATTAGTCAGCTGCGTTTCCGTCGCGTGCATCAGGCGGCGATTGCCAGCCATCCGTTCCGTTCGCTGCTGTTTCCGTGGGCCAACTATTTCACGATGGCCTTCCTGATCTGCGTGCTGGTCGGGATGGGACTGAATGATGAAACCCGCATGTCGCTCTTCGTCGGCATTATTTTTCTGGCCGCCGTCACCCTGATTTATAAGGTGTTTGGCCTCGGAAGACAGGGGCAAGTCAATAATACGGCTGAATAACCGTCAAAACGAACAAAGCATGAGCAAACGATAATTTTCTTTAAAAAGGCACTAGACAGCGGGGTAGGAAGTCCGTATTATCCGACCCCGCAACGGCGCTAAGCGCCCGTAGCTCAGCTGGATAGAGCGCTGCCCTCCGG
>ERZ773186.747-NODE-747-length-29529-cov-8.604702_pt1 | contig 29529 bp, 39 predicted proteins | sample MGYA00581000_ERZ773186 | MGnify/ENA primary metagenome ERZ773186 (study PRJEB29015, sample SAMEA2737752) | human gut metagenome | biome: human gut; feature: human-associated habitat; material: faeces | place: China | collected 2012 ...
CCAGAATGTACGATGCGGAGAACAAGCGGTTTGATGCGGTTGATCCAGTAAAGGGCTTCATCGCTGATCCAACGACGTTAGTGCAGTACTTGTATGTCGAGGATAACGCGGTAAATCAGGTTGATCCAACAGGGCGTATTCCGCTTATGGCAGTCGGCGCACTTGCTGGAGGCATCATTAACGCGGCGGTAACTGCATATCAATCGAAGAAAGAAACTGGACATATCAGTATCTCAAAAACTGCGGTTAGTTTTGTGGAAGGGGCAATTACTGGTGCAACATTGGGAAGTAATCTTGGGGCAGTTGCCGTTGGCGTAATTAGCGGTGTGACTGCCGCTGCTGCTTCGGTCGCAAGAGACAAAATTGATAACTCGAATGGCGGGAAAATTTCTAAATGGCAGATGGCAACGAATGCAATTGTTTCGGGAGTTGTAAGCGGGGTGACTGCAGGTTTAATTGGTGGACCGGGAGCAAAAGCCCCTATAACAAGAACGGGAATCAAAATGGTTAACCAACAATTTGGTATGGGTACTGTAAAATCGTTTATTACCCAGCCAACACAGCGTGTTATCTCGAAGAACTTTGCTATGGGAGTGGTGAAGACGGCAATTATTGCACCTATCAATGCTGCAATTTCATCTAATGTTATTAAAAAGTTCTCTGAAGTATCTGCGGTTAATCTCACAGATGCAAAGAAAGCAAGCGTTACTAATTCCAATGCCACAAACAATAACTATTTCATGAAGGTTCCAAAATGTTAGCAATATTTCTGCAAAACCGGGCGGGGCTATGAAATCATACGCCCCGCCCATGAAGCGGCCCCAGAAAACCCTGCAATCAAGAGTGTTTTCCGGGGTCAAATGCTCACGGTCTACCCCGGTTTTTCCACATATAGCCGCGCTGCTTCTGCCGCCTTGCAGCACGGGCGCAGGTCGGGGAGCAGTACCGCTGCCGCCCGTCCGGGAGAAAGGCCCTGCCGCACACCGGGCAAGGACGGGTTTCCGTGATACGCTCCACGGTCAGCGACCTTTCCAGCACGGGATCAAGGGGCAGCACCGCCGAACGGAAATAGCAGCAATATGCCCCTGTCCAGCATTTCCCCAGCATATAGCACTCTTTATCTTGTTTCCACAGAAAACATTATGTAAATCGAATCTTTCAACTTGTAGGAAGGTCAGACTACATGATACAATAGCATAAATAATGACTGGGAGTTCGCATTATGTTGCTTTATTTACAGATGCTTGAAACTCCAGAGGAGAAGTCGCTGTTTGAACAGATCTATCTGGAGTACCGTGGCCTCATGTATCATGTGGCCTACGAAATTTTACATAACGATCAGGATGCCGAGGACGCTGTGCATCAGGCTTTCGTAAAAATAGTAGAAAATATTAAAAAAATTGATGATCCGGTGTGTCCAAAAACGCATGGCTATGTCGTTACAATAGTTGAACACCAAGCGATAGATCAGTACAGAAAGCGGCAAAAATACAAAACTGTCGAACTGATCGAAGAAATTCAAGGCACAAATGCTCATTATGAAGGGGACAACGATTTGACAAAATGTATTTTGCAACTGCCTGCCAGGTATCGTGAAATGATTTTGCTACGCTATCATTATGGGTACACTGTCAGGGAAATTGCAAAGATGTTGGAACTGTCGTTGCCGGCCACAATTAAACTGGGTCAACGGGCTAAAACCAAATTGAAAAAACTATGTGAGGAGGCGGGAATCCTGTGATAAGCGATGAAACGCTGAAAAAAGCGACGGCTGAAGCGGATCAGGCAATCAGGGATTCGCTCCCCGCTCCAGCAGAATGTGAACATGAGTTTTCGCCATCGTTTCAACGAAAAATGCGCCGCACCTTTCGCAAAGCAAAATATCCTGTGATCTACAAACTGCCCAAATATGCAGCTTGCTTTGTTCTTGTGGTTGTTCTCGCCAGTAGCACTTGGCTGACTGTTGACGCAGAAGCGCGAGCCGCCTTTTTTGCGTGGGTGCGTGAACAATATGAAACATTCATTGAATATCGCTTTGTTGGAGATACCACACAGAATGATAAGTCAAAGCAATATGAATTAACGCAGTTACCGGACGGATTTTTCGAGACCAACAGAATGGAGTCGAAAGGAAACGCAGTAGTCATATATCAAAACGGGTCCGGAAAAACCATTCAATTTACCTATTCGCAAGGTGATGATTCCATAAGTCTATTTCTCGAAAGTAACACTTCTGATGTTCAAATTGTTCGCATCGGGAATATTGACGCGGAGTTTTACCTTTCAAGCGATCCTGATATATCAAATGGCTTGGTTTGGCAATCAGAAGATAGGAATACGTTTTTTTGTATTACATCCACTTTACCCCAAGAGGTTATGCTTCGATTGGCGGAAAGCGTACAAGCAAAAAAATAAATTTGTTAACAGCTGTCCAAAATGACCCCTTTCATTCGTTTAAGAAGTAAAACAAATGAAAGGGGTCATTTCTTTGAAAAAACGAATTATTCCGCTTGTACTATTGCTCGCCATGCTACTGTCACTTCCAGCATATGCGGCATCTCCCCGTGTGATGACAATTCTACCTGCAATCTCTTTTGATGGCACAACTGCCAACTGTCGTGTTTCTGTTTCTGCTGATAGATCAACTGATCAGATAAGTGCCGTTATCCAACTTTGGAATGGCTCCACACGTATTGCGCGTTGGACTGACTCTGGGACTGGATACCTTCTTTTCTCTAATTCAGCTACTGTTTCAAAAGGCAAAACCTATGAGTTAACCGTTGATGTGAAAATAAATGGTGTCTCAAAGCCACAAGTTTCAATCGAAGGTACTTGCAAATAAATTATAATTACTCCATTTCTTAGTGGACGCGGTATTGCTTTAAGGCTGTAGTGAAATTATGTATTCATAAACCGCATTCATCATAAAAAAGCATGATACAAAAGTAGCTTTATAAAGCCACTTTTGGAATACTGTCGGTGTGGTAGTTTAGCAAGAGGAGGTCAAGATTTATGGCAAAAATTGAAAAGCGTTTTCTCTCCTTTGGTCTGGTGCTTGCTCTTATGGTTGCACTGTCCTCCGTCTGTTTCGCAGAAGAATTCGATTTTTCCAACCTTAAAAAGTCTGTGGACAGTAACAGCTGGAGCTACATCGGCTCGGCCACCAAAGACAGCGCAACAGAAAATGGTGAGTTAAAAATCACCAAAATGTATGACGCTGATGGGAATGAGACGAGCCTGTACTCCCAGGTGTACGCAAAAGCAACCAGCAGCGGAACTTCCACGCTTGTAACCTCGGGCAGTTGGTACGATGTTCCCATTCCCTCCTCTTTTCAGGCAGCTAGCAAAAGTGTTAGCTTGTACTGCAAGGGGCACATTCCTTGGATCGATTGCAAAATCTCCGGTTACTGGAACGTACATTGATTTCACACCTGTTCACCAATAACACATCAAGTATTAAATAACTAAAATTACCACACCGACAGTTATTATTTAGGAGGCAGCCAATGATTTTTTCATCAATCTGCGTACAGATAAATACCATGTTTACCAAAAAAGAGTTTAAGGTCGCAGCAGTGATTGCCTTATTTTATTCATGCTTTGCATTTGCTTTTACATTGACAGAGTTTTCTGGAATAGATATATCAAAAATAAAAGATGCTAACCAACTCGTCTGTTTTTCACAGTCAAATAGGCTTTGGTTTTTCTTTTCTTTACTTTATCCGTTTTTGTTGGTCTTACCTTTTTCGACTTCATATATTGATGACTACAAGAACCAACTTCTTCCTGTATATATAAGCCGTACTTCACGAACTATTTACTATGTATCAAAACTAGTTGCCAGTTTTTTTGGCACTTTCCTTATTATTGCCGTTCCATTTTTCATTAACCTCATTCTTTGCAATGTTTTTTTACCTCATAATCAAAATACATGGCTTGGTGAATACCAGATGGGAAATTATTTCCGTCAACTCTTAGGAACAAATATATTGTATCAGACTTCATATACCAAAATGCCTTTTTTAAAAATTTTTCTTTATAGTCCATTTTTATACAATTTTATCTATCTGCTTATTTTCGCTGCATTTTCTGGATTACTTGCATCCTTCACTCTTAGTCTGTCTTTCCTATATAAAAAAAGTAAACTTTTTTTGTTCATACCCGTGTTTGCAACCTTACAGCTGTTTAGAGTATATGATTCCGATCTATTTTCTCGTTCAATAGAAGGCGGTCAAACATATGTTAATTTCGACATATTGGACTATGTTGTTCCAACGCTTCTTAAAGGCCAGGACTATGCGTTCTTTGCCAAACTTGTTTTTATAATTTTTTTAGCAATTGTTACTTTATGTATATATGGGATTAAAAGTGATTTAAAAAGTCTCCAATAAAAGCATACAATCTATTATGTGTTGTCTGAGTGGAGGAATCTTGAATGAGAAAAAAGAATGTTTTCATTTGCGCAAAAAAAATATTACTTATAATTCCATACATATTTTTTATGTCGCTTTCAGACATTTTTTTGTCGTCTCCACAAGATCAACCTCTCGCAGAAATTCTATGGTACGACATTTTTGGGCGTCTTTCTTCAGGTAATGTTCAAACACTTGTTATGTCCATTGAAAGCCTCGGGGTTTTTTTTCTATTTACTATACTCTTCGGAAACCACATATCAGTTTTCTTCGATTCAATAGGAACATTTATCTTCAGTCGTCTCCCAAGCCGTAAAATTTGGATTTCAAAAAAAGTTATTGGTCTAAGTATTATTTCGATATTCTACACAATTCTTTACCTATCTCTAAAATTCTCTATCTCTTCTAGACGAGTTATTGTATGGCAGATGGACCGTCAGACTTTATTTACACTAGTTACTCTATTTGCAATGTTATTTCCTATGTTTGCTACAGTATGTTTATTAGCCAACTGGATTTCTATTAAGCATGGTTTACCTATTGGCATTATAGGCGTGTTTGTGCTCATATTGGCTTTGGAACTCATTGCTATTCTTAATTTTGATAGTTCGATGAATATGATTTTAAATCCTCTTTGCTTTAATATCGATATAATCCAATCTGTTGAAATAGCTTTGGCAAAAATATTGTCTGAACTAGTTTATCTTGCTATTTTGTCAATTGGAATCACATTATATATATGCCGCACAGATATTTTCTAACATTTGTGGGAGGTGCAAAGGTGAAACAACTTTTATATGCTGAAAGTGTCTCTAAAAAAATAGGTTCTAAACAAATATTGCAAAATATATCCTTGAATTTGTCTGGAGGAAATGTATACGGTTTTGTTGGCGAGAATGGTTCCGGAAAAACTATGCTTTTTCGTATTTTAAGTGGACTAGTAAAACCAACTACTGGAAAAGTTTGTTTAAACAGAACTGATATCCACAAAGGCCGCTGTTCAGAGAGAATTGGTGTAATTATAGAAAATTCATGTATGTGGCCTGAATTAACCGGATGGGAAAACCTCCTATTTTTAGGTTCGCTCAATAAGCGAATTTCAAAAGCTGACATTAGAACCACATTGGAGAGGGTTGGACTTGATCCAACCAATCCTCTTCCTATCAAAAAGTATTCACTTGGTATGAGGCAACGTCTCATTGTTGCTCAGGCTATTATGGAGAAGCCAAATTTTCTTTTTTTGGACGAACCCACAAATGCCATTGATAAAGAGGGTGTATTACTTATACGCGACATCATTGCTGAGGAAGCAAATCGGGGTGCTGTTGTTTTGTTGGCCAGTCATATAAGTCAGGATATTTCTACGCTATGCACAGAAATCTACCACATGAAACACGGTAGGATTGAGGAATAGGGGGGAAACAAATGAGAAAAAAGCATCATATTTTTTTTATTGCTAACATCTCCCTCCTTTTGATTGCTATTATACTTGGTCTCGTCTTTCAAGGCAGCATTTCTGATTGCGGAATTTCTCACCTGTCAAATATAAAAGATGTCGAAGATTCACATATAGTATTAAATTATGCGTGGAATGAAAATGATGAAGGGGGGTTGACCCTTACATCTTTCGGATCAGATGTGGATCTATATGGTGTGGCTTCTGCAGAAATTATTGCAGTTGTTGCTCCAACTGGAAACATAATTCAAACCGAGGGAAGCATCGGTCAAGAATTCACTGTGAAGGAAATTATCAAAGGCGATGCTTCTCTTTCAGTAGGTAATACAGCATATGTTTATCAATATTTTGGATTTCAAGAGGTCGATGGACATATCGAATTCATGAATACATTAAATTTGATGAATCCTGAAAATGACTATCTAATTTTTATGGACAGCTCTCCGCTAAATGCATATCAAAATGAGCCCGCATTCATTTTAAAATCAGAGTTTTTTGGTTATATCAAAACGGATCATACCGACACATTAACACTTGAAGGGAATTATAGGGACTATAATTTTTCTGATTTAGCTAATTACGAATTTTTCTCTACATCTGAGTCTGTAACAAAAACATTAAATTATATTAGAAGCGAATTGTTAAAAAAATTCACATAAAGGAAATGCACTATGATAACGGTTTGCCCGTTTATATCATGAACGGGTAAACCGTTGAATAGAAAAGGCTGCGATAGAAGCAAGAATTTGTGAGAGCGACATTCAGGAGAGGTGGTGAAGAGAGTAGGGCTGCGGCTGGCGAGCTGTAGCGGATTGTAGGAAGGCTCGTCTGGGCGAGGGTAAATAGTAATTAGGCCCAGAGAGTCTTGGCTGACAGATCTGTCGGTCGGGGGGTTAGCAATTTGCTAATTAGAAGCCGATTCAGGTACGATACACCTGTGTGATGCGTGGGCTTGCCGCAGTAAGGATGTAGTTCAATTAGAAGATCTCACAGCGTCTATCTGCCTTGACTATGTAAAGTGTTCAAAACCAGAACGACAAAGATGGCTCCTTTGCGAACTCAGGAAAATCTGCCGCTACCTTGAGCGGAATGACCATTGGTAGCATTGTCGGGCGTTTTGTGCGCAAACTTAATGACACTGCTCATGGAGGGAGCATATCACAAGCGTTGAGTCTGACAGGGGCGGCTTCATTCCGGTCCTTTGCTTTTAATCCTGCTCGAACATTTTCAGAGAGTTCAGGATCGATGCCACACCATCCTGCCCGCCAAACCATTGTTCCAATTCCCTTCCGTCTGCGGGCGGCATAGGTTCAGACGCAGCGGAGATAGCCGCATCCCGCTGTGCGGGGGCCGACTTCGGATCGGGCTGCTTTTTCAAATGACTCTGGTTCTTTGCCAGAATGGCAAGGATCATCTCCTCCAGCGCCGCCTGATCCGGAATCGGAACCGGAACAGACACCTCCGGCGTCTCCTTGCAGTTGATATAGTGCAGGACAGCGCTGACAAGAAACTGCGCTTTGCTGCGGCCTTGCCGGTTGAGCAGGTCGATCACCGCTTTATGCTGTGGGTCACAGATGTTGAAGCGGATCGTGAATTTCCCGGGGTCCTTCTTGTCGGTCATAGCACTCACCGCCCGCTGTGCTGAAGCCGGTAAAGATACTCATACCCCTTGGCATTGGCATTGATGTCCTCCACAAAAATCGCCTGCCCGGTTTTTCCGGACGCTTCGATCTGCCGGCGCAGCAGAGTAGCACCCCCGCCCAGGAAGATCACTTTGCCGGACTTGAGTTCCAGCATCCGCTCCCGCAGGCCGCTGAGCAGGTCGTTGATAAACTCCTGTGCTTCCCGTTCTGCCAGAGCGATGACCTCCGGCGCCGCGTCCTGATCCTCGCTGCGCAGGATCCGGTCGATCTCGCTTTCCTCCAGCAGAATGTCCAGCTCGGCATTTGCTTTTGCACAGATGCGGTTATAGAGCAGGATCACACCGTTTTCCAGAGAATCACAGGCTGCCATGTCCGGCACACCGTTCCGCAAACGCACATAATCCGCCGTAAAGCCGCCGATATCGACCACCAGCGCTCTGGGGAATGAGGCGAGGTTTTTTACCGTGGCCGCAGCGGCGGAAAAGGACTGCGGGAAACAGGCGGTATTTTCAATGAAAATGGCATAGGTTTTTCCCTTAAACTGAAAGGCCACCGCACCCCGCCCGTTGAAATAGTTGATAAACCGCTTTGCCTGCACGCCAAAATGCGCGGGAGGAAGGCCGACCGCCAGCTGCACGCGCATGAGGCTGCCGCTGTACTGTTCCATCGCTTCGATCTCATGTGCGATGGCAAAAAGCGTCAGAATGAAGAAGCGTTCATCCTCTGTCTTATCTCTGCGGTAGGGGATCCGCTGGTCGGTCAATGTGTAATACTTCCCCCGATAGGCCAATGCGTCCGTTCCGAAGCCGGGCGTGTCGCTCTGGATAAGCCCGGAGGTAAACGGCGGCGTATGGACGGTTTTGATTTGTTTGTTCCCGTGATCGACAGCAATTAACATAGCTATGTACCTCCTATACTTCTCTTATACGGATGCAATACGCATAAGAGCAACAAAAATCGGATCGTTCCAGAAAAAATATGCCTGCACACAAAGAAAAAGCCGGAGACCGCGATGCGGCCCCCGGCTTTCTGCGTCTGAACAACTGGGTTATTTTGCGAAAAAGTATGTGTAGAGGTTATAGTCCCGCTCCCGCGTGATCAAGCGGAGCCAGATATGAAAATGCGCCGTTTCCGCGTACAGATTAAATTCCGTGGGCTCATTTGTCGGCTGGGCATACAGCCGGCACATCCGCTCCATCGCCCACAGGGTTTTGAATTCCGGCAGGGCGAGAAGCTGCGACTGGAAGACATCGATCTCCTGCCCAAGCTCCGGAGCCGGGCGCATTTCTTCATCCGGGAACCAGGTTGTCCACCATCGCCACCCGTCATAGTCCGAGCGGGAATAGGCAACCAGTGAAATAGGATACCGGGCGCCGCTCAACGGCAGCGTCTTCCGCGCTCCGCAGAAGATCTCCATGAACGCACAGGCTGGCGTCAGCTTGATTGCCTGCGGGTTCTTATGCTCCGCAAAACGGCGCTGCTTCACGGCGTACCATTCGCTTATGGGGAGTACCTTCCCCGCAGCATCCCGCAGGGCCTCGTCCATGCCGCACGCAGGGCAGACATAGATATTCAGCGCACGGCTCAGAGCGCTTTCGGCAAGAGATTCCCGCATGGGGCCGCCGCAGCGCATACAGGGCACGGCGCCGGGCGTGTGCTTGTTCTTTGCCCATTCGTTTTCCAAATCATCCTTTGGATAAAGTTCAATATAAAATTTGTCCATTTTTTGTTCCTTTCCAAAAATCAGGCAATCATCTGTTCACCCCAATGGATACGCAGGTGTCCCTCGTCATCCGTTTCACGGGTCATCAACGTGGAGAGTAGGTCATAATCCACACCGAATTTGGCATAGATCTCGTCCATATCCGCATCCTGCCCCTTCATAAACATGGTGAGCTTTTCCTTTGCCAGCACCATCTGCATGAGGTTGGATTCCAGACTTCCAATGTAGATGGGGAAATACAGATCCTTTTTCTCCGTGGAGGTGTAGCGGACGAATCGCATATAAAACTGGCTCATGCCAGCGTTGTTGTAGTGCATCTCCGGAATGATGATCTTGTTGACGAACTCGAAGTTGACGCTGGAGGGAAGACTCTGCTGTGTGCAGAGCAGGATGCCATTCTGACTGTCCCGCAATATATCCCGCAGAGCACGCCGCTTGGCGAAGGTGACGGTGGAGCCCGTCACCACAAAGAGAGGCCGCTCCGGAAGGTATTCACGGATGGCCGCGGCGTAACGGTCCAACACCGTTGTATGCCGCACGCCGATGGCTACAACTTCTTCCGGCCACCGGGCAAGGGCTTCCACAACGGCCACTTCCTTGAGCGGCGTCTCGCCCTCGTATTCCTTCATGCAGTCCGGGGCGGCGCTGATGCGCAGTAGCAGGGTGATCTGCTGAATGAGCCGCATCAGTGCGTCCTTCCGGCTGTTTCCGGTCGAATTGTAATATTCACGCTGGATGCGGTAAAACTCCTTCAGCACGATATTGTAGACCTCCCGCTCCTCCGGGAGAAACGGAATCGGCATCTGATGGATACGGCGGATGTCCTTTCCCGTGACCTCTTCAAAGGTGCGGGTGATGACCGTCTTTCCCAACAGCCGATCCAACTCGTCGGCGTTGTAGATGTCCTGATTTCGCTGTCCCACGCCAAAGACGGTGATCTTTTCCGGCAGATGGGAATTTGCGAACAAGCGGTAGCCCTTTTTATAAGCGGGGATCGGCATTGCGTAATAGGGATTTTCCTTGTGCTCCATATCCGCAGACCGTTTATCGTAGCTGTAAAGCGTCCGGCACCACGAGATCATGTTGATGGAATTGTTGTAGAGCAGCTCCAGCTGCGGAGCAAATTCGGAGATATTGTTCCGCGTGCTGGTGCCGGTAGTCAGGAGCTTATACTTGCAGCGGCGAAAGCAGGACAGTACGGAAAGCGTCTGCTTGGAGCTGGGGTTGGAGATGTTGTCACTTTCATCAAAAATAAACTGGATTTTATAGCCAAGCTGCTTGATATAGCGCCCGATCTGCTTTTTGTACTGGCTGACCTTGTTCAGTGTCAGGATCACAAAATCGCCCGGTCGAATGCGCTGCAGATCAGCCAGACGCTCCACAAACACATAAGAAAAACCCGCTCCCTTCAAAATCACATCCCAGTTGTTGCGGATGGAGATGGCGCTGGAAATGACCCATATACTGTGGACAGCGCCCATTTCCATGCGGTGCTTCCCCGTGAAAATGGCGGCGGGTGTTTTGCCGCTGCCCTGCTCCCATTGCAGGAAGGCGTACCGCTTTTGGAGCGTCAGGTTGACATCGTGGCTCTGGAGCGGATTCAGGTGGATATAAGCATGATTCTGGGCGTCCCAATATTGAAAGCGACCGATCCAGTCAGCAAGCTGCGCGTTTTCGGCCATCTCGGAAAAGGGCTGCTCCTGATTGTCATACTCCCGGCGTTTCCGGTGCAGCAGCCGCTCATAGCCCGGAAACCGCTCCGGCTTATTGTCCAGCACTGCCTGATAGATCGGCACCGGCGCACGCATCTCGTCCGTCAGGAGCTTTGCCATCTTCCGGCTGTATGCCTTGTAGACAAAGCTGTATTTCTGCTTGACCAGACGAATTTCGTCCCGCTCCGGCTTGGCGTTTTGGCGGCATAGCGCCTGCTTCAGATACGCCAGCACCTTTGCTTCGGTAAGCTGCACGCGCTGCCACTCCTCATAGGGCATATCCGCCGGCTGCCTCTGGGTATAAAAGCGGTGAACATAGGCAAAGCAGGCGTCGTATTTTTCCCGCGTGGCCGGATGGCTTCGGATCTGATACAGATACTTCTTCACCTGATAGAGAAAAGTGCTCTTGGTGGTCTTGAGCTGTGCCAGTTCCAGAAGGACTTTGTTCCGATTGCCTGCCAGATCCGCCTTTGCGACCATGACAAACTTCTCGTAAAGCGCGGTCGCTGCCATGACCGGATGCCCGGAGGGAATATAGATGTCCGCGCAGTCCGTTGAGTACCGTTTGGGTGCCCAGTCCGCCGCGGTGCTTTTCTTCTGCCAGAATTGCAGCTTGGTCGGAAAGTCGTCCACGCCACTGTCTGAAAAGGCGTGCTCCGGCAGCATCACCTGCCCTAAGAAGCTGAATCGGCTCTCCATCATGCGGATGGCGCCTTTATCGGAGAAGCTGTCAGCAAGAAAGGACGTCGGCACAATGACTGCCAGAATGCCGAGGGGCTTGAGCAGCTTTGCCGCCTTCAGGCAGTAATACTGATGAGAGGTCATAACAGTGGCGTCCGGCATGATCCAGCGCAGGTGAAAGGGCGGATTGCCCAGGACAACATCAAAATGCGTTTGGGGCGCATAGTCCCGAATGTCACCCTGTAAGATGTGTGCCTGCGGGTAGAGCTCTCGGGCAACGGCGCAGGCATTGGGATCGACCTCACATCCGTAGGCGTTGCGTTCATTTGGCAGGAAATTGAAGAAATTTCCCATGCCGCAGGTGAGATCCGCTGCCAGATCTGTGTCGGAGAGGCGCAGGGCCGAAACGACCATTTCGCACAGCGGCGGCGGCGTGAAAAACTGGCCGTTTTCCAGCTCCTTTTTCGCCGCGCTGAATGCGTTGTAGCTGTCATAGTCGCTGCGCCGCAGCCCATGCAGACCGCCATCTCCGGTATAGCGATTGAAAATGTCCTCGTCGGTCACACCGGCCTGCTCACAGGCTTTGCTTTGCAGCAGGCGGAGAATCTGCTCATTCAGCTCTCTGCGCTCCTGCTCCGTCCGCCTTTTCGGGTAATATTCGTATTTCATGTTCAAATCACATCCTTATGTGCAAGTAGGGGGGGACACCGAAAACCGGCATCCTCCCCTTGAAATATATAGAAAGCAGGTCAATACAGCGTATGAAACGCCGCAATGATCCGCAGCCGTACCTCCGGGGTGCGGTCCGCGCTGGTAACATAGTGCCAGCCTTTCTCTGTGGTGTAAGCGTCGATTTCCTCGACGCGGCCGCTGTCCAGACGGAGCCGCATATAGATATGGGGCCCATTTGTCTGTTCAGTCAGTTTGACTGCCATCGCTGAAATGCTCCTCCTCTGTCAGTAGTGTTAATTGTTCATTCGTTGACGGAGCCGGGAAACGCTGCTTATTCAGCCGCCGCTCCTTCTGCTCCTTGCGCCGCTGCCGGGACTCCCGCTTTTTGGCAGCCTGCTCCTTCTTGAGATCGACCGCATGAACGACCTCCAAGCCGTCCGCCACATCCCGCAGGTCTTGCAGCAGGTCTCTCTGTTCACTTTTGGCAATGCGGATATTCTCCACATCATAGTGAAATTCAAAGTAATCATACTCCCCGTACTGGCGGTGCATTTTGCTGAAAAATGTCTGCCGCCGATCCTCTGGTGTCAGGTGCGGAGAGTCGATCACAGAGCTGCTCCAAAGCGGGTTGAAGTGCGCCTTTTTCGTTTCCAGCCAGATCTCCGCGTCCGTTTGAGCCACAGGATGGGGAAACACACGCTCGCCCTTTGTCACCTGTACTTTCTTTTCCTCCAGAAAGCCAATGCGGGTGATCCATGTGCGGCGCACATCATAAAAGATATTGGCACGGCTCAGGTCCCGCTCCTGCTTGCGAATGACGCAGACAGGATTCTGGCAGCGGCAGCGAATACACTGCTCCACATCGTATTTGACTTCGACATGGCCGCCATCATAGCCATTGCAGCCTACCACACAGGCACAGTAGGCCCCGCCGGTAATCTCCATGTATTGCCGGTGCTGTCTCTCACTTCTCTCCGATTCCACCCTCTCGGCGCTTTGCTCGTAGGAATATCGCTTACCGGTGGTGTGACAGGGGCAGAGAGGGACAGGAAAGCCGCTGATGCTGTGTGGACAGTCCTTGCGTTCATAGGGACAGCGCAGCAGTGGATTGTCATTTTCCGGGCAGTAATCGATGCCTTGGAACGAGGCGTCGCTGCAGGCAAGGCCCCGGCCGAGATCACTTTTGCCATCGACCAAAAGGTCGCATGGAGTTTCCCATGTAAACTTCAATAGAGCCTCAAAGAGATAGCCGAAATTCTGCCAGTCGCTCCAATACACGAAGGAGGGGTGATCCTCCCGCGTGTAGCCTGCGGCGTAGAGATCCCGGGTCAGTTGATTCTGTTCCATGCTCATATCCCCGGACACGGAACCAGTCCAAAGTGGTTTTCCATCACATAGCGCAGATTTTCCACCGTGACCTGGTACTCATCCGAGATACAGCCCTCGCATACGATCTGCCGATAGCCCAGCGCACGGCTGCATCGCTTATCCCATGAGTTGACATCACCGCCGCAGACAGGGCAGGCGATGTCCGGATACCACGCCAGTTTCCCGGCGTCTGAATAGGTGGGTTTCATATCGTCCTCCTGAAAATGAAAAAGGACGCACAGACTTTTTACAAGTCTGTACGTCCTTCGCAATATGCTGCCATGTGGCAACGATTCTTTTTTTACGGGTCAGGTGACCCAAATGTTTGAAAGGATTGCTTTCCTTCCAAACGAGGCGGAGTTCTCAAAGCAAGGAGCCCCGTGCTATGGCACGATCCATGTCGGATAGAACCTGTTCCGCCGTCAGATATTGCGCACCGCGCTTCCGGTCATTCCGAGCCGCAAGCAATTTGGCGGAAAGGGACTGTTCAGGAGGCACAGAGCGTAGTTCCTGCGCGGGCAGAACCGTATTTTCCTTGTTCATTTCGTGAGTCTACCTCCCAAAACATTTTTCTTCCAAAGGTCACCCAGCGTGTAGTCACCATCCAGCCACAGCTTGAGCTGCTCCGGATCTAACCGTCTGAACTCAGAACCGGTATCACTCCGGTCAACGACAATGACATCTTCCACATCGAACTCGTTCAGCAGCTCTACAGATTGCGTAGATATCATGATCTGCTTTTCATTGGAAAGCTGCCGCACGATCTCAGAGAAAATCGTGATTGCATAGGGATGCAGGCCGAGCTCCGGCTCATCAACGATGATGGTAGCTGGCTGCAGCTCATGGGGTTGCAGCAAAAGCGTTGTCAGGCAAATAAAACGAAGTGTTCCGTCCGAAAGCTGAGAAGCATTGAAGACATCTTCACAGCCAGTCTGACACCACCGCAGGACGATCTGCTCTTCATTGCCCTCCTGAGGCTCCAAAACGAAGTCATCAAAGTAAGGCGCGACCAGACGGATTGTTTCCACAATCTCATCGTAGTTCGGCTTGAAGAAGTTTTTTAACCGATAGAGGAATGCAGCAAGGTTTGCCGCATCGTACAGCAGCATTTTATTATTGGAAATATTATGCTCCTGCTTGACTCTGGCATCCTTACCCGTGTCATGAAAATGGTACACCCGCCAGTTCTGCTTACGCAGAATTGTAGCAACATAATCGTCAATTCCGTTATGGGCAGCACTTTCCCAATGGGATTCACTATGTCCGTGCCCAATGGGACTTGCGTTATTCCAACCGCCATGGTAGCCAAAGTATTCCTCTCGAAAGATCAATCGGTTATCGTCGGTAGGTATCAAAGCGAAACCATACGAGTTCTGTCCGAAGAATACCTCGAAATCAATCTCCTCGGTCGCTTTCCGGCCCTTATATAAAAGAGAACTCAAGCTGCTCTGTCCCACAGACACCTGAAGATTTTTAGACAGAATATTCTGGAGAAAGGAGAAGGCCGAAATAAAGTTGCTCTTCCCCGCCCCGTTAGAACCAATGAGCACATTGATTTTCCCGAAAGAAAGATCACAGCTTTTGATAGATTTGAAGCCGCGAATCGTCATGCGGCTCAACTGGTCTCCTTGTAATGGCATACCAAGCCTCCAAAATAAGTCGCATTTTGCTTCTCCGTGCAAAGAGTCCCGCGCTATGGCACGATCCATGTCGGATAGGATTTGTCTGCCTCAGAACAAGTCGCTGTGTGTCCCCGTCCTGGTTAGATATAAAATCAGACTCTCACCAGATATTTCGTAAATCAACAGCCAATCCGGAGTAATATGACATTCTCTGCAACCAGCATAGTCACCACCCAAGTTGTGATCCTTGTTTTTCTCAGGCAGAGTCTCTCCATTAGCCAGTTTTTTGATAATTTCAGTTAACAGAGAAATATCATACCCACGGCGTTGTATGCGCTTTACATCTTTCTGGAACTTTGTAGATGGCTTTACGGTATATTTCATGCCAGAAGATCCTTCATCATCGCATCCACATCCGTATAGCTTTTGCCAAGCGTAGGATCGGCTTTCATTTCCTGCACTTCCCGAATCGCCTCTTTTGTTTCATCATTCGGGATTTCCGCACCGATTTCAAAGGGAATCCGATACTCCCGAACCGCTTTTTTCGCAAAGATGTTGAAAGCGGTCGTCATTGTCATTCCCATATCAGCACAAAAAGCCTCAAACTGCTTTTTCAGATCACTATCCATACGGATATTGATATTCGTACTTGCCATAACGAACCCCCCTTTTTATTTTATATTGACATTATATGCGTTTTTATTTACAATGTCAATACTGTGCGTCGCCGTATCGTTCACTTTGCCCTTATGAGGATTCTTCCGCTACTGCGTGCTCGTAGAGATACTCCGGAGCAATGTCAATATCGCCATCATTCCAGACGGTTACACCATAGTCGATGCAGACCCCGGCAAATGTGTGTTCATCTGCCAGCGGTGCAAATCCCGGCTCTTTTAGCAGCGGTGTGAAATCGAACACCTTTGTCTCTCCGGTTGTGAAGCGAAGCCATAGCTTGTGGCCCGCTAATGGGCGGACACCACAAACCTTGATAACAGGTTCCTGCTTTCCTGCATACGCAATTCCATCGAGAACATACATGATGCGATTTTCCTTACTTCAGTGGTTTCAAATCAAAAAACTATTATCTGCTCATGTTAGTTCCTCATGGCCTTGTCTAACGTAAGGGAATCGTAAGAGATATACAATATACTCGGTTTCACAGGCCGTATTTATCCCGCAGCATACGCAGCCCTTCCATGGCATCGGACACCATTCCCGTTTGAATGTCGGTTTCCGCTTCTGCAAGCTTTGTATAGACATCCTCCATAGTAGGCTTTCCTGCATGGGCTTCTATCAGCTTGCTGAAGTCACGATCCGAGATAACATGTGGCATAGATATCGGCTCCTTTCACGAAGCTACTGTACCATAATTATCACGCATCCGCAAACCCTTTATTGGCGGTCAGGAGTAAAGAATTACGCCGAAGGCTCCAGCCGGCGGCGCATATCAAATTCCTGCCCATCCGCATAGCCCATGGCGGCATATTGGCGGTTCATGCTGCTTGTGGACGAGATCTTATAACTGCTCCGCTTCATTTTGGAAACGGCATCCTCGACCGCCTGCGGCACGACCATGACCAATCCCCATTCCTGATGTTCGGCCTCTTGCTTTTGGAAAGCGGCAGACAGCCCGCGGCAGAAGCCCCATCCGTAGGAATTGCACATCTCCCGAAGTGTCTTTGCGGGATATCCCTTTTGGGTACGGATCTGTCTGCATCGGCTTGCGATGCAATCATAGGCGTAGAGAAACGCCAGCTTGCAGAGCTTGAAGTCGTCCTCCATGCCGATAAACCCGATCTCCGAAACCTTGCTGCCGTGTACGGAGCTCCGATAGGGCCTGCAGCAGTAATGTGCGGCAATGAGCGTGGAGAGGTAAACCGTCCACGGCGAAGAGAGCTTCGTGCAGGTGATGCCCACACACTCCTGAATCACCTTCTTGTTCTCCTGCGGCTCAATATCCTCCGGCATGAGCTTATGCTCCGCCATCAGACGTCGGGCCTGCAGCAGCGCGGCTTTGGCTTCCTCCTCGTAGGGGCTTTCTGCCAACGCAAGGAGCTTGGCGATCTTTTCCGTAATCTTTGACATAAACGACCACCTCAATAAGAATCTGCGCCTGCCTGATGTTCCGCCCAGTCATAGAGCAGAAGATCGTGGCGCAATGAAGATGAAATGATGCCGGCAGGCCGGATACAGTAATTTGTAAACTGGAATCCGGTCGGCTTGTGCGTATAAAGAACGGCAATCAGTTCATAGGACCGCCCCATCCACTCGCTGGTGTCGATGACCTGCACGGTCTCCTTACCGAAGCTGAGGGCATAGATCCAGTGATCCTGACAGGCACCATGGAGGGAATACTGCTCACCACCGGGCAAGGATAGCAGCTTTTCTTTCATCTGCTCATAGCCTTTCAGATTTGGCAGCTTTTTAGAACAGCGGATCGCTTCTCTCCGTTCAAACTCAAAAAACGGAACAAAGGGGATCTTTCCCTCAAAGTCACCGTTTCCGTCTCTTGCGCAAAGCCTCCCTTGATAGACTACCTCAAAGATTGTATTCGGGCTGATACGGCAGTCACTTTCAAAGATCGAGGGGCTGGCGGAATACCATGTGGCGACTTCGCCGGTGTAATTTTCAAAAATGCGGTTATAGTAGCGCGTCGGTTTCTCAACGGTGGCAAACACATCTTTACAAGCCGCGATCCTCCATCAAAAAAGTTACTTGGATTACCGCAGATCGCCCGCCTGTGATGTTATCCATATTCGTGTCGTTCCTTTCTGTGGCGAGATGTCTTACCAGTTTTTGATGACCTCCGGGAGTTTATCATACTGCCCGGTGGCCAGCAGGCCGCATTCATAGTGGAAATTGATGTAGGTGAGATGGTATTCGATTTTTTCCATCATCTTCTTATCGCCTATTTCCCGTGCGTGCTGGTGCTCTATGAAATACTGCTTCATTTGCTCCAGTGTAATGCCATAGCTGTCTTTTCGGATCTTCGCCAAGATCCGCGCTTTCTCTTGTGTTGTTAACATTTCTTTCTCCTTTACATCGTTGCCGCCCGGCTCAGGAGGTAATCGTCCACTCCCTTGCAGGCGGTTTTCCATGTGTACTTTGAATAGCGAATGCTGGTATCTTTTGCACTTCCTTCTGCATGGCGAGGACGGCCTTCCGCACATTGGGATTGGTCATCTGATCCATGTCCATTGCCTCGACGACCTCTCGGACGCCAAGCGCCCGAATGGTATCGGTCAGCCCGTGCAGCGCGTTGACGCCGCCAATGCAGAGGAACAGATTACCCCTTGCACGGAAACTGGTTATCCGGCCATGCGCCGGGCTCTGCGCTCGGCGTGTTTCTGCTTGAGCCGCGTATAGTCCCCTTCGTAACGCTGGCAGCCGACTTTGTTCAGGCGGCGCAGCGCGGCGGAGTGGAACTGAAAAACGGCGGCAGTCCTGCGGTTTACTCCGGTAAATACATCGGCATCGTAACGCTTGTAGTCCACGATGTAGCCCAGATCATTTTCCTCCATATAGTCCATGAAGGCGGTGCTGTCCACCTCCAGCATCCCGTCACAGAGAAATGCCTGATAACGGGGCAGCGGCTGACCAAGGTTCTGCGTCATGGTGATGCGCTCTCCGGCGTTGACCGGAAGAAGCTGCACCTTGATCGCCGGGGTATTCGGGTAGCATTCCACCTTAATGCGGTAGGTGTTGCCTTTATAGGTGCCGGATAAAATATCATTCATATCGGTTCACTTCCTTATCATCATTCTGACCGGGTGAAGAAGGCTTGTTGGCTTTTGCCTGCGCCTGCTCAAAGCCGCGCTTGACAGCAAGAACCATCGCCTCCTCTCCCACATCGGCGTTGCGAGGCTTTTTCTCCCGCAGCTTTTGGCACTTCCTCACGGCAGCATCGTAATCATAGCCGATGCCGCATTGAAGCTTGTCCGCGATCTGGCGGAGCTTTTCTGCCTGATATTCATAGATTGCCCGGTGAAAGCCGCCGAGATCCCACTCGTCGCATACCAGCTCCAGCAGCTTTGCGTAGTCCCGCAGAGCGTTGACGATTTTTACGACATCGCCGTAACAGGTTTTCACCTCATGGGTGCCGCTGAGATCAAATACATGCAGCAGCACCTCTCTGGAAAGGCACCGCTCCAGATCAATGGATGCGGACAACTGCGGCTCATAGGTCGCAGATGGCAGCTCCAACGGCTGCTTGGCGGGCTCATTCATCTTCTGCGCACCGCTTTTCGGCGCTGCCGGATAATCTGCCGGCGAAACGGACACTCCTGGGGAATGGTACGGGGGACGCTCTGCCAGTTGTCCAACACCAGTTCATGGGAGATCTCGCAGATGCTGTCGCCCTCTCCGATATAGAGGCATTCCGAGCAGGTGTCCGGATTACAGTATTTCATGTTGGGTAAACACTCCTTTCAAATCATTATGCGGATTTTTGGCCGTACCGCATCAGCGGTACGCTTCTCCATTTTGCGCAGGCGGCCTGCACCGTTCCGGGAAGGCGCAGAATACGCCATCGCGTCATATTCGGCTGCCCCCGGCGCACACGCTCAAGCGGAGCTTTCGTTTCACAGATCGCACAGCGCAGCCAAGTGTGATGTCGGTTGGCAGTCCGAAACTCTAACACATACATTTTTCGACCTCCTGTTCCTTGGATAAAGTTGAAAGGCACAGCACCACAACGGTACTGTGCCTTTCAACCAAAATGTTACGCCGCCTGCTCTACGACCGTCACCGGCACATCAGCCGCGACCGGCGAGGAGGGAGCCAGCAGGCAGTAATGGGAGTTCATCGTCTCAAAACGGATCTGCTGCGGCGTCACGCCATGAATGGCGATCACCTTAGAGGTGTGGAGATACCGCCCCTCTTCAAAGATGAGGGCGCGGCTGCCGACCTCCAGCGGATACATCAGGGTTCCGTGAACGATACGGATATTTTTCATGGGTCACAACTCCTTCTGTTTGGTTTCTTTCTGCGTAAAATAGGTGCGGTACAACGCTTTCAGCCGATGTCGCACCCGCTTGACGCTCATGCCTTCCCTCCGCGCGGTTTCTGCCAGACTGCAGCCGTGCAGACGGTGGCGGATCAAAAGAGCCTGCTCTTCATCCGCGAGGAGAAACAGATCATGCAGCAGCAATCTTGCCCGAAGTGCATCAAAGGCGTCGTCAGGCGGCGGATGCGCAGCCTGATAGGAAAACTCATGGCTTTGCCGCCGCTGCTCCTGACGCCGGAAGGTATTCAGGCTGCTGTTCATGGAGCGCCACGCAATCGTGGAGAAACGGTATCTGTGCAGACTCTTTTCGGTAAAATAGCGTTGGACAGCGTGAAGATAGCCGATTGCCGCAATATCGTAATACTCCCGGATCTCCAGCTTCTTTTCCAGAAGAAAGCCATAGATCAGGGCGTGGTACTGAGCGGCAAAGCGGCGCTGCGCTTCGGTCAAAGGGACGGGAACAGGGGCCTCCGGCGGAGGCCCTGTTTCCCGTTTTTCTTCCTCGATGCGGGGGATCGTATCAGGCGGGAAGTTCTTCCCGTTCTCCATCAATGACCGCCCCTAACGCAAAGTGCGCGCCGTTGTCAGGCAACTCCAGATGCGAGGCATCGCCGTCTCCAATGATGCTGGAGGCCGCGGCGCCCGCCTGCGCTCTCTGCGCGTTGATGTCCTTGATCTGCGCCACGAAGCCATCCGCGTAAGCGCGAATATGCGCCAGGTCTTCCCCGGCGAAATCGGCGATCTTGGTAAAGGTGGCGACGCAGTATTCGTGGCTGCCGCTGACGGCCTTCTTCAGCCCGATCCGCACCACGCCGGTACAAACCTTGCGGCGGCGGGAGAGGAACGCTTCATTGACGAAGCGGGTATAGGGCGTCAGGCTGGTAGGCGGCAGCGCGATCTGAATGGGCATATACTCACCGCTGCGCAGCAGATAGAGCATTCTCATGTTCTTGCACGCCTTCCCCTTGTTGTTCCCATCGCTGCCGAACTGGTTGAGAACGCAGTCCGCGCAGGTGCCGCCGGGCTCACCGTAGCCCACCTTCCCATCGAAGGACTGGCACAGGGGCGGCTGGTCATCATCGTACTCGCTGCCCTCCGGCCAGTAGGCGTTGGAGTTGTGGCTGTAGAGAATGACACCCTCCAGATAGGGCGCATAGTCCGGCACATCCGGATTTCCGGACGGGATCTCAAACTGCAGGTGCCCGCCGCCGGGGATCTTGATGCGGGTGAAGCTCAGGCGCAGGCCCTCCATATCGTCCGCAAGATCTTCGCTGGTGAAGTCGTCTCCGTCAAGAAGCTGCGGGATCTGGAATGTGGTCTTGGTCTCCATCATGGTGTTGGTCTGTTCGTACATAATCATATCCTCCTTAAAAATGTTCCGACCGCTCAGGCGGCCAGCAGTTCCGTTCGGTTCATCTGCCGGAAGAGGGCGGGCGACATCGTCATAACGCTGTACCCAATCTCTTCCAGCTTCGTTGCCCGGTCATAGCTCTCAACATCCTGACTGAAGCGGGTCACGGCATTGGCGAGCCCATAGAGGGAGAAATCGCCGCCGGTGATCAGATGCTCCAGAACGCCGTTGCTCTCGTCCTCCGTAATGCCGAAGCTGGAAGAAGCCAGCTTGACAATGGCAGGGAGCTGCTTGGTATCCAGCATGGCCTCCGTACTCTCCCGCATCCGGCTCACTACCTGGGCAAACCTTGCCTCAGAGATGGCGGCGCGGACAGTGTCCTTGATCTTCAGCACAAAGGCATGGTCGTCTGCCAGCAGTGTTTCATTGGAATAGATGGAAAAGTCCTCCTCGCTGGTCGCGGCGCGCCCCACATGGTTGCGGCGGGTTTTGGCGTCGTTGATCACCATGCCGTTGGAGCATACCAGACGGTAGATCAACGGCTGGATGGTAACGGAGCCCAGTCCTGTCTCACTGTTGGAGATGATGACGCCGGCCTGTACCACATCGCCCGGGACAACATCCGCCTGCAAGCGGGGATTGACCACCTTGATATACATGAAATCGTCGGTGATCTGCGTGCTGACGAACCGTGCCTCCGGCAGCTCCCCAATGACGGGCAGCGTTACACTGGCAATGTCCAGATTGTCAATGCGGCGGTAGCGGTTGCTGAGAAACGCGCGGGCGCAGCCATCCATCGTGCGGAGCGTCCGAAGCTCATTTTTCTGGGAGAACCAGTAGTTGGCGTTATAGGCCAAAAGCTCCGGCGCATCCGTGCGCATCAGCTCATAATACTTCTGCGGAATGCCAAGATAGGTTCCCAGCTGGCGGTGCGCCGTCTGGCGAATATCCAGGGGCGTGATCTTATCCAGCCCATTCTCCGTGACACGGAGCTGCGGCGCGTCCGAGGTGACCGAGAGAGACAGGCTTCCGGTGTTTACCAGGTAGTCCTGCTTGGCCTTGCTCTGACGCAGAAGCTCCTGCGCCATCTGCTGAATGGTAAGTCCGGTTTTCATTGTTGTTCCACATCCTTTCTCTGCCGCTCACCAGGAGACGAGGATATCCGCGTCTCTTGCGTCGGCAGCGTAGCCTTCTTCCTCCAAAACCTTGACCAGCTGCGGCCAGTAGACCTTTTCAGGAAAGTCCAGAAAGGTTTCCTTTGCCGGTTCCGCTTCGTTTTCCTTGGCCTGCACAAAAACCTCACCGTTTTCCTGCACGGTCAGGCTGCTGTGGCCTCTGGAGTTCAGATCGGTGACCAGCGCCTCCAATACGGCGCGGCCCCGTGTCTCAAACCAGACGCGGGGGTTTACCGGCTGCCGGTTTGGCGGCTGTGTGTCCGATGCCCCAGCCACCAGCGGAGAGAGCTTGACAAGCGAACAGTCCAGATTTGCCTTCTGATCCAGCTTCACATCGGCGTAATCAAAATCCGGAATACCATAGACGCGGATACGGGCCGTGCCGCCCTCCACCGCAAAGCGGGAGGGCTTGTCCGCCAGCCACTCCCAACGGGCGTTGGGATATGCGGCGTGGAGCATGGCGGTGATCCGGTAGTTTACATGGCACAGCAGCGCGTCTGCCAGTTGACCGCCGCCATTTGCCGCCGCAGTCTGCTCGCGGAGCCGAGCCTCTTTTGCGCGGTAGGCACGGTTATTGCGCCAGAGCGGAAGAGCCTGCGTCAAGAGCCACCACAGCAGCCAAAGGGCAAACACCGCCAGCAGCAGGGGGAGAAGCATCCGTCCGCGGACGAGTGCGAGAATGGCAATCACGATACCGATGAGAAGCGAGATACTGCTCCAAAAGGGAGATTCTTTTTTCATTTCAGTTGCCACCTTTCAAAAATAATCTGGAAAACAAAAAAAGAGGAACCGCATATGTGTCCAGAATCTCTTAAAACACATCATGCGGTTCCTCTTTTTCACTTCGCCGGAATACGCTTATTCCGGCAGGCGTTCCCGATCTCCGTCCACGACCTCCACAGGAGGCAGCGGCGGCTGGGCAGCGCCGGGGCTTTGCTTTCGTGCGGGTTTCTGCGCTGTACGGGGAGGCTTTATCTGCCATCCCGTCAGGCTGAGCTTCAGCCGCTTGTCCTTTTCGCTTCCGCCGTTTCTGGTACAGTCCACCAGCTCCAAAAAGCCTTGGACCCAGATGCGGGAATCCTTGTGGATTCCTGCATCCGCCAGCGACACCGCAGCCGTTCCCCATGCCCAGACCTCAAAATACTGTCTGTGACCGGTATCCCTGCGCCCGATCCATTCGACCAGACCGAAGGACACATAGGGGACTTGCCTGTGACTCATTTTCAGCTGAAGGTCATTGGTCACCCGACCGAAAACATGGACTTCTGCCATACAACTCCTTTCTGCCGCGAGGGCAATACTTATATATAAAAAAGTGCCAGTAAAGCGGCAGATACCCAATATGGGTACAGTCGTCCTACTGACACTTGCGTACAAACCTGACAGCGTGCACAGGTGGATCACTCCACACACGGATCTATGTCCATGTCCCTGATAAGGGAAATTGTGCAAAATTCATTTACAAGCGTATTGTACCACAGGATATAGCTTGTGTCAAGCAGGAAACACAATATATAGTATTTATTCGCGGCACATTTTATAGATGTTGTGGATCGGCCTATTCCTTTACGAACAGGCCGATGGGACAGATGTGGGTAAAACCGGGGTTGGAGATGTACCAGCAGCCGGGCCCCTCCGGTTCCCAGCTCATTTCTATGGTGATCTCCCGCCATCCATCCGGAAAGAGCGCATGGAAGGTCTCTCCGGCGTGAATACCGCGTCCATTGAGCAGCAGACGGGGGTGAGGATCGAAGTCCTCCGGGGCGGGCAGCTGGATTTGCCTTAATTTTTCCGTGTTCATAAGCAAGCTCCTTTTACTCTGCGTAGCCGGGACAGGGGTAATCGCTGAGATAGAACCGGAAGGATTCAGCATGAGCGGTGTTGTGCCAGAGGGTCAACTCCATATAGGCGCCTACTTCGTCACAGCCGCCGAAAATGAGCCGATGCCCATCACCGCCTGCCGCAAGAAACCATAGGAGCATACTCGTGTAAGCGTCCTCATCCACACTTCCGGTATCCACAAGGCGGCGCACATCAACATCGGAGAGTAGCGGGTGCGAGAGAAAGTGACGCAAGAGGCTTTCCGGCAATTCCACAGTTTGCTGCAACGTAAGCCTGCGGGGCATCCGGCTCAATTCCCCGCGTTTAGTCACAGCGGTTCGGCGCGCTGTGCTCCCGTAGACTTCAATGACTTCCGGCGCTACGCTGTTCAGATCATCTTCACGCTGAATGCAGCCGTCTGTGCTTTTCAGGCAGAGCTGGTGTACACCATCGGTCACCCGCAGACCGACAGGAGATGCCGCGGTGACCCTGCAGCCAAAAAGATTAACATGGCTGTCCAGAAAGCGGAGGACATGGCGCTGCCCAAAGGTTTTTGCAAAAGTCATTGTGATTTTCCTTTCCATTTAGTAAATACGTGTTGGGTCATTGTTTTTTTGCAGGGATTGGAGGGGGAAACTTTTCTGCGGTTCTGATAAATACACTTGCATTGCTTGCCGTTAGTGCGCTGCCCCAAAACTGGCGCAAATAGGGTTTGGTTGCAACTCTGTCGCTGTTTGGTGCATCTTGAGTCGCTCTGTCTTGAAAAACTGATTTGCCTTTTATAAAATACACATAGGGGGAGGGGTGAAAATTGAAAGTAGCAATTAACATACAGGCTGATATTCAAGAAATTGAAGTCATCATAAATTGTATGGCCGAAGATGAAAATGTTCAAAGAATTGTATCTGCATTGGATTCTCTCAACACAAAATTGTGCTGTCGGCGGCAAGGAGAACTTTTTCAAATTGCTTTGAATGATATTTTGTATATCGAGTCGGTGGATCGCAAGACATTCATTTATACCGAGCAACAGATATACGAAACGGATAAGCGACTGTATGAGTTAGAAAACCATTTGAAAAACAGATCTTTTTTCCGAGCATCGAAGGCAGTTATTATCAATTTGAAACGGACAAAATCCATTCGGCCAGAAATTGGTGCCAGGCTATTGCTTACTATGGATAACGGAGAAAAAGTTATTGTATCACGGCAATATTCAAGCAATATAAAGACAGCATTGGGGGTTATGTAGGTGAATAACTATCGCTCAATTATTTGGCGCTTTTTTACTGTGTTCTTTTTTATCTTTGGCCTGCTCCAAACTTTGTTCTTTGCACGGGCCATCTTTCCTCAATTTCGTGCAAGTGGATTGAATACACCTCAAACCTTACTTTGCATGGTTTCCGCTATTATTTTGTCCGCTTTATACTCTATGATCTGCGTAGATGGCCAGGAAAGTTTGTATGCCATAAAATCCCGCCTTATAATTTGCGGCATCCCTTGTGTGCTCATTTGCAGCGTTCTGTCAGTTAATTATGGGCTACCATCTCTAATTCTTGATCTTCTTGGAATTGCAGATCGTGGTACGGGAATTTCTATTTGGCTAATTGCTGTCATTCTTTCCAGTGCAGTTTTGATACTCGCTCTTTATCTCCTTGAACGGCACTATCGTCGAGTTGGCGAAAAATACGATAGCGCACTTTCTCAGTACAAAACCCGGGAAGAAGCAATACCTGCCGAATAAAGTGAGGAGCGAGGTTAGTATGGATATTCTACTTTATTTTGGAGGGCCTGCTCTCATCGCCTTTCTTATTCAATTCCTTGTTGGATGTAGAACACAACACAAAATTTTACGATATATTCCGATCTATTGTTTTGTTATAACACTTGCCTTTGCTATCATTGCCCTAACATCGGATTCAGGTTTTTTCCTTGGTGGTAATGTTATTGCTGCTCTTGTGTGGTGTATAATTGGTGTCTGCTTTCTGATAGGGTATGCTCTGGCTATCTTTGTGTTTGTTATATATGGCTATTAAAATAAAAATAATATTTCAAAAATATTGTAACGAAGTAAGCAGTTATCCTGTGTATTAGGGTGAAAGGCCTTATCACAAGGGAAAGGAGGTACGCATGGAGGATAAGCAAATTGTGGACTTATTTTGGGCTCGCTCTGAAAATGCCATATCCGAAACGGCGAATAAATACGGCAAGTATTGTCACTATATCGCTTATAACATTTTGCATAATAATGAGGACAGCGAGGAATGTGTCAACGATACATACATGAATGCATGGAGATCCATGCCGTCGCATCGCCCCAACAGATTGTCCACTTTCCTTGGAAAAATCACTCGCAATTTATCCTTAAACAAATGGGATCAATACAATACCGAAAAACGCGGAGCCGGGCAAACCATGCTTGCCCTTGAGGAACTACATGATTGTATTCCGGCTACTGGCGATGCTGAGCAAATTATTGACGATTTAGCGTTAGCAGAAGTGTTCAACTGTTTTCTTGCTTCACTCCCCAAAGAGAGGCGCAAGATTTTTATGCGCCGCTATTGGTATTTGAGTCCTATAAAAGAAATTTCCACCGACTATTCGATCAGCGAAAGCAAAGTAAAAATGTCTTTGCTGCGTTCACGAAATGAGCTGCGGCAATTATTGGAGAAGGAAGGTATTAACTTATGAAAGAAAAACGCATTTTGAATGCTATCGGCCAAGTGAATGAAGAGTACATTGTTGAAGCGGCCCCTGCAAGAAAAGCAAGAAAACAACCGAAGTGGATTAAGTGGGGAGCTGTTGCAGCCTGTCTGTGCTTCGTTTTGGCTGGGGTCTTGTTTCCCTCCACTCCCACCACTCCCGGCTTTAGTCTTGTAATGACTGCGTATGCTGCCGATGGAACGGGATATGAAATTGGAACTACCCCCGTTGTCATTACTGACGATATGTCTATCAATTCTGGCTTTTATGCAAGATATGACGAAGGAAACGGCCACGGAAGAGAAAACTTCCTGTTTCGTATTGTCTGTGAAAACAGCGACATCGAGTCTGTTTCGTATACGATTAACGGTGAAGAAAATGCTCAAAGTTTGTCCGATCTGGAAAATAACAATGCATGGTTTGCCACCCAAGAACTGCTGGAAGATGCGTCCGTTGGCGAGTTTCCTGTATACGCAACAAGACGCTCGGCTGATGGCATTTATAGTTACTCCTATGTTGGCAACACATATACTGTCAACAATGATGATCAGCGTTCGTCCGAAGTTTTCCTCGAGTACAGAATTGCAGATGATAACGGTCAGTGGTCTGCTGATGAAATCAATATCACTGTGAGCCTCAAACTGAAAGACGGTACAACTCTGGAAAAAGAGCTTCTTGTCTGCCCAACCTATGATAGCACGACAAGAAATGTGGAAATCAGTGTCAAGGACGCGGAAAAATGGAATGGGTAACTTGCCCCGTTTGCGAACGCAAGACATCTCAACTTAATGATGTCAAACAATTTTGCTTAAAATATAATCTTGATAAGGGATTTGTATTTACTCCCATTTAAGTTGATTGTTGCGAAATAAACCCTGATGTCGATTTATTCATTGCAGAATATGAAAAGGCAGCAGCTATTGCAGCTACTGCCCTCCCTCAATGTATCGTACCCAACCGCGAAATTTCAAGGTTGTATCTATAAACCGCTGTTTTCCCATTTGAAAATCGCTTCTTGACTGCCATCAGTGTATATATAGGTATCTACCAAAAGCCCTTTACTTTTTTGATATAAGTCTCCACCATTATAATCCTCAACTATGCTTATAACCGGCCTGTTATTGAATATTTTTGCTTGAACTGTGTCGATTAGCACAATGGATATAACTACTAAGATAATCAGTATTGTTCTTTTAATTTTCATATCCATATACCTCCGTAAAGTGTTAATGTGGGATTTATATATTTAGACGAAAGTTCTCAGGAAAAGTTTCCACTTTATAATAGTGTACTTTAATCAATACCACTAATCAACTATTTTTCTTCCGTTTTCTGCGAAACGCACAAATCAAAGACGACTAATTCATATATAATGACAAGCAAATAAAGCCAGCACCTACGAGGCTGCTGGCTTTATAAACATTCACGATTATTGCATTTTATTCACGCATCTATTCAGCAACATTTATCTTGAAAAGGGACTGTATTTATGTTTATAAGCTATGAAAACCCCGATTTTGATGACACAACATTAAAAACCCTTTCAATAAGCCTAGATAATTAGATTTATGAATTTGGGGTTGAAAACACAACAACAAGTATAAAAATAACTACTTTTTAACTGAACATCGTAATGTTACATCACTATACCCTCGGAGCGTTCCGCACGTTCACAAACATCCCCGGGCCGGGTATCAGAACGACAAACTTTGCCGCTTTTGGGTCTTGGCCGGGTGTACGCCAGAAGGACGCAGAAAGCCTGCGGGACAGCGATGCGCTTATGCGCGTCGCTGTCCCGAGGCGTCGCGGCCCCGCTGGGCTGCGTGATCTTTTTCGCTTTTGTCGAAATCGGGATTTGTACATCCGGCGCTCATGGTTTTCCGCGTGTGCGAGGCATGGGTGGTATCACTACCCTCGGCGTGCTTTGCGTGTTGCTGAAACGCCGGACGGCCGCTTGCAAAAGCGGCTAACTTGCCGTTTTCTGAGGTCAGGTGGGCGTAGTTCCCCGCACGATTCCTATTTTCTTGCGAATACACAGAATTTTCTGTTGGCAGTTCCAGTTGCAAACACTTTTGCGTTATGGTACGATAAGTTCGACAAACTGGAACTTTCAAATTAGTCTTTGCAAACAACCTTTGAACCTTCACCATCAATTACAATTCCCTGACGGTTGTTAATTGGGCAT
>ERZ773186.760-NODE-760-length-29248-cov-178.721920_pt1 | contig 29248 bp, 27 predicted proteins | sample MGYA00581000_ERZ773186 | MGnify/ENA primary metagenome ERZ773186 (study PRJEB29015, sample SAMEA2737752) | human gut metagenome | biome: human gut; feature: human-associated habitat; material: faeces | place: China | collected 2012 ...
GGGGATTCATGGCAGGCGACCGCTTCCGCATCATCAACTTCCGACCTAAGCAGATAGCGCCCGAAGAGCACTGGAAGCATACCACCCGCAACCATATCTACTCGGCAAGTGCCTATTACACCTTCACACCGGGACATACCCTGCAGGCCACCTACTGCCGCCGCACCTTCAATCCTGAGTTCGGCGATTTCATAACCACAGGCGATATGGAGGGTGCCTGGCAGCCGGTTTATACTGCGGATATCGGCAACAGTATGGCCAACGTGATAGAACTCAAGCATACCTACAGCCGCCCAGCCTTCGTGCTCAGCACCTCGGTAAAGAACATTCACCAGCACCTGCTCAACTCCATCCACGACAATACGCTCGGCATCGGAACCACCGCCTTCTGGCATAAGGGCATCATGCGCCTCACTGCCGGTATCAACTACTTCTGGCAGCGTAGCGAGACCCCTTCTGAGGAAACTCAGCAGCGCGATGCAGATTACAACCATTTTGCCGTATTCAAGCTGGCACCGCAGTTCACGTTAGCCGATGGCTGGCGCCTCACTTCCAACATCATCTGGTGCACGCGCCGCAGCAGCAATGCCTATACCCCGGCTAATCTCTATGCCGAAGTGGGAGTATATAAGAATCTGGGGAAGCACTGGACGCTTGAAGGCCGCTTCCACGACATGGCAAGCCAGCACTTTGGCAACCGCGCCGCCACCATCGGCTGCACCTATTATTTTTAACCCTCTTTTCTCACCTATCGCCAACGGCTTTATTTACGAGAAACAGAGAGGATACTGACTTCCAAAGAGAGAAGACTCTCAGAGAGAGGACTTTCAAGAAAGATTTTTCAAGGAAAGAAGAAAGAGAAAGAGGACTTTCAAGGAAGATTTTCTATGAGAGAAGATTTCAAGAAAGGACCATTTCCAAAGTATTCAACCCCAAAAACAGAAATAAACAATGAAGAAGTATTACTCCCTCATTTGTGCCCTTCTCCTCGCTCAAGGAGCAATGACCATAGATTACGACCAGCTCAAGAAGAGCAGTAAAATCAACGCAGCCAGCAAGATAGAACTGTCTAAGCTGCAGACCCAGGAAGAAAAGACCGTTGTCCAAAGCAAGGCAACAGGCAGCCGCCTGAAAGCCCTGCAGAAGCAGATGGACAACCGTACCGTTCGTGCCATTGTCAGAATGACTCCGGGCAGCGACGCCTCTACCCTTGCCGCAGAAGGAATTACCATCACTTCCGTGGTCAATCATTTTGCCATCGCCACCATCCGCCTCTCCCAACTGGAGAAATTAGCAGAGCGTAGCGATGTGGAAAGCATCAGCTTCGGAAAGCGCAGAAAGCGTCTCCTGCTCAACAAGGCCCACAAATCTACAGGCGTAGATAAGATTCACCTCGGCACCGGACTCACCCAGCCCTACACCGGAAAAGGAGTAGCCATCGGAGTGATCGACGACGGTTTCGACCCCAACCACATCATGTTTCAGGATGCAGAAGGCAAAAGCCGTTTCAAGATGATCTGCCAAAGCGAAGAGGAGAATAAACCTCTCACCTATCTCACCACCTCAGCCGAGATTGCAGCCTTCCAGACAGATGATCAGAACGAAAGCCACGCTACTCATGTGAGCGGAATTGCAGCAGGAAATTGTCAGAACAGTACCTTCCAGTTGCAGGGAGTGGCTCCGGAAGCTGACCTTCTGATGGGTCCGATTCCTTATTATGATAGTGACTATGAGATGTTTGACAAGATGGTAAGCTGGTGCCGTGAGAATGGCAACAAGCGCCTGGTGCTCAACATGTCCTACGGAGCCAACGCCGGAAGCCACGACACGACCGACCCAGAAGTAGCCTTGATGGACGAAATGATCAAGAAGTACGACATCGTAGCCTGCATTGCCGCAGGAAACGAGGCTGACCTGGACATCGTGCAGCGCCACACCTTCACGGGTGGCTCTGATGAAACGATGAAGGCTGCATTCAATTCTGATCTTGACGGAGACGACGAAATGGACGTAACTGAGATCTATGACTACATCACAGTAACCCAGCCTGAGAAACAGATAGAAATCGACGTTGTAGTCTTTAATACAAATACAGGGACTGCTGCCAAGAACCGTACCTGGAAATTTGTAAACTCCACCTATCCTGACGGAAGGGAACATCCATATACAAACAATAACTTCCACGGAACGGTTTCCGTTCAGTCAGAAAACATCGGCAATGGGATGAAGGGCTATTTTCTCTCCATTACCGACATCAGCCTCTTAGGCAAGAACTGCTCCCTCGGCTATGTGATCAGAGGAAAGGAAGGACAAACCGTTACCAGCTATCTGGAGAGCACATCCGTCTTTGATACAGAAGTACCAGGATGCGGCAACCACATCACCCACGACGGAACCATCAACAGCATTGCCTGCGGCACCGAACCGATTATTGTAGGTGCCTACAATACCGCCAATTCCTACAAGGGTGCCGATGGAAACAATTACACCTTCCAGGATGCTTTCTACGGCTACAAGTACGGCAACAAGGTGGGCGACATTACGTTCTTCTCCAGCTACGGCAAGTTAGCAGATGGCAGAGAACTCCCTCACGTCTGCGCCCCAGGACTCTTTATTGAATCCAGTTTCAACCACTATGCTGCTAATTACGAAGAAGACGTGATGCAGGAAGTCGCAGTAGGCGGAACCAAGTATGAATTTGGACAGATGAGCGGAACCTCCATGGCCACACCTTACATGACGGGCATTTGCGCCCTCTGGCTGGAGGCAGACCCTACGCTCACCCACACCCAGATAAGGGATATTGCGCAGCAGACAGCCGTTTTGGATGCTTACTGCAATACCAATAATTACTACACGAAGCAGAACGATGGCAACCAGGCAGGTAGCGGCAAAATCGATGCTTATGCCGGTCTGAAATACATTCTCGACCAGAAGTCCTCCGTCCTCTCGCCTATTGCAGACAATAAGCGCTTCATGATTCGCTCGCTCAACAACAACACCTTCGAAGCCTACACAGCAGGAGCCGTAGCCATGTCGGCAGCCCTCTACACCATGGATGGCCGCCTCGTAGCCTCAGCCAGTCAATCGGGCAATACCATCCAGATTTCAGCCCAGGGCCAGCACAAGGGAATCTATATCCTCCGCATTTCCGACGGAAAACAATCTCATGTTCAGAAGGTTGTAGTGAAGTAGAAAGAGAGGGAGGACTTTCAAGGAAGATTTTCAAAGAAAAAGAAGAAAAAAGAAAGAGAGGACTTTCAGGGAAGATTTTTCAAGAAAGAAAAGAGAAGCGAAAGAAGAAAAAAGAAAATAGAAAATAGAAAAAAACAAATCCCAATCCTTTGGAATCAATTCCGTGGATTGGGATTTTTATTATGCAGAAGAAATTATAGTTAATTTCAGTAAGTTTCTTAAAGACAACATGAGAATTTCCTAATGAACATTAGAAAAACTTGTCAATATCAATGGAGACACCTACCTGGAAGGTCACTCCATCCGTAATCGGACTGTTCAGATAATAAAACTTAGGCTTATAACCGAAGAGATTATCCAGCGCCGCATTTACCTTCACCGCCTTGCCGATGCGCTGCACCAGCGAGAGTTTCCAGAGGGTGTAGGCAGGATATTCCACGGAAATTGTTCCCTTGCTCACATCATAATAGTCCTTGTATTCCACATTCTCCACGCCCGAAAGCACACGCCCCTGCAAACCGATGTTCAGCCCATAGTTGCTGCTTATCTGGCGATCGTAGTCCATACGAACGTTCAGCGCATGCTCACGGGCAGGAATATACTGGTTGTTGATGGAATTCCCGTCCTTGTCCTTCGCCAGCTGCTCCTTCGTATAAGCATAAGTGATGCGAGCACCCAGACCATTGTTCCATTTCGCCTGTGCCCCTACTTCACCACCACACACGCTGTAGTCGTCCAGATTAGAATAAGGCAGGTAAGGCAGCTTGTCTTCCGCCGTCTTGAAATAAGGAGCCGCCGTAGAAAGCTTGTTCTTCACCTTATTATAATATATAGAGGCCGTATAGTTGTAGTGGCCCTTAGTATATTCGGCCGAGAGATTGAAGTTGTGGCTCACCTCCGATTTCAGATGCTCGTTGCCCTCCACAATCCAGATGCCCGACATATCGAAGTTGTAGTACTTCTCCTTCAGCGTAGGCGCCCTGAATCCCATACCATAGCCGGCACGGATGGCAAGATTGCGCAATGGCTTGTAACAAACGTTCAACTTCGGCGTGAGATGAGAATCCTTGCCATCGGAGAAATAGTCGTAGCGCAGCGCACCCACCAGTTCCCACCGGTCGTTGAGGCGCCAGTCGTACTGGGCAAAGAGATCCCAACTGTCCTGCTTCCTGGTTTCTCCCTCCAGATTGGTGTTGTAGAGATAGTCGTGCAGCAGGTCGGAACCCACGGTCAGCACGTCGCCACCCCCGAAAGTATGATTGTAGAGCAGGCGGAAGGAATTCTGCACATTACTGTAGTCACGGATGTCCAGACGGGTGATGCGCTGATAGTCCGACTTGTCATACTGGTCGAACGCATAACTTGCCTGCAGGTCGTCAGCATCCGAAATCTGCCAGTTCATGCGCAGACCGCCCGAGAAGTCACGGTAGCACTCAGGCTGGTCGGCCGACCTCACCGTTTCACGGAAGAAATATCCCGCACGCCCCGTCAGACTGAAGTTGCTGACAGGACTCCACGTCAACTGCTCCTTCAGATTGACCGTCTTATCCCCATATACGGTAGAGATGATGCGGGTCACAGGATTCGCCGCACTGTGCACATCGTAATTGTCCATGCGATTGAAGTGGGCAGAAAGCATATTGTTCCAGTGCTTCGTGTTCAGCCCCCACGAAGCCCCATATCGCTGCTCGTTGTGCTTAGCATATCGGGCGTTCACGTTGAGCGTCCAGGGCTGTCGGTTGCGCTTGGTGATGATGTTGATCACGCCGCCCGTAGCATTGCTGCCGTAGAGCGCCGAAGCCGCACCCTTCACGATCTCGATGCGCTCCACATTGTCCATGTTCAGACGGGTGAAATCCACATCGTCCATCGTCTCCCCCGCCAGTCTCTCGCCGTCCACGAGAAAGAGCACACCCTGTCCTCCGAAACCGGAGAAGTTGAGATGGGTCTGCTGGTTCATCGCATACGAGAATTCCACGCCTGGCAATTCCTGTTGCAGCAAGTCCTGCACATTGGTAGCATCCAGTCGGGCAAGTTCGCGTGCATTGATCACGCGCGTCTGAATCGGCGTGTCCTTCAGGAATTTAGGCGTACGAGTGCCCGTCACCACCACCTCGTTGAGGTCGAACTGGCGACAAACGGAGTCCACGTAAGCATCATCCGAGTCCATCGCAGCCGCAGCCGGCGCCGTCCCAGCCATGAGCATGGAGAATAAAATATATTTCTTCATTGTTATTTCTAAAAATCAGGATTGCATCGGAAACCCGTTGCATTTACTAATAAGGATACTTGTAGTTGATGGTGAGAAAACACTTCTTACCCTCCTGCGATAGATAGTTTTCCAGCTGCAGAGCAGCATAAGTACCATCCTTGAGGCGCAGGATAAACACATGATTGTTCATGCTGAAGGCAGGCGGCATAGGTGGAATTTTTATGCTGAGCCATGATGAGAGCACCTTGTTCACGCTGATGCCCTGCGAAGGCACGTAGCCCATCAGCATCAGGTCCTGACTGTTCCACACCAGGTTCTCGCTCCATTCATCCTCCTGGAAGTTCATGTTTCTGAAAGCCTCGCTACTCTCCGGCAGCTCGTCCATCGAAGTATAGGAAGTCTCCAGCACCGCCCCGCCGTTGGTTCTCACATTGTTGCGGTGTACGGTCAAGGTCCATTCCTCAGGCTCCTCCTGCCCCTCAGTAGGCGTATAATAAGAGAAGCTGTTCTTCTTGATTCCCTCTCCGAAGACATCAAACCAGTACATATATTGTCCCGCCTTTCTGCCCTGTGTAGCCGCCTCGTGTCCCGCCTCCGTCTCGTCTTTCTCGCCGGTGGCAGTCATCGGAATCGGGTAAGCTGCAAATTCCGTCTGCGCCTTCATCAGCGCCTCCTCATCCCCCGCCTCAGTGAGTCGCTGCAACAGGTTCAGGTCCACATAATACCAGTCAGTCCAACTGGTAGCATCTATCAAGAGCTGACCTTTCGCTGGCACAATCTCCTTCGGCTGATCGTAGATATCGTCAAAAATACCGTTGCAGGAAGTGAGCATCAAGATTCCCACTCCAGCAACGGTCATTTTGAGATGATTCATGATTGAATGAAATATCATCTGCTAAACAAGTTTATCAAAATTATTTTTTTAGGAATTTCTTACCGTTGATAATCACCACACCCTTGTAGTTGTTACCTACCAGCTGACCCTGCAGGTTGTACATCTTTCCTTTGCCCTTAGCCGTCTCGCCCTTCACAGCACCGATGCCGTTGGTCACCGCCTTGAAGTTAGTTAAGATATAGAAAGGCATAGAACCCATCTGGAATCTGTTGATGATGTCAGTCACCTTGCTGCCTTCATACTTCACGAGGATATTGTTGTCCCTCTCGGCGTTGAAGCTATAATCATTGTCCATATTCATGCTTCCGCCCTTGCAGACAACGTGGAATTTCAGTCCGTCGTTCTTGTAGTCACGATAGAAACCACCCTTCGCCTCATCGTAGATAAGCCCCTTGATGGTGTAAGTGCCGAGAGTCATGTTGCCCATCACAGTATTGTCAAGCGTATAGGTAGGCACGGTCACGTCCATCTTCTGCGTCTCGCCATCCATATACTTGCGCACCTGATAAGTAACGCCTGCATTCTCATAGTTCATCATTCCGCCAATGCTCACAGCTATCGGACTGCTCACCTCCTTGATGTAGTAAGACTTGATGCTGTAGGTGAGCGGAAAAGGCATCTTGCCGTATTGGAACACCACTTTCAACGTGAGCGAATTGTCAGCCATATTATAAGTACCGGTAAGCGAAGAACCGGTGATGGATTTCTCCTCATTATTCACAGTCACCTTGGCGCTGAAAGTCTGTTCAGCCATCGTAATGACATGATTTTCGCCCTTAGTAAACGTCACATTCTCGATAGTGAACGAAGGGATGGTAGCCATACCTTCCATAGCAGGGAACGTGATGTTGCCAGCCGACATGCTGACCATTTCAAATTTCACCGTATCGCTCTCGCAAGGAGTATTCTGGCCCATCACAGCCATTTCAGAAGCACCGGAAAACTTCAGAGCACCATGCATCTGAGCCGACATAGAGGAAGCCAACATAGTGGCAAAAATAAGCGTAAAGAATTTCTTCATTTTATACAATCTTTCGTTTAAATTACTAATCTATTACCTTTTATTGAGTTGTTCCCTTGATGGGGAAGAACAGAGGAATCGGCAGCCCGTCACAGGCCTCCAGTTCCTTTTCGGGGTGCAAAGATACAAGGTTTCTCCGGAATGTGCAATACCTAAAAATATGTATTCCGCCTAATCCCCATTTGTAGGTATTAGACGGAATATCTCTAAAATTCTAATCCACGATTTCAGCAGTTTGGTCTTTGCCGCTGTAGAACCAGAAGCCGGCTATCAGACCGACGAAAACCACCAGGATTCCCACCATCTCCACGACGTGATTTCCCGGGTCCACCCATATCTCCTTGAAGAAGCCGTTGCGTGCAGCAATCTCCACAGCCGACCAGAGCACGATCACGTTGGCAAGCGCCATTCTCAGGTTTCTGCCCCAGCTCTTGATGTGCATTTCCTTCTTGAATATCATGCCCGACCCTATCAGGCAGAGAATGCCCACGGCGTAGGTAATAGGATGAGTAGAACCGAGGAAGACAGGGTCGTAGCAGAACATGAGCAGCAGATACAAACCCCACATCATGATGTTCCATTCCATAAAGGTGACGATGGCAGGATGATGAGCCATCGGACGCAGTTCCACACGTTCTTTCACGCCACAGTGGTTTTGAATCCAACGGATGAAATCGCAGCCCGTTTTGGTGCAGAACACGTACATCACGATAAACATCATCCACATACCGAAAGAGGCAGGCATGATGAGGTATTCAGGTCGGGAGCCACGTATTTCTTTAAGTTCCGCACGTCCGAATTCCTCGATGGGAGTACCATTGAGCGTATAAGTATGATGAACCCCTACACCATTCACATATTCCGTAGCCGTCTGCACGATACCGTTGCCCACCAGGTCGCAGTGTACGCCGTATCTCTGAGCGTAGTAGGCGAAGAGGAATTCCACCCATCCGGTCCAGAAGAGCAGTGCACCCGTCATTCCATAGCAAGTCTGTTTCGTATCCCCTTTCACGAACACGCCGCAGATGGTGACGATGAGTCCCACAAAACCCATTGCGAAAGCCGAGTAGTGCAGCGTGGTAGGTTCAAGCGTATGTTCCATGATGATCATGAGCGCATGTCCGAGCGGCATCAGGAGCAGGATGATGAGGATAGATCCAATGGTCTTTCCCCAGTACAAATTCTTCATTTCCATTCTTAAAAGTCTAAATAGTAAATTGTTATAAATTAATGAATCACTGATATAAAATTGAGTTGCAAAGGTACTACTATTTAGACAGATTCGCAATACTTACAAATAATGATTTTGGGAAAAGTGAGGGGTCATCAGAAATAATGACCACGACCGGAAATCACCGCTCAAAATATGTATCAATGGCTATGAGAGGGATATTTTCCATCCAGTCTTGATCCACATATCCTTTCATAGAGATGCGTAATCCTTTCAACTCAGGGTTGTCTTTGATGAATTGAGCCAGGGAACGGGCACGTACATTTTCCTCAGCTTTTACCTCGATAGGTATAATCCTCTGGTTGCCCTGAATGATGAAATCTATTTCAGAAGGAGTCTTGGCATTACTCCAGTAATAGGGCTTTAATCCCAATGCCAATAGTTGTTGGAGAACATATTGCTCTGTAAATGCACCTTTGAACTCAGTAAAAACATTGTCGCCTATCAGCATCTGGTCTGCCGAAGCATCTGTCATACAAGCTAAGAGTCCACAGTCTAATAGGAAAAGTTTGAAGGCCTCCATATCTTCATAAAACTTGAGAGGCATTTTAGGCTCCTTGATGCGGCTCACTTTATATACAATACCAGCATCTACCAGCCATTGTATGGCCAGTTCAAAATCTTTGGCTCTACTACCCTTGCGCACAGCTCCATAGATGAACTTTTTGTTTTCACGTGCCAGCTGAGAAGGTAGCGAATCCAGCACCTCCCGGATTCTTGTGGATTCTGCAGCAGAAGTATGTTTGGAAATATCTCTGCGATAGGCTTCCAGTATTTCACGCTGCAGTTTTCTAACCTGCTTCAAGTCTTTATTTTCTATGAATTTGCTTACCACACCAGGCATTCCTCCCACAAAGTAATACTGCCGGAGCAATTCCGTCATTTTAGGTTTCATAATGTCGATAAGTCCCCAGTCTTTAGAATGGAGTAATTCTATCCAGCCCTCATTGCCAGTTGCCTCAAGATATTCCTCAAAATCCATTGGGTACATGGTAAGCATATCTACTTTTCCTACCGGGAACGATTCTCCTTTTCCCAGCGTAACTCCAAGGAGAGAACCTGCTACCATGACATGGTATTCTGGAGCTTTTTCGCAAAAGTACTTCAAACTATGGAGTCCTCTTGGAACCTCCTGTATTTCATCCATGATGATGAGAGTATCTGCAGGAGTAATCTTGACACCAGTAATAGCTTGGATGGTAATGAGGATTCTGTCTATGTTGTAGTCAAGTTCAAAGAGTTGTTTCATTCTTGGCTCATCGTCGCAGTTGATATAAGCTACATTTTTATATTCTTTTTCTCCAAAGTGTTGCATAATCCAAGTCTTCCCCACCTGTCTGGCGCCCAATAACATCAAGGGCTTTCTGTCCTTGTTTTCTTTCCATTTCAGGAGTTGATTATATATCTTTCTTTTCATAACTATCTGTAATTTAAATATTTGCGCTGCAAAGATACACTTTTTCGAGGATAAAAACAAGAGAATAATACACTTTTTCGATGATAACAAATGTTAAATCATACACTTTTTCGAGGATAAGAAGAAAAAAAATCATCATCCGAAAACCTTAATGACACTTAATGACACCCACCCTTAATGACACCTGAAGAGATTATTGCAGACTATTCCCGATGCTTCGGTTCCGGCTCCGCCGCCATAGCCGAGTCTTCCTCTGGCAGTTCATAAAGCCTGATGCTGCGGTCTTGTAGGAAAATATGGTTGAGAGTGAAGGCAAGCGATTCCAGGGTTTGTTCCCTGACGGCAGGTTTCAGTTCGCATTCCCATACCACGATCGTGTGCCAGCCCATTTCAGCCAGTTTGTGCATTACCTCAAGATCCCGCTGCTGATTGCGCAGAATCTTATCCTGCCAGAACTTGGTGTTAGATTTCGGCACAACGTAGTATTTGCATCCTTCATGTCCGTGCCAGAAGCATCCGTTCACGAAGATGCAGGTACGGTATTTGCGCAGCACGATGTCTGGTTTTCCCGGCAAGCGTGGATGGTTGAGCCTATATCTGAAACCCTGCGACCACAGAAATTTCCTGACAAGAATCTCCGGCTTGGTGTCCTTGCCTTTAATTGCCGCCATGTTGTTGTGGCGCTGTTCTATGGTCAAACGGTCCGACATCTTTAATTTATCATCAACATCTGTTTAACATTGCAACATCGCAGCAGGCGTTATATTCAGAACCTTGCATAGCAATCTAGCTATTTTTAGAGTAGGCTCAGAGCGCCCTGTTACATAATCGTTAATACGTGAAGGACTTACTCCAATTTCTGAAGCCAGTTGTTTTTGAGTCATTTTCTTTTCATTTAAAGAAAGTTCGATAAGTTCAGAAACAGAAGGCTTTCCGATAGGAAAATGTTTCTTTTCATATGACTCAACAATGTCCGACATTAATGTCAGTTCTATGGCATTCTTATCGTTGGCAGGCGTATCGTCCGTTACCAATGGCAGGAGATCTTCTATTCTGTTGAGTGCAAACTCATATTGTTCTTTCGTAATTCTATCCATAATAATTTCATTAGAGACACAAAGAGTATTTCACCACGAACAAAACTATCCCATAAGAAATGATATTTGCTCCGTGGCGACACAATCTGTATAAGACAATTCGTATCTAAAACCAAACGACTCATGCCATTTCTAATTTATGTAAATCCATATTATTGATTTCGTCAAGTCTTTTCTGGTCAAGCACACCCGAATCCCAAAGTTCATTCAGAGATTCATCCATTTTCTTTGAATAATAAGAATATAACAATTCTTTCAATTCTTCCAAACCTTTCTGAGAATCATCTACTTGAAACATTTGCAAGAGGTGTACTTGTGTACTATTTAAAACCGTTGCTGCCATAACCTTTATATTAAAACGTTCTACATTTTGTCGCAAATTTACATTTTTCCTTTGAAAACACAAAAGAAAAGCCCAAAAACTTACATAAAAGAGAAATATTTCTTATTTTTGTAGGAAAAGTAAAAACTTTACCATAGATGACAACTGAATCAACAGGAAATACATTTTGAATATAAATATTCCAAACTTTTTCCCCCTTTTTCTTTCTAATTTCATGATATTTTCTTATTTTTGCAGCAAAACAAAAAATAAGAAATATGACACAAGAAGAACAATATAAAAGTTTTATCAAGTATTGCTCAAATGCTCGCAAAAGTATTAACAACTATAGCGATTTTAAGCGTATAAATGAGACTATTGCCAAAATCAAAGGAGTTGAAAAATATGATATCTACTCTTGCGTACATACAAAAGAGTTGCAAGATATGATAGACTTACTTTATGAGAATGAGGAATTCAAAGCATATAATACAAAAGGCGGTAATCAATATTCTAACGCCTTAGAAACATACTTAAAATTCCTTCATGCCAAAGAGATTTTTTCAGAAGAAACAAAAAAGCCAAAGTATTCTCCAGATCTTTCCTTACAACAGATTTATTATGGTGCTCCAGGCACAGGTAAATCAAAGGCTATCAAAAATTTGACTTTTGGTGAAGACATTATTCGTACCACATTCCATCCAGACTCTGATTACGCCTCTTTTGTTGGTACTTACAAACCTATTACAGAAGAAGTTGTACTCCGAGATTGCTATGGCAAAAAGGTCATTGATGAGGAAAGCGGAAAGGAAGTAAATGAAGAAAGAATTGCCTATAAGTTCATTCCTCAGGCTTTTCTTGAAGCCTATGTTGAAGCGTGGAAGAAACTTGGCAGCAAGACGATTGAAAAGGGCGATAAAAGCAATAATAGAATTCATCCAGCACTTCTCGATACTCCTGAAATTTTCACTAAGAATAAGGCATCAAAGAAGCAATATCTTATCATCGAAGAAATAAATAGAGGTAATTGCGCCCAAATCTTTGGTGATTTGTTCCAATTGCTCGACCGCAACGAATATGGTTTTTCTGATTATCCTATCGTTGCAGACAAAGATATGCAGAAATATCTTGAAAAGGAATTTGAAGGATGGGAGATTACGAATAAAGACAAAATCAATCAGCTCTATGGCGAAGCCAATATGGTAAGCCTCATCTTGAAGGGAGAACGACTTGTTCTGCCTTCCAACCTCTATATTTGGGCAACAATGAATACCAGCGACCAGAGTCTATTCCCTATTGACTCTGCCTTTAAACGTCGTTGGGATTGGAAGTATGTGCCTATTCGTGAAGGTCGTGACAAAGAAACCAATGCTCCTCTCAACTGGCGTATTAATACAGGCGATAAGCAATACGACTGGTGGTCATTCGTAAGCAAGATTAACGAGTTGATAGGTTCACTTACCAATTCAGAAGACAAGAAACTTGGCTATTTCTTCTGCAAAGCAAATAATGAAGAAATCAATACCAATCTATTCGTAAGTAAGGTTATCTTCTATCTCTGGAATGATGTATTCAAAGATTATGGTTTCGATGATAAGGACTTTCAGGATGAAGAAGGCAAGATTCTGTCTTTCGACCGATTTTACAAGGATAAGAATGGCACAACCTGCGTTGATATAGCTATCGTTGAGCAGTTCTTGGAGAATTTGGGAGTAGAAAAGGCTTCTTTTAATAAAGAAGAAGATGATGATGTAGACGATGAAGATTCTATTAAAGAAGAAGAATCACCAAATAGTTCTACTGAAAAAAGAAACAGAGACAATTCGCATTATACAATTAACGGACAAGGCGACTATAAGAAAGGCCCATTAGCCCTTGCTGTATTACAGAAATACACCAATAGTAATCCATCAAAGACAGTAAAGGAAATTATGAAAGATTGGGCCCCTGTAATAGTAAATGTTCCACACATGCTCGAAACCCAAGAAGAGTACAATACTAGAATTTCAAATTCTAAAGATAAAAGCAATCGTAGCAGAGCCAATATAGTAAAATGGGGCAACAATAATGTTATCTATATTTCTACAGAATGGAACATAGATACCATCTCCGAGTTTATCCAAAAGGTAAATGCACAAGATTGGGGTATTAACATTGAAAAAATAGACGAATAAACAGATTATGAGAATCCTCATAGAAGAACATCAATATCAGGCTGAACTGATTAAGGATGTCCTGCACGGCATTGATGCCATGCAGGACATTGAAGGCAATGTCAGCATCCACTACGTTGGGTATTATTACAATACCCAACTAAAAGATTGCGTCTTTATTCTGCCAAAGGTACTGCTGGAAGACACACCAGAAGGCGAAAGAGTATTTGGCAAATATGCGCCTGAATCCATTATCAACCTGAACCAGAACAACCCACTTTCTCAACACGAGAAAGACTTTATCTATGAATTCTCCGTCTGGATTTACCGCACCATCGAGGTTTACAACAATACTACCAGAAACGGTATTGTTTACCACCAGAAAATAGCATGTCTCGGAAAAAGTACCAGACAAATCAACAATACATTCCTCGATATCCTGTTGGCTCTCATAGACTTCAACAAGCATAATCAGGATTTCATTTTCTTTATCCTGAAGAACATCCATTCTGGTTACAACCGCATCCATTGGTCTAAGACCATATCAACAACAAGAGCCATTGTCTGCAAAAACAGTCCTGTTTACACCAATCCTGTCAATAGGAAGAAGCAGATTAACTTCGATGAAGAATTATTGATTATTTTCTATTCCATCCTGAATTATATCAGCGAAAGATACGGATTCACCTATCATCTCAACTGCCATTTTCAGTTGATCACAGGTTATCGTTTCAAGACTTATCTGGATGGATTAGGAAAGACCAGACTGCTCCAGATTAAATACAAGTACTTTTCTGATAAAGCATTATATCTCTGGCAGTTATGCTATGACTTCTTTGACAACGCCAAGCGCATGAACATCCAGAAGGAACGCAAAGAGTATCTTCTGGTTAAGAATTTCAATATCGTTTTCGAAGCCATTATTGATGAACTTCTGGGAGAAAAGAACATCCCAGCTGGCTTGAAAGAACAGGCAGATGGTAAACGCATAGATCATTTGTACACCTACCAGAACCTCATTACAAGCAAAAAGCCAGAGCCAGTTTATTACATTGGTGACAGTAAATATTACAAGCTTGGTCATACCATCGGAAAAGAATCTGTATATAAGCAGTTTACATACGCCAGAAATATCATTCAGTGGAACCTGAACCTCTTTATGAATGACGACAAGGCTGATGAAGAGTTGCAATACGACAAGCGTAACTTTGGTAACGTACCAAAGCTCCGTGATGACCTTACTGAAGGATATAACATCATTCCTAACTTCTTCATAAGTGCAAAGATGGCAGAAAATCTATCTTTCTCAGACCAGATTTCGTCAACCGACAGGGAACACAAGTGCTTCAATACTCAGCATTTCAATAACCGCCTGTTCGATCGAGACACCCTTCTTGTCTTCCATTACGATGTAAACTTCCTCTACGTCGTATCTCTGTATGCCCGTCATAATGAGCACCAGAAATACTCCTGGAAGAACAGAGTTCGCAAGATGTTCCGAGATGAAATCCAGAAAATGCTGGATGAAAGATATGAGTTTTATCGCCTCATACCAAAAGAGGGAACACAAGTCGAAGAATTCATCAATACTCATTTCAGAAAGCTACTCGGCAAAGTATTCTCTCCTGCGCAAGATAATGATTATCTGATACTTGCGCTCGAAAAAGACGATTTTAAAGAGAAAGATACAATCATAGACGTTCTCAAGGAGAAATTCTATATAGAAGATTTTGCCCTATCATCAAACAGCAAGAATAACTAGTACTTTGGGAGGTATTAGGCTTCTATTTTATATCATCGAAATATATTACTGTATATAACTGTGTATCAAAGTAGTACAATGACTTATACTGTGAACTGCTCTACTTCTGATAACTCTTTCTCTATTACATTGCAGATTGCATCACTAACATAAGCTGTTTGCTCTTCAGCTAGTTTGAAATCATCAAAGATTTCGTTATTATCTAATTGTTCCATTGTTATTTAGTTATTTTATTGTTTTAATACAAGAGGTTATTTTAAATTCTTTTATTCATTTCCCCTCGCCTTTGCTCAGAATATTCCTATCGACTTCCTAAATGAAGTCGACAAACGAAACATCCAACACCTGACAAATATGATGAAGTTCTATGATATCGAGGCGGCGGTCACATGTTTCAACCCTACTTATGAAAGTCTGATTAACTTTCAATAAATCAGCAAGTTGAACTTGAGTAATCCCCAACTTCTCACGCTTACCACGCAAGCGTCCTATGACTTGATGATATAAATGTGAATGTATGCTCTTGTCCATATTACCTTATTTAATAAGGTGCAAATATATATTCTTTTTACGAATATGCAAAATGCGAATATTATTGAAAAAAATGAAAATGACCGAAAATGACCATGACCAGAAATGACTGGATCACAATCTCTTTCAAGCATACAAAAGGTAACAAAGACTTCTAATTATCCATGAAAACACAAAAAGAAAAGCTAAAACTTGCATAAGAGAAAAATATTACTTATTTTTGCAAGCAGATTTTAATATAAAATAGAAACGTCACAACACCAGCGAGTAAAATGGACATTATAACTTGTTGAAACTTCCGTTATGTGACTTATCTATAAAGGAGGATAAATATGAAAACTTAAAGGGAATTGAAATAAAAAACTGCGACTTCGATAAATTCAAGAAAGTAGCAGATCTCATCTATTTTGATGGGCCACTGTTGTCGCACTATGTAACAGACAATGGCGACAACTATTTCTTCTATTGGTTAGACCAAGATGATACGGACAATCGCTGGTTGTTTGCCAGAATCGATTACGACATAACACAAAGATTCTTCAAGAAAGAGTTGACTTTGCGCAAGGTACTGAGTTCGCCATTAGACAACATTATATATACTGTAAATATCGATAATGACGGAAAACATCACAACTTCCAGGCTCACTCTATAGAAGATCTCCCTGAAGACTATCTCCCTGCCGAAGATTCCTATTACGAATTTGAACCAGAAGATGCGAACTGAGAATTCCGAAAACCTTAATGACACTTAATGACACCTACCCTTAATGACACCTTTTCTCGAAGATTTTACCAATTTCATATGTATCTCTATTTTTCTACAATAACGTTAAACCAACTCTTTTTCAATGACACTTCCATTTCCCCAAAATTCTCTTTCAAATACCCTTCTCTGCCCGGGTATTTTTTCCCTGCCCACGCAAGAATTTTTCCGTGGGCAGGGAAAAATAAAAGTGGGTACAGAGACGGGGAACACACGCTAATGTTAATGTTGTGAAAATAAACAGAGATAATTGGATGGTTCGGGAGAAAAAGTATATCTTCCCAAACTTTGTCACAATCGTAAAAAGAGTTTTTGACTGCCGTCAAAAACTCTTTTGTCTATTCTCGAAAACTCTTGTTACGGTAGTGAAAAACTTTCGGAACTTTACTTCTTTATGTGTGAATATCACTTGGAATACACGCTAATGTTAATGTTGTGAAAATAATCAGAGATAATTGGATGGTTCGGGAGAAATATACTACCTTTGCATATTATATTTGGAAACAAGTTGTTTAATTTCTCGTGAGAGAAGTGAGAACAGGCAGAAACTCTACTTAGAGTTTTTGCGTATGTAAGTTAATCATTCCGGGGAATTTCCCCGGTACTCTCTAAAAAGCCCCCAACTGTGAAGCTGGAGGTTTTATTTTTTTATACTATATCAGACGCAACTTAAAACGCCCGAAGAGGGGGAATGTACCGATTCTTCAGTCCCATATCCTGTAATGCCCTTCCGAGTTTGTCATCCCTCGCCAAAGAGCAACATGTTATCATCCAACTAAGAGCATAGAGTACACGCAGATAGATACCGATGGAAAACGTAGGCTTTGCCCATATTTTGGCCGTTATTGATGAGCGGCGCCTGTCATCAATTGTGTATCGTGGATGAATTCTTTCGTAAAAATCAAGCTGCACTATTCTATCTTCCACTCCAAACTGCTCACTCCGTCCTTCTGCAGGAAGTTCAAACCGACCTTTACCACTGGCTTTCCTCTATGGGCAAAGCTATCGGCATACTTGCGGTCGTTGATCTGCTGCAAAGCCTCATCTGCACTCTTATCAAACTTCATTTCCATCACATAGATTGTTTCCCTTGTCTCCATCATCACATCAAGCCTACCCTTGGCGGTGTGAGGCTCCACAATGATGCTATAATTGCTGAGCAGGGCGAAAATGATGTAGAACATCTGCTGGTAATGACCCTCGTAATGGGTATTGTCGCAATAAGGCACGGTCTCCAGAAAGTCCTTCAGCAACTGCAAGGCACCCTCTATGTTGCCCAGACGTATCTGTACCGACATACGGGCAATGGCGGTATTGCCACTGGTGGTGTGACGCTCCAGATAATGCGGAAGCAGACTGCCGAACAAACCGACTTTAATCTCCTGATTAGGCAAGGCCAACTCATAGAGTTTACTCATCTTGTCGTAGCCCTTAATGGTCATATAGCCACTCTGGTAGAGCAAAGGCATGATGGTGGTCAGCGTCTCTGTAGCTGCATCGAAGTCTTTCTTGCCCGCAAAAATAGTTTCTCCTAAGTCTGAAGGCAGGAATGCATACTTACGCATCATATTGATGAGATAGGTAGGTGTGCCCGAACCAAACCAGTAGTCGTCGATTTTTCCATCTGCAAAACAATTCAGCAAACTGTAAGGATTGAACACATCTGGGGATGGCCAACAGAAATGATAGCCGTCATAATGTTTTTTCAATTCCAGGACAGTCTCTTCCCTATTCAGTTCGAGATGCTGGGCCAGTTCATCTATGTCATCGCTCATCTGGGTCAACAGTTCTTCCTTGGTAATACCGCAGATGGCTCCATATGGCTCATCCATACTTACATTCCTGATATTATTCAACTCGCTGAAGATGCTGAGTTGGGAAAACTTGGTAATGCCGGCGAGGAAGACAAAGCGCAACAAAGGCTCACAGTCCTTCAGCGGCGAATAGAAATTGCGCATAGTGTTGCGAAGAACATCTAAGTTTTCCTCGTCATGAGCCACATCGAGCAATGGAGCATCATACTCGTCAATGAGCACCACCACCTGCTTGCCAGTCTGCAGATTGACGGTCTTTATCAGATTAAGCAATCTCACGTTGGGATCAGGCGCATCACACTCGATTCCGAAACGCTCCTCATTATCTTGTAATATATAAAGGAGGTAACGCTCCAACTGCTCTTTCTCCATGTGCTTGCCACCTGCCATGCTGAAGTGAAGCACCGGATATTCTTTCCACTCCTTTTCCATTTTGGAAATGGCAAGTCCCTCGAAAAGTTCTTTCTTGCCCTCAAAATAACTGCGGAGCGTGGAAACCAGCAATGACTTGCCGAAACGGCGTGGTCGGCTCAAGAAGAAATACTTTCCGCTCGTATGGGTCATACGATATACGTATTCCGTCTTATCTACATAGAGGTTATCCTCCATGCGGATACGTGAGAATGTCTGTATCCCCAAAGGATATAATTTTCTTGCCATATTGCTTCACTTATTGATTCTTTTGCAAAACTTTTATTCCAATCACTTCTTTCCAGCCATCTATCGTCCCCTTCTCTGATGAAAAATTGACTCCTACCAAATGGATTTTGCGAGAATCTCCGGCATATTCCCTCGCATATCCCTTGTCTTCTATTTGCTTCAATGCTGTATCCACAGAACCATCCAATTTGAATTCAAAAATATACACGTCATTCGGAGTCTCATACACACAGTCTGCCCTGCCTTGACTCGTTTCCTTTTCACGATACACCAAGTAGCAACTCAACATTCTCAACAAGAGGAAGAAAGTATAGCCGAAATAACGTTCGTACTCACGTTCGTCATTTCTGCGACGCACACTATATGGAATACCCGACAAGAAAGCTGTCATCCCCTCCATAAACTCCTGTAATTTGCCTTGAAGCAAAAGATGTACAGAATGAATGAGCCATGAGGCAGAATCTTCCTTTGTCTTGAGATAGTCGTTTGCCAAGATTGTAAGCAGCCCCTCACGCACTTCATTGTTTGGAATATCCAAGAGATAAGAATGCGTGAACTTGTCGTAATCCTTGATGGTAAGGTAACCACTCTGGTAAATCATCGGCAAAGGCATTTCCACATTAGCCTTATAATCATCAAACTGGCTGGCTGCATAATACTTTCCTATCATCTCATTCAGGTTCTGATTGAAATGAGAAAGCAAGCGCACCAGATAAGTAGGCGTGCCACTCTTAAACCAAAAACTCCCCATGTCCATCTGATTGAAAGCATTCAGGATGCTGAAAGGATTGAAAATATCAACAAGGCGCTTTCCGAAATGATAACCGTCATATTTCCGTTTGAGAATATCCAGCATTTCCTCGTAACTACAGGCTTCGTTCTCGGCAAACTCCTTGATTGGCTCAGAGAAATATTTTGTCAGTTCTTCTTTGGTAATACCACAGATGGTCTCATAATTACGATTTAAGCTGATGTCATCAGGCTGATTGAACCCGCTGAACATGCTAATCTGAGAGAATTTCGTTACACCCGTCAGGAAAACAAATCGAAGATCTGCGTCTGCTCCCTTGAAGGTCGTGTAGAAAGACTTCATGATGTTGCGATGCTTTTCCTCCAACGTTATCATTTTCCCCAAATGTTCCACCTGATAGTCCAGATCGAGAACATCCAAGATAGGCTTGTCGTATTCATCTATCAGCACAACGCATCCCAGCCCCGTCTTCTCATGGGCAGCACGAAGTATTCGCTGGAAACGCAAGCCGAGGTCTTTATTGACAGACTGGATTCCATATCGATTTTCCCAATCCGAGAGGATAGCATTCAAAGCCTCCTCTAACGCCCCATCATTAGCATAGTTTCCTACACTGAAATCTATATGAAATACAGGATATTGCTTCCATTCCGTCTCCAAGGATTCCATAGCCAAACCCTTGAAAAGTTCTTTCCTACCAAGGAAATAATTCTCCAACGTAGAGACAAGAAGGCTCTTTCCAAATCGTCTTGGACGACCCAGAAAACAGACGTGACCTTGTGCCAACTTATACACCAAGTCCGTTTTATCGACATAGACGAAACCACCATTGATGATTTGGTCGAAAGACTGCATTCCTATCGGATATTTCATTCTTGTTAAGCTTTTCCTTGTTATATGGGACAAAATTAAGCATTTTCCATGAAATCACCAAACTTTTGACCTATGTTTTTCTTCTTTAACGCCTTTATTTCACGCCTATTTCTTGCTTATATCAGAAAAAAGCAGTAACTTTGCACGACTTTTCTGAAGCAGCATCTTTGCTTTTTACAAACAATTAGGTTTAATTTTCTAACTATGGGTAATAATACTTCCATCACGGAACATAAAAGACATTACTATCGAGAACTCCTATGCATCGGGGTTCCTATCATCATCGGACAGTTGGGAACCATCATTCTGGGATTCGCCGACACGCTCATGATCGGACATCACAGCACGGAGGAACTGGCGGCAGCAGGTCTCGTCAACAATATCATCACCTTCATCCTCGTTTCCTACATGGGATTCTCCTATGGTCTCACCCCTATCATCGGAAAACTCTACGGCATGGAGAAAACGGACCAAATAGGACAGAAAGTGAAAAATTCCTTCTTCGCCAATATGGTGGTGGGCGTCATTTTCTCGCTCGCTCTGATAATCCTCTACTTCAATCTCCATCGCATCGGTCAGCCCGAGGAATTACTCGCGCTCATACGCCCCTACTTCATCGTCAACCTCATTTCGGTGCTCTTCGTGGGCGTTTTCAATACGCTGAAGCAGTTTCTCGATGGAATCGGAAATACCAAGGTGGCGATGTGGGTAATGATCATGGGAAACATCGTCAATATCTTCGGCAACTGGGTGCTCATCTATGGTGTGGGCCCTTGTCCGGAAATGGGATTATTAGGTGCCGGAATCTCTACCTTGGCAAGTCGTGTGCTCATGGCTGTGGCTATGGTGGGCATCATCGCCGGCACGAAGGAATACAGGGAATATCGCAACAATATCATAGCAAGCCGCATCAACGGGGCTGACTTCCGGGAGATGAACCGCCTGGGATGGCCTGTGGCGCTGCAACTGGCGCTGGAATCGGGCGCCTTTACGCTGAGCTGCGTGATGGTGGGATGGCTCGGAACGATTCCATTAGCTGCCCATCAGGTGATGATAACTATCTCCCAACTGTTCTACCTCGTACTCTCTGGTATGGCTGCAGCGCTGGCCATCCGTGTGAGCCATTTCGTGGGACAGAACGACTTTGCTGCCGTCAGGAGAAACGCCTACGATGGTTGGAGACTCAACCTGCTTTTCTCTCTCTGCATGGGCATTCCGGTGTTGCTGCTCAGACATCAGATAGGCGGCTGGTTCAATGATAATGTGGAGGTGCAGCAGTACGTGGCCCTGCTCATCATCATGATGATGCTCTACCAGTTTGGCGACGGTCTGCAATATACTTTTGCCAATGCGCTGAGAGGTATTGCCTGCGTGAAACCAATGGTGACCTATGCCTTCATTGCCTACTTCATCATCTGTCTGCCGTTGGGCTATACGCTCGGTTTTCCTTGCGGCATCGGTATCTTAGGCATTTGGATAGCCTTCCCATTCGGTCTCACCATCGCCGGTTTTCTCTACAAACACCGGTTTGAGAAGGAACTGAAGAAAATGGAAAACATTTTTTTAGAAAAAAATTTTGATGTCTGAAGGATATTTTGTACTTTTGCCCTCGTAGAATCATCCCTTAAAAGGGAGTCTGGGGATTCTCAGCAGGGAAGAACCGGAGATTCTCATCTGGTAAAAACCGCCCCAGAAGTAAACTTTTTCTATGAGAAGTATAAGCAAACATGAAACAACAGATAGTCTATAACCTGGAAGAATTTGCTGCCAAATATCATCTGACAGACATTTATGGTGCCTACGCTGCCCACTTCGCCATCAACGGCGAGGAAAACAACTGCGTAAGCTCGGAAGAACTGGCGGAAATGGTGAAGGAACGTACGCTCTTCACCAAACTGCTGTTACTGAAACAGGGCAAATGCCTGCTGCATTTCAACAGCAATAAGGACGAAACCCTGGAAGTGAAAACGGGCGAATTTCTCATTGCTTCGCCTAAGGAAACCGTAGCATTGAAGGAGGTTTCGCCCGACTTTGAGGCGGAATATATTCTGGTGGACGAGCATTTCACCGACCAGCCTACCCGATACCAACCTTCACCTGAAAAGATGAAAAGCATCGCAGATATTTTCCACTTCGTGAGAGATATTGTAAGGCACCAGCACATCAACAAGATTGAGATGATCAAGAGTATGTTCAACGTGCTCAAACTCATCATTGAGGAACTGCCCTACGAGCAATGTTCCGTTTCCAACGACTTGGGGCACAAGAAGGAAGTGTATGAAATTTTCCTACACCACCTCTACCGCTTCTTCCGCAAGGAGCGACAGATCAGATTCTATGCCGACAAGCAGAATGTTTCTGCCGCCTATCTCTCAAGACTGGTAAGGGAAATCAGCGGTTCTACGGTGAATGAGCACGTTACATCACTGGTTTACAAGGAAATATGCAACCTGCTCACCCAGTCGGACATGACAATGGGGGAAATCGCCGACTATCTGAACTTCAGCGACCAGAGCGCCCTGACCAATTTCTTCAAGCAACGATCGGGAATGACGCCATTAGCGTATAGGGGAAAGAAATAAGAAAAAAACTGGAAAACAAAATAAAAAATCAAAGCCTGCAAGCGGAATCCGAGAGAGAGATAGATGGATTCGCCTGCAGGCTTCTTCAATGAATGTATATACTTGGATTCAATTAGTTATGGAAAGTTTTGTTTTTCAACTCTTCATATCCCACATTTATTTCAATGTGAACTTATGAGAATGAAGCATTTCCTTAGGGTCGAGTGCCTTGTCGAGTTCTTCCTTGCTCATCAGTCCCTGCTCTATCACGATGTCATAGACTGAGCGGCCTGTGGCATGAGCTTCCTTGGCTACCTTGGTGCTGGCCTTATAACCGATAATCGGATTGAGGGCTGTCACGATTCCGATGCTGTTCTTTACCATCTCATAGCAGCGTTCCTTGTTAACAGTAATGCCCAATACACATTCTTCTGTAAGGGTTTCGATGGCATTCTTCATCCAGGTAAGGCTCTCGAAGAGACTCTCTGTAATGATAGGTTCCATCACGTTCAATTCCAACTGACCTGCCTCGGCTGCAAAACTGATAGTTGTATCGTTACCAATCACCTTGAAGCAAACCTGATTGGTCACCTCTGGGATAACTGGATTTACCTTGCCCGGCATGATAGATGAACCAGGAGCCTTAGGAGGAAGGTTGATCTCGTTCAGACCGCAGCGTGGACCTGAAGCCATCAGTCGGAGATCGTTACAGATCTTGGAAAGTTTCACTGCCAAGCGCTTCAATGCAGAAGAATAGCTTACGTAAGCACCTGTATCTGGTGTAGCCTCCACCAAGTCGCTGGCAGATACGAAGTTCTCACCGGTCAACTTACTGAGGTTGGCAGCACAGAGTTTAGCAAAGCCCGGAACGGCATTCAGACCTGTACCGATAGCAGTACCGCCCATATTGATTTCGTGGAGAAGCTTCACGTTGCGCTCCAGATTGAGGATTTCCTCCTCCAGGTTGTTGGCGTATGCGTTGAACTCCTGTCCGATAGTCATCGGAACTGCATCCTGCAACTGAGTACGTCCCATCTTGATGGTGTCGAAATACTCCTCAGCCTTGTAGCGGAAAGCGCTGATAAGTCCGGTAAGAGCGCCCACGAGATGAGCATTCATGCGGATGAGGGCGAGACGGATGGATGTAGGATAAACATCATTGGTGCTCTGTCCGCAGTTGCAATGGTCGTTAGGAGAAACATACAGATAGTCACCCTTCTCACGTCCCAAGATTTCGAGGGCACGGTTGGCGATCACCTCATTAGCATTCATATTGACAGAAGTTCCAGCACCACCCTGTACCATGTCGATAGGGAAATTCTCGTGCCACTTGCCGTCTATGATTTCACGGCAAGCCTCAGCCATTGCTCCGGAAATCTCATCATTGATAACTCCGAGAGAATGATTGGTCTGGGCTGCTGCCAGCTTCACGTATGCAATAGCGATGATGAAATCAGGATAATCACACATCGTCTTGCGAGAAATATGATAATTGTTAATACCGCGCTGAGTTTGAACACCGTAAAGTGCGTCAGCAGGAACTTTGAGTTCACCTAAAAGGTCAGACTCTACTCTGAATTTCTTTTCGTCAGCCATCATGTTATGTCGTTTAAGTTAGTATTTATTCTATTAGTTATTTTTCTTCTACAAAGATACGATGATTTTTGCTGAAGTTATTTATAAAAAACGAACCATTATTTGTAAAAAGCAAACTTGGGGTGTTTTTTTAAAAGTAAAAAAGTAAAAAGGTAAAAAGGTAAAAAGAATTTTTAAAGGACAACGTCTTTTTACCTTTTTACTTTTTTACCTTTTTACCTTTAATACGCTTTCAGCCTGTAGAGCATTCCGATCTCAATACGGTCTGTATTATAATCGGTCAGTCCGGAAGCCTTACTGTAATCATACTTGCGCCCGGTATAGGCGAGGAAGAGGCGGAGATTCTGCGATTTTATTTTAATCCAAGCGTTTATTTGATTTCCCATTCCTCATCCCCCCATTTCTCATTTCTCATTTGTCATTTCTCATTTATAATAGCTGGATGATCAACCGATGCTGAGCGGATTTTCCATGCTATATAAACCCAAAAAGCTACATTCTCCAGCATTTCTGCCGAAGATGTAGCTCTTCTTTTCAATAATCATCATTTTACTTATTCATGCGTAGCGAAACGCTGCTCTGCCAGCTTCTCGTACTTAGTACCTGGCTTGCCGTAATTGGCATAAGGCCAGATGCTGATACCGCCACGAGGAGTGAAAATACCAGTCACCTCAATGTACTTAGGATCCATCAGACGGATGAGATCCTTCATGATGATGTTCACGCAGTCCTCATGAAAATCACCATGATTGCGGAAACTGAAAAGATAGAGTTTCAAACTCTTGCTCTCCACCATCTTCACATCAGGAATATAACTGATGCGAATCTCCGCAAAGTCGGGCTGACCGGTAATCGGACAAAGCGATGTAAACTCAGGGCAGTTGAAACGTACCCAGTAATCATTGCTCGGATGCTTGTTGACAAAGGTCTCCAGCACCTCAGGTGCATAATCCATTCTATATTCGGTTTTGGCTCCGAGAGCCTGCAAACCATCTTGTTTTCTATCCACTGTCTTGGTAAATTTTTTATTTGTGAATTACGTAATTAGTTGAGACTGAATATCTTGAAGACATTATAAGAGATATTGTTGTCATAAACATCCTCACCCTCATGCTTCTTGATGGCCTTGACCACACGGATGGTTACAGGCAACACGATGATTTCATATACTGTCTTGAGAATAACCTGCCAGAGCATGAGCCAAGGCAACTCGGAAGCAGGAACTACACCTCCCAATGCCAATGGGAAGAAGATGATACTGTCGCAACTCTCTCCTGCCACGGTACTGAGAATAGCACGGGCTGAGAAATGCTTGCCACCATCACGAATCTTCATCACACTCATCACATAGGCATTGGCAAATGAACCTACGATGAAGGCTACGAAGGAAGCGGCAGCGATGCGTGGAGCCAGACCGAAAATGGCGTGGAAACCAGCATCATTGGTCCAATAAGGTGCAGCAGGAATCACATCACAGATGGCGCCGAGAGCCACGAAGAAGAAATTCATGGCAAAACCTGTCCATATCAGCAGGCGGGCTTTCTGATAACCCCACACTTCACAAACGACATCATTGATAATGTAGCTCACTGGGAATACAATGAGTCCACCGGTCAGAGATACTGGCCCGAAGGCAATTTGCTTTGTTTCGAGCACGTTTGCCGCAATCAGACAAACGCAAAAGAGGATGCTGAAAAGCATAAACAGCACACTCACTTGAGTTGTTTTCTTTTCCATTTTTCTTGTTTTTTACGAGGTTTACCAAGCACTCAGATTTTGCTCCTGACAAGGTGGAAATCTGTTCACCATGCAAAAGCGGCTGCAAAATTACGATTTTTTCTTGAATTCTCCAAATTTTAGCATAGAAATGTAGGATTTTCGAAATTTCTAAAATACATAGTCCCACAGATTTCACAGATTTACACAGATTTTCTGAAACAAAAAAATAAATCTGTGAACATCTGTAATATCTGTGGGACATTTTTCGGGCGCACTGAATGTGACTTATAACACACCCTCTTATATATATAATAATGTATAGGGATTACTCAGCAGCAGCTTCCTCCTGACGATCATCTACATTGTCGCCATCTGTTGGAGCCAAAGTTGCCTTGAAATCAGTAATGCCGTTCTTCACGAGGATATTGTACCACTGGAGCAACTTCTTGATGTCGCTATCGTGTACACGGTCACGGTCGTAGTTAGGCAAAACCTCTGCGAAATAGTCATGAAGTTCCTGAGCAGAGCACTTCTTATAGTTGAGGCTGCTTACCTGACTGTTCTCTTTCTTGCCTACACTCTCCAAAACCTCCCAGAGGGCGATTTCATCAGCATCTGTGTACATAGCGATGTCGCCAAGACTTGTTACACGGTCTGTAGCGAAAGCTGGAATACGTCTGTGAGTCTCATCAATAGTCTCCACGATGAGGTTTCTGTTTCCACGAGATACCAGTTTATAAAGGCCTGGCTTACCTGCAATTGAAAGAATTGTTTCCATTGTTCTTTTTATTTCTTATTTATTATTTCTTTGTTTACTTTTTCCTTTTATTTTTCAAAGAAGAAATTCTCCCCTCTTTCATTCGAAGAAAGAAATCTCCCCTTCCCATTCGAAGAAGGAAAACTCCTATCGCTTCTCAGCAGAAGTCCTACTTCACCTGATTCAGGAGTCTGTCAATCTGCAGATTCAAATCTTCCTTTCCATCATTTCTGATTTCAAAATCACTCTGCAAAACGACATCAGCCTGAGGCAACTGGGCATTTATCCATTCCTCTGCTTTTTGGCGGGAAATCTGATCGCGCTGCATAATCCGCTGCAGACGGACTTCCTGTGGAGCCGTCACGCAGACCACATAGTCGAAACGGGTGCGATGAACAAAACCACTGTCAAAGAGAATGGCGCTTTCCAGCCAGTTCTTTCCGCTCTGTTCAAAATCGCGAGCCACAGCAGGATGAACCACATCATTGACTGCCAGTTTGTTGGTCTCACTCGCCAAAAGAAACTGAGCCAGAACTGGTTTCTGAAGCACTCCGTCCGCATAGACCTCATTGCCCACAAGCAGCTTTAGTGCAGCCTGCAACTGCTCATCGCTACGCATCAGCCTTTTGGCCGCAGCATCGCAATCGTAAACCTCGATTCCACGCTTGGCAAGTTCTCTGCAAACAAAGCTCTTGCCGCTTCCGATTCCTCCTGTAATAGCTATTTTCATCAGATTCTACTTTTATAGATCCTCCTATTCCCTATTGCTGTTCAAGCAGATAATCCACCTTCTCCACTTCAAGCATTGCTTTGCTCACGGTTCGTGGCACACTGCGCAGCTGGAGCGTACACTTATCAGCCGGATTGGAAGACAGTTCGTCGTAATCGACAACCACCTTAAACTGGTCGGCACTGACGGTTCTGAACAGGCTGGCACCTATCGTAAATCTGACGGTGACACGGGAAGGGAATGTGCGGAGCACCATGCCCGGAGGCATATTGATGGCCGTAATCGGAACATCGATTGTCTCTTCGGTCAGGACATCAGGATAAACGGAAAGGCGCACCGTATTCGGAACTATCTTGACGCCCACAATCCTCTGCAAGCGCACCGTCTTGTGGATCGTATCCTGCAAGTTGCGATAGTTGAACGGTTCTATCTCCACATAGCGCAACTGGTCGAGCCGCTTCTTGTTGGCATAAACCGTCACCGTACCCGGCAGAAATTCCGTATGAGCCAGATAATAAGTCTTGCTCGTCGTAATCCTTCCCCTGAACTTGACAGGCACCTGCTTGGAAGCACCGTATGTGAAATAGAAATCCAGCTTTTCAGGCTTTACAGACAGAAGTTTGCTGGAGCCATAGAGCTGGTTCTGCACCTGCTTCACCATGTCGGCATTAGGAATCACGCCGTGCCCCTGATCCTCATCTGCATAAGTAGCAAACTTGAACGAGAGCGGCTTAAACCATTTACCATATTTGTAGGTAACCAATGTAAAACCCTTATCCCTCACCATAACCCGCACTGTATCAGCAGGTTCGTCGGTCACAACGGCATTACGGGGTACATTGACAAGGCGCACAGGCACCTTTAATTCTTCCTCATAAGTCTCATTGAGCGCCATCATCAACCAGAAAGCACCGCTGAGAAAGAGAAAGAACAAAAAAATCAGAAACTCCTTGTTCAGCGCACTGAACAAAAAGTTTCTAATCACTTGCCATATTTTTCCTATATTATGCATTTGGAGTCTGAGCAGTAGCATCAGCGAACACGTAGCCCTTAGCTACAGTGATTACTACGCCACGAGCAATCTCAACATCTACAGTATTCTGCTCCAAGTTGATACGCTTAACAGTGCCATAAACACCACCGCCAGTAACAACCTTAGAACCTTCCTGCAGAGAGTTCTGGAACTTG